>Ga0209099_1002059_pt1 | contig 18522 bp, 10 predicted proteins | sample AD_JPNHW2_MetaG_FD_184430 | JGI IMG/M metagenome (GOLD analysis project Ga0209099, IMG submission 184430) | Active sludge microbial communities of municipal wastewater-treating anaerobic digesters from Japan - AD_JPNHW2_MetaG (SPAdes) (version 2) | ecosystem: Engineered > Bioreactor > Anaerobic... | reverse complement strand
AATGAGAATCTTCGAGCAGGCTCGACGACCTGACGGCTATGGGGCGGCGGCTGACGCTGATGAATTTCCCCAGATCGTCGTGTAAACGAAATGGCAGCCTCGCATTAATAAACTGATTCAGGATTTCCTCATCCGGAATATCGGAAAGGCCGATCTTGTATAGATCATTATCTTCCATGAATTCATCGAACACATCGGTGCACAGCACCACCGTGTGCGGAATTGAAATATTTACCCCCGGGAACTTATCGAAAAGCCTGTTCCGTTTGATAATGGTATCGAGGAAAGCCAGCCCGCGGGCCTTACCTCCGATCGAACCGTCGCCGATACGGGTAAAGGTGACATATTCATCGAAACTGTCGCGGTTGAACTCGGCAATAACGCCCCGCGCCTTGTTCAGCCGATAACCGGCAATGGCTTCGAAAAGGAACCTGCGGATTTCATCCAGGTCGGTAAAATCACCTGCACGCACATCTTTAAAAAATTCGGCAAGAGGAAACAGCGCCCGTGCAAAAAGCCATTTCGAGAGATGGTTGCGGTAGATATGATAGAGCAGCGATTCGTCGGGAACCTCAAAAATGCGCTGTTGCAAGGCTTTCAGATCTGTTGCACGCATAATTTCCTCATGTGTTTCCGGATTCAGGAACACAAAATCCCCAAAAGCGAAATATTCCATCATGAAGTGGCGCAACTCGATAGACAGCGTTTTCGAGTTCTTGTTGATGAACCCGACATTCATCTCGCGGGCGACAGAGGCATATTTTTCGTCGGATGACTGCAGCAAAAAAGGAACAAACTCGTCCTTGCCGCGGACATGCCTCAGAAGCCTGAACCCGGCTTCGGGATCTTCCTTGCCCTTGCGCCGGTAATTGATATCGGAGATAATCCCCAACAGGTTATTCCGGTATTTTTCATAAAGGTCGATCGCTTCTTCATAATTGGTAGCAAGCAGTATTTTGGGCCTTCCCCGGTTGCGGAGCATCTGCTGGTGCTCGTTCAGCCCCTCGGTCATGAACGACCGCGACTGGTTAAAGACTATCTTATAGATATTCGGAAGGTAACTGGAATAAAACCTGATGGAGTCCTCAACAAGCAGAACCACCTGCACCCCTACTTCACTGGTGTCGTGTTCGGCATTCATCTTATCCTCAATCAGTTTGATGATTGCCAGCAGGAGGTCGCTGTTGCCCAGCCAGCTAAATACATAATCGATAGCGCTCAGGTCTTCATGTGTAACTTTCAGCGACACTTCACGTGAAAACGGGGTAAGAACAACGATCGGAATTTTCGGATGCTCCGATTTTATCTTTCTCGCCAGCTCGAAGGTGTCCAGCTCTTCAAGGTTCAACATGCAGATAACCAGGTCTATTTTCTCTTCCCTGAGCGTTTTAAACGCCTCCTTTTCCGACGGCACCTGGATAAACTGCGGCGGGTACCGCAGGTTCAGCGACACATACTCATTAAAGATCTGCTCGTCGATGCGCCCGTCGCCTTCCAGGATGAAAGCATCATAATTGCTGGCAATAAGCAATACGTGATAGATGCGCTTCTTCATCAGGTTGATAAAGGGCGTATCATCAAAATAATACTTTTGCGAAAGCAACGCCAATTGCGAGGGTTTCATCTTCTCAGCAGTTATCCGGACAGCGGTTAACAGCAAAGTTATACAAATAACTGTTTGCACGAAAGCACAAATAAATCCTGTTATTCGGTAACTTTGGCCCTTTGAAAATGAACTGCCTTATGACTTTTATTTTTGATGAGCCCGTTGACAGGCTTCATACCGACAGCCTGAAATATGACGGGCTCACCCAGTTTTTCGGTTCTGCTGATTTGTTGCCGATGTGGGTCGCCGATATGGATTTCAAAACGCCTCAATTCATCATCGACGCATTGAAGAAAAGGCTTCAACATGAAGTGATGGGTTACAGCCTCCGCCCCCAGCATTTCCTCGACGCCATTAAAGGATGGGTAAAGCGCCGGCACAACTGGGATATCTCAACCGACTGGATCGTTTTCACACCCGGTATTGTCCCGGCTGTCAACATATCGGTGCTGGCGTATACCTCTGTTTCGGATGGGATTATCACCCAGCCTCCGGTATATTTCCCATTTTTTAACGCTGCAACCGATCACCGGCGCAAACTGATTTATAGTCCGCTGAAACTTGTCAACGGGAGATTGAGCATCGACTTCACCGATCTGGAACAGAAATGCCGCCAGGGCGCACGAATGATCATCCTTTCAAGCCCCCATAATCCGGGCGGAAATGTATGGACCCGTGATGAACTGAGCATGATTGCCGAAATATGCCTCAGGCATAACGTCCTCGTCGTTTCCGACGAAATCCACAGCGACCTGGTATACAAGCCCCATGTACATACCCCGATGGCAAGCCTGTCGGACGAAATAGCCGCTAACACCGTCACCTTTATAGCACCGAGTAAAACATTCAACGTATCGGGCTTATCCTCTTCGGCAGCCATCATTCCTGATAAAAAACTAAGGGAACAGTTCGTCGCCACCCTCGAAAGCCTTCATGTCGGGCTTGGCAACATCTTCGGGAATGTAGCCATGGAAGCGGCCTTCACGCATGGCGACAAATATGTGGATGCCCTGATGGATTACCTTGCCGGCAATGTATCGCTGGTGGAATCGTTCCTTTCCGAAAACATACCGCAGATAAAGCCCGTCAGGCCGGAAGCAACATTCCTGATGTGGCTCGATTGCCGCGAACTGGGAATGACGGATGTTGAGCTCAAGGATTTCTTCCTGAATAAAGCGCATCTCGCGCTCAACCAGGGAATACAATTCGGGCCCGGCGGCGAAGGATTTATGCGGATGAATATCGGCTGCACCCGGGAGGTTTTACGGAAAGCATTGAACCAGATGAAAGAAGCGTTTATTTAATCCTCATACGCCATGATCCGACACATCGTCCTTTTTAAGCTCAGGGATTTTGAAAGTGAAATCCGTAAACAGGAAATCCGGTTAAAAATAAAGAACCGGATAGAAGAACTTCCCGGTAAAATTGACCTGATCCGCCGTTGCGAAGTCGGCGTAGATATCCGGAAACTGGAAATGTCGTACGACATCGTCCTGATCATGGATTTCGACAATCTGAACGACCTTAACACGTATACCGATCACCCTGCCCACCAGGAGTTTATAAGGTTTAACAAGGAGTTTTCGGCTGCTAAAGTCTGCATTGACTGCGAAATTTAAGCCGGGGCCAACCGGATGCAATTCTCAAAACAATACTTGTAAATATTACTAATCAACACAGAAATGATTGATCTCAGGAGCGATACCGTCACCCGTCCCACGCCGGGAATGCTTGATGCCATGATGCATGCAGCCGTCGGCGATGACGTTTTCGGTGAAGATCCGACCGTGAATGACCTTGAAAATTATGTTGCCGGAATATTCGGCAAGGAGGCTGCGCTGTTTTGCACCTCGGGAACACAATCCAATCAGGTTGGCATTAAAGCCCACACCCAGCCCGGCGACGAAGTGATTTGCGACCATCTGGCGCATATTTACTATTACGAAGGCGGCGGTATAGCCTTTCATTCAGGTTGTTCGGTATGCCTTCTGGATGGTGACCGCGGGCGCATCACGGCTGAGCAGGTGAAGGAACATATAAACCCAACCGAGGATCCCCACCGTCCCCTGACCCACCTGGTATGCGTTGAAAACACCATGAACAAGGGAGGCGGGGCTGTTTACGATTTCAATGAACTGATCGCCATCCAAAAAGTCTGCCGCGAAAATAACCTGATGTACCACCTCGACGGGGCGCGCCTGTTCAACGCTATCGTAGAAACAGGAAAAACGCCTGCTGATTTCGGACAGTTATTCGATTCCATCTCCATCTGCCTTTCCAAAGGGCTGGGCGCCCCGGTTGGCTCGGTGCTGATCGGCAATAAGGAATTTATCCGGAAAGCCAGGCGTATTCGTAAAGTCTTCGGAGGAGGAATGCGTCAGGCGGGATTCCTGGCGGCTGCAGGAAAATATGCCCTCCTGAACAACATTCAGCGGCTGAAAGAAGACCATGCCAGGGCCCGCCGGATCGGTGAAATGCTCAGGAATCTGCCGTTCGTAAACGAAATAGTCCCAATCGACACCAACATGATCTTTTTTCACCTCGACAACTCAATGCCTTCGGATGATTTCCTGGAAAAGTTAAGACAGAAAGACATTCATGCCATGGCGCTGTCTCCCCAGGTGATCCGTTTTGTCACCCATCTCGATATTACCGACCCGATGCTGGAGATATTGGAAATGGAATTGAAAAAACTGTAACCGGCCATTCACACTGAAGCCAATAATAAAGATGCCGGCCGAACTTCACGTTCAGCCGGCATCTTCATTTTATTCAGAATGTTATTCTTATTTTATCACAACCTTGGTAGTGGAGGCTGTTCCATTCCGTAATTTCAATTGTAAGGCATAAATCCCGGGATTTAATCCGGATAAATTCAGGACTATCTTTTGGCCCGAGCCATCAGGATTGACCATCATTACACTCTTTCCAACCTGGTTGAGCAGGGTGATTTTTTCAAATCCGCCGGCCGACGATTCAATGGTCAGGTATCCGGAAGTAGGATTCGGATAAACCCTGAAGGACTGTTTGCCATGATCGGAAACGCCAACCTCTGTCTGGAAGTTTGCCACAAAATGATCGTCCGATACTACGGTGAAAGAATATTCCGGATTTGTGGAAACCACATTTCCGTCCAGTGTCCAGTTTACGAACTGGTATCCCAGGAAGGGATAGGCATTTAAAGTTGCCGTTGAACCGGAGGCATAAGGCCCGTCGCCGGTGATATAACCGGTGTTGGCAGGCGAAACCGAGGCGGTGATATTGTAAACATAAGCGAAAGTTGCGACCAGCGACACATTGCCGGTTATCGTGAAAGTATATTCGCTATTGGTCGAAACCACATTACCATTCTCGCTCCAGTTGGTGAACACCCAGCCCTGGCTGGCTGCAGCAGTTACAGTGACCTGCGATCCGGACGCAGCCGATCCGCTGCCCGAAACGGTTCCGCCTTCAGGAGGATTCGCCGATACCGTAATCGTATACACCGGTATCTGCTGAACAAAGTGGGCTTCCAGCACATGGTTTTCCAGAATATTAAACGAGTATGCGGCATTCCCCGATACCATGGTTCCGTTTTCGAACCACCCGATGAAGTCCCATCCGCTATTGGCTGAAGCAACAACCGAGACGGATGCATTGTATGAATAAGTCCCTCCGCCGGATACCGTGCCCCCGGCAACCGGACTGGCACTTACCGAAACCGTATATTGCAATACGGAGAAATTGGCGACCAGGTTCACACTGGCAGAGGCTGTAAATGCATATACAACATTTGTTGAAACGATATTTCCGTTTTCGGTCCAGTTGACGAATTCATACCCGACATTAGGTGTGGCTGTAACAGTCACCGGATCTCCAATCAGGTATGTTCCGTCGCCGGTGGTCGTTCCGCCGGAAGCCGGGCTGGCTGTTGTTGAAACCGAAACCTGGTTCATGCTGAAATTGGCGACAAGGTCGAGGTTGGCAGATGCCGTAAAAGTGTATGTAGGTTCAGCAGATACAACCGTTCCGCCTGCAGTCCAGTTTATAAAATTCCAGTTTGCAGCAGGCGTGGCAATAACAGTGACATTCTGGCCAATCTGGTATGTGCCTCCGCCGGAAGTGCTGCCGCCCGAAACCGGATTGGAAGCCGTTGTAATCAGGTAGCTTTGCGATCCGCCGTTTTGTATGCTCACATCATCAATATACCAGTAATCGTACTGATAAAGATCGCCTTCGGCAGTAAAGGCAATATAAGTAGTCGTGGAATTAAGGTTAGAGGTAACCGTTGTATTTACCAGATAAGGTCCGACCGCTGCATTTGATGAGGTTGCCAGTGACCAGGCCTCGTCGGTCCAGTTAACTCCGTCCGTACTCGATTGCACCTTCATGACTGCTCCGGGGGCCCAGTCGTCGAGCAGGAAACGGAAACTCAGGTTCAACTGGGTAATTCCCGTGGTATTGAAGGAAGGGGACACCAGACGGGTTGCGCCGGGATTCACCTCCTGATACGTGGATTTCATCTCACAGGCGGTACCCCCGGCATTGCTGGTGCCGGAAGGTTCCCAACTGTTGGTAGTGCTGCTTCCGGTAGTGTGGGTGCCCCAGCATGCAGGAAACGTTGAGTTGGTAAATGATTCCGTGTAGGGGAGGGTAGCAATGCCGCATAACGTTGTGGCATTATTCGAAACTCCGTTGGAGTAATTATTGGTTCCGTCAACCGACCATAGTTTATAGAAATAGGTTGTGGAAGGCGTGAGCGCTGTGTGACTGAAGGTTGTTCCGCTTCCGTTGTAGATTACGGTGCCGCCTCCCGGAATGGCGCTTCCGGCCGGATACGAAGTACCGGCAACCGGATTCCCGATTGCAGAAGTGGTATTGTAAACAAGCATTACATTGTTATTGGAACTGTTCTTCTGCCATGAGAGGTCTATTTGGGTAGTGCTCACTGCAGTAGCTGTAAATGCGGAAGGATTTTGTACATTACTCATGCCAACCGTAAATGATATCGTGGTACCGGCCGAAGTCACATTATATAAATTTAATCCTCCGGCGCTGCCATCCTGTAAAAACGGGGACGGATTGGTGCCATCGTTGATGGCCGTCCGGCCTGATGTTGAAGAATAGTAAGCCGAATTGGGTGAACCGTTGGTGGTGGTTGTACCATTCGGACGGTAAATATAAACCTCGTCGGGAGGGCCGTCGGCATTGCCGCTAACAGTTGGATCGATACGGTAAACGATCAGTCCCGAACCGGGGAGGTTCCCTTCAAAAGTGCCTGTTGCCTTGCGGTACTCTACAACATAAAATTCAGAGGATGAATTCGGGGAAGGAATCTTGTAGCAGTTGTTGGTTGACGAAGTAAGCGGTTGCAGGGTATATGTCCCCGAGGTAGTAATCTCCGGAATTGAAGAAATCCATGCCTGATCGGTATATTTCCATTTCATATAAGCCGTCATATGGCCGCCGCCCGATTCCATCAGGTCCCAATCGGCAACCGGTGCAATGTTCAGCCCGCCATCATCATAATGGTAAAGATCGGGGGAGCCAAGGGCATGAAACATTTCATGGCACAATGTCGTAACGTCGACCTGCGTTTCGGGCTGAAACGTGTAATCCCAGACCTGTTTACCGTTAATAGACACGTTATAGGAATAGAGCACCCAGCGATGCGCCCACAGCAGGCTTGCCCAGGCGCCGTGATCGCCCCTTACAATAAAACAGACATTATCCACATAGCCATCGTTATCGCCGTCAATATTCAGGCCGGCAGGTACCGGAGAATTTGCATTGATCCAGTTTACGGCATCGCGCAGCAATGCATGTTCACGGGAGGTACGTTGGTCGTCATTACTATATCCGTTCGGGTTGGTTGTTGCATTGTAAGGCTGAAAATAGCTACGGGGGTGCGAATCGGTATACGAAAGGTTCGTCGTCATGGCGCAGGCCGGATAATGCGTCGAACTTATCGTGAAAAGGTTGTACGATACCTCGGTATAATATGATTTGAGTGAAACGCCGGTCGGCATGTTAAACAAATCATCGTAGGTCTGGCGGGTTGTTGTAAACTCCGAATCATCCGAAAATTTAATATAAACTGCAATGTTGTTCATGGTTCCGGTATGCGGCGCCGTGACCGAAGCGCCTCCGTCGGTCAACTGATTGTTTTTAATGCGCCTGTATTCAGCATTGGAGATTTTGGCCCATTTGCGTAAGCCGACTGATTCCGGGTTGACCTCGCTAACTTTATACGACGACGGAACCACAATATCGCCCTGCCTGATCCCGTAATAATAATATCCATCGGCTGCCTGGATGATCGTATAGCCATCGGCATCATGCAGCCAGTTGAAATATTCATCACCCGAAATAAAACAGTTAATGATGGCCCCGTCAGGTTGCTGAACCTGGTATGGCTCGTTTCTTACAACCGACGCGGTTGAAAATGAAATGAATGTTATTGCAATTGCAATAAGAAGCAGTAGACGTTTTTTCATAAAACAATTGTTGCTGAAATAGTTTTGATTTTTTTACTTTTATTACCAGGGGCATTCGTTTGAGAAATCATTCCAATCCCTAGAATTAATTGCTATTTATGCACAAAAGTAACTCGTCTTTAGGAAAAAATTTTTGTTTTAATTCCTTTAATGTCAATTACCGGCAACTTGTTTGAAAAACGCATCCGGTAATATCTCCCTGAGTATTTCATTTGTTAATCATTTCACAAAAAGAATGCAAATAAAATCAGTGATTTACTGAAAGTTTTCAAATATTGGCCAATGACATACTTTCGTCTGGGAAATTTTCCCGTACATTTGCCCGAATTTTTTAAAACCTCCCATTATGACAATCGGAATTCTCAAAGAGAATGCTGACGAAAACCGGGTAGCCATGCTTCCCGAAAGTGTATCCACACTCGTAAAGATGAATGTGACCATGCTGGTAGAGACGGGAGCCGGCTTAGCTGCCTTTGCAGCCGATGCTGACTACGAGAAAGCCGGCGCTAAAGTTCTGAAGAAAGCCGAAGTTATCTCCCAATCTGATGTATTAATTAAGATTCAACCCCCGACGGCAGAAGAAACAGCGTTGCTGAAGGAAGGTCAGGTGTTGCTGGCTGTCCTGAACCCTTATTTTAATGGCAACCTGGTAAAAGAACTTGCAGCTAAGGACATTACGGCTTTCAGCATGGATGTAGTACCCCGCACAACCAGGGCGCAGGCTATGGATATCCTTTCTTCCATGGCTACGGTGGCCGGCTACAAGGCCGTACTGACCGCCGCCAATACACTGCCCAAGTTCTTCCCCATGTTCATGACGGCTGCAGGCACCATTAAGCCTGCCAATGTGCTCATCCTGGGGGCCGGCGTCGCAGGGTTACAGGCTATCGCCACCTCGCGCAAGCTGGGCGCCGTGGTTTATGTTTTCGATGTTCGCGCCGCCGTAAAAGAAGAGGTGATGGGCCTTGGCGGAAAATTCGTGGAAGTTGAAGGCGCTACCGATGATAAATCGGCCGGCGGCTATGCCGTTGAACAGACCGAGGAATTTAAAATGCGCCAGGCAAAAGCCATTCATGACCAGGCAGCAAAATCGGATGTCGTAATCTGCACAGCACAGATCCCCGGTAAAAAAGCCCCGGTATTGCTTAAAAAAGAAACCATTGAAGCCATGACACCCGGATCGGTGATCATTGATATTGCCGCTTCAACAGGAGGCAACTGCGAACTTACCAGAAACAACGAAACGGTTATTCATAACGGCGTAAAAATTATCGGAAACTCGCAGCTTCCCACCGAAATGCCTACCGACGCCAGCCGTATGTTCGGCAAAAACCTTATCAATTTCCTGAAACTCATCATCACGAAGGAAGGCGCCCTGAACCTGAACTGGGACGACGATATTGTTAAAGGCACAGCCGTCACCCACGGGAAAGAAATCGTACACGAAAAAGTGAAATCAATTATCAATTCATAACCAGAAATACTTATGGAAGAAATTTTAAAATTCTTCATGGAATACAAGGATATGATTTTCATCATTATCCTTTCTATATTCCTCGGGATAGAAGTAATATCGCATGTGCCCGCCGTGCTGCACACGCCTCTGATGTCGGGCAGCAATGCCATTCACGGAGTCGTTATCATCGGCGCCATCATTGTGATGGGACATGCCGAAGATACCCTGCCGCTTATCCTCGGTTTTATCGCCGTGATACTCGGTACGCTTAATGTTGTCGGCGGTTTCGTAGTCACCGACCGTATGCTCGAAATGTTTAGGAAAAAGAAATAACACGGGAGGCAGAATATGGAAACCATTACAAAACTCATTGAGTTCACCAGCGAAATTTCGATTCTCGAACTTTCGTATATCGTCGCCTCCGTCCTTTTCATCCTGGGCCTTAAGAAGCTCAGTCATCCAGCCACGGCGCGGGCCGGCAACCTCTGGTCTGCCGCCGGTATGACCGCCGCGATTATTTTCACCATTCTCTTCCATAAAAAAGACGGCGAACCTATCGGCAATATCGTATGGATAGTCGTGGCGCTTGCCATCGGTTCCTTCATCGGGTGGTATGCTTCAAAGAAAGTCAAAATGACGGCTATGCCGCAGATAGTCTCCATCTTTAACGGGATGGGCGGCGCTTGTGCAGCCCTGATCAGTATGATGGAATTCCCGAAAATGCAGGCTGCCCTCGCCATTGAAACCGCTCCTCATATGTTATGCGGCGAAGCTATTGCCATTTTACTCGGACTAATGATCGGCAGCGTTTCGTTTGCAGGGAGTATGATCGCCTTCCTGAAACTCGACGGAAGAATCGGCGATATCAAAAACCCCGTATTACGCATCATTAACCTGACCTTTTTGGTAGTGCTGCTCGTTGCGCTTGTCCTGATCATGTTCCTGCAACCTGTTGAAGGGAACAACTGGCCCATTTATGTATTTGCCTGTGCTGCCCTGCTCTACGGTGTAACCTTTGTAATGCCTATCGGCGGCGCCGACATGCCCGTTGTAATTTCCCTCCTCAACTCTTTCACCGGGGTTGCCGCAGCCATGGGCGGTTTCCTGTACAACAACCAGGCCATGCTTACCGGCGGTATCCTGGTAGGTTCATCGGGAACCATCCTTACCATACTCATGTGCAAAGCCATGAACCGTTCGCTGGTCAACGTTATCATCGGGGCATTCGGAGTATCCGCCGCCGGCGGTTCCGAAGCTGCCGATAAAACGGTAAAGGAAATATCGCTGAGCGACGCGGCCGTGCTGCTCAGCTATTCCCAGAAAATTTATATTGTCCCGGGTTACGGCCTTGCCGTCGCCCAGGCACAGCACCTCTGCCACGAACTTGATAACCTGCTTTCGTCAAAAGGCGTTGAAGTAAAATATGCCATCCACCCTGTTGCCGGACGTATGCCGGGGCACATGAACGTGTTGCTTGCCGAAGCCGATGTCCCTTATGAAAAGCTGGTGGAGATGGAAGACGCCAACAACGAAATGGCCAATACCGATGTAGCTATCGTCATCGGCGCCAACGACGTGGTAAATCCCGCCGCCGAAGAAGATCCTTCGAGCCCGATTTACGGTATGCCCATCATAAAGGTGCTGGACGCCCGTAACATCATTGTTATGAAACGCAGTATGGCTGCCGGTTATGCCGCTATCCCCAACAACCTTTTCTATCACCCGAAAAACCGCATGCTCTTCGGCGATGCTAAGGTGACATTACAAAAGCTGGTGGCTGAAATCAAGAGCCTGTAAATCTGTAATTTATTTAATTAAAGCCGGCAGAAGAACAATTTTTGCCGGCTTTTTATATATTTGTTTTTTTAATTTACTCATATTATGAAATCTGCGATTACATTACTATCCGCCATTCTGTTACTTTCATTATTTACTGCATCTTGTAAAAAGGAAACCAATGGGGATGATTCCACTACGAAAACTTCGGACCTGAGAAGCGTCAGCGCATGGCATTTTGCCTCTGTCCCGCTCCGGTTCCCTGAATCAGAACTGACAAATGACAAGGCTTGCGGTAACAACCGGGCAAAAATAGCCTGGTATGTCATTGATCCTTTATTCTTTGACACCAACTCCCAATTAAGGCCCGGGAACATTTCATCCGATGATATATCGGAGGATGACTGCAGGGCCATAATGAATTATGAAGCTTATCCGACTATCAAAAATACGGCTGAACCTATGAATATCGCGGTCTTTGAAATTAATTACTACCCTTCCGAAAGAGGTCCCTGGAATTTTGACCTTAACGCATCTTCATATTCTGCCGGTATAAGCCATGACGGAACTTTAAACGACCCAGCCTCCCGATGGGGCGGAATTGAGAGACCATTGCCGGAATCCTCCGACAGGATGAACTACCTGGAATTCTGTCTTCTTGATCCTTTTACCATCTGCCCTGATGCAAGCGGAGAGATGTACATCGATATAGGCGACATCAGCGAAGACATTTTAAAAGACGGGGTGTTATCTGCCGAAAATACAACAGAAGGCGCCTTTCAAACCACGGCATGGGGACTAGCCAAACCTCTGACCGGAAATGCCTGTTTTCCGGCTTCCGGCATAGAACCCTACGACACAGGCCTGGATGAAATAGCAGATAAAGACGAAAGAATCTACTTTAAATCTTACCTGGACGAAATCAGTTCTTTATGTGCACCCCAGGTTTATGAATCGATACAGAATGATCCGTCGAACGACAACTATCACTATTTCCGGGGCAACGATTATGATCAGCTAAATTACAAGGTATGCGCCCGATACAATTATTATAACAATCAGGAAAAGAATTCGGTTAGCAGCACAAATACTTCTTACTGCACCATTTCAAACAGTGTTCCTGAATCCGAAGATATGAACCGAAACGGGATCCTCGACACGCCCGACAATTATTTTGAGTACAAAATTTCAATCAACAAACAGGCATTTGAAGTCGGCTCAAATTACATTGTCAATATGTTGCACAACTATAATGTCAAGCTGGTAAACGGCAATACCACCGAATCCAGATTTTATCATTTCCGGATACCTTTAGCGAATTCTAATGCACAATATGGTTCTCCCGATATTTCATCAAATCCGAAGTCTATAAGAATTTACCTTACAGGATTTTCGGCGCCCGTCAGGCTGAGGTTTATAAGCCTGGGTTTAAGCCGGGAACCCATCCAATTTGAGGGATGGGATTACCAGTAAAGGAACGGATCAAATCCGGGCCGCATATTTCTTCACTCTTGGCTGACGCCAGTCAATCGCTGCGCTTCTGCTATTTGCCGGTTAAAAAACCGCCTGCTGACGGAAAAGTTCACAATTTCCCGTTCCGTGTGATTACAGCCAGCCGTTTCCTGCCATCCATTTTCACATTCAACGGTTTCTGTAACCTCACATGATTAAAAAAAGCGGTCTTTTCGATGAGTTCCTGCCGGCGGAGGAAAGTATAGCGGACAAAACTATGGTCCACTTCGGGCTGTACGGTGAAGTACCCCACGTTCATCGAAGTTACGTTGTGGAAAAAGTGCGATCCCGACGATGCATCGAGCGGATAGCCTTCGAGGCTGGTTTCCACAATCACCTTGGCATTGCTTATCTGCGGCCAGTTTACGGGAATTCCGATCCAGCGGTCGCGGGTGCCCCATCGCCCGGGGCCGATAAGGACATAGCGTCGTTTTTCGGCACGCATCTTATGATTCAGAATTTCTATCTCCTTCGCCATTTCCACGGTCCGGCTTTTATCGAACCTCTCCGGGTCAATATAGATCACATCCTGGATGTCATTGATTACCCCGTTGCCCATACCTTTAAATGAAAGCAGGATGATTTCATCTTCCGGGATCTCGTTCAGGTCGATCTGGTAATCCTGTTCAGCGCCTATCAGCGGCTTGATCTGTAACAGGTAAAACGTGGTTTTATATTCCCCGTCGCGGTTCAGGTCAACGGCAAACTCTATTTCGACCGGCGTTCCCAACGCTTCCTTCACGATATCCAGCACTGTTTCGATGGTTTTGGCCAGGGGTGCATAATCATATTTCAGGATATCCGAAAAATTGATGATCCGTGGCCCGGCATGGGTAAGGCCCGGTGCCATGCGGTTACTCTCGGGATCATATACCGACGCCAGGTGGCTTAAGGTTCCGTGCCGCTCGGCTTCATCAATGTCAATTTCGCGAAGCCCGGCCATTTCGCCTTCCAGCAGGTCTATATCCCCTTTGACCAGATCGACTGCCAGAAATTTCATTTGGGAGTTCTTGTACAAATCTTTTGGGGAATAGTTTTCAACGGCCGGATATGCCGGTGAAAAGCGATAAGCGCTTCCCCCTTCAACCACATATTTACCAAGTCCGAGCGCCATCACGGCAAAGCCGTCTTCAGGCGTCAGGTGTCCGAAGGGATAATAATTATAGGATTGGGCCACTCCGCTGATGTGCGGATAGAAAACATCCTCAAACTGGTTCCCGACCACCTCCTGGATCACAACCGCCATCTTCTCATCTTCCAGTTTGTAATTGATAGCTTCAATGTACCCCCTGGCTTCGGGAGAGAACACTGAAGCATATACCAGTTTGATGGCATCCATGAGTTGCCTGAGCCTCACATTTATATCCGGGTGATTGTTCGGCAGCAGATAGGTTTCAAAAATACCTGCAAACGGCTGTGCCAACGAATCTTCAAAAGTGCCCGATGAGCGCACTGCCAGCGGTTTATCAATAAGTTTCAACAACACGCGCAATCTTCGGATGAGCGTATCCGTAAGATTGCCGCTGATGAACAATCGGCGCACTTCTTCATAATCGTCAGCGCCCAGCACTTTGTCCAACAGCTTGTTACGCTCTATGAAGTATTCAAATTCATCGGTTCCGATTACCGATGTTTTCGGCGAGCGGATATTGATGTTCGGCACGTGCTGGTTGAAATCATAATTGTAAATGAGTGTGTTGATGAATGCCAGGCCCCGGCCTTTGCCGCCCAATGAACCCGGCATCAGGCTTACGACATTATGCTCGTCAAGAATTGCCGATTCCTCGAATGGAATGATCTTGCCCTTATTTTGCTCGTTCCGGAACTGCTGGATGACCTCGATAAGGTATTGCCTCAGTTTGGCAGGGCTTTCGAAATCGGTAACTTTTTGCGGATTAATGATTTTGGCAACCTGTATTTCGCCACGAGCCATCAGCCACATCGAGAAATGGTCCTTGCGGGCATGGTATATGAGCGATTCGTCGGGAATAGTGCGCAGCAGGTTTTCAAATTCCTTCAGCGATTTGGCAACGGCGATCTGTTGTCCTTCGCTGTTCCGGTAAATAAAATTCCCGAAACCCAGATAATGCGCGATAAAGCTCTTGAATTCCTGGGAAAGGCTTTCGGAATATTTATCAATAAATGTGGCGCGCAACTCGTATGCCCGTTCCGCATTTGAAACTTCCGACGACTGGATGATCACCGGCAGGTCATGGATCACTTCACGGACATAGCTTACCAGATTGAAACCCGCTTCAGGATCCAGTTTCCCGCCGCGCTCAAATTTTACATCCGTGATAAGGCACAGCATGTAATCCTTCAGGTCGTTGATAATCTTTAAAGCCTCTTCATGGCTCGATGCCAGTAAAATCTTGGGACGGGCCCTCAACCTCAGCACTTTGTAAAGTTCATCGGAACTTACATCATCTATGATCCGCTTGGTCTGGTCCATCACAATTCCATACAGCAACGGCAGATAGCGCGAGTAATACTGAGGGCTGTCCTCAACCAGGAGGATCACGCGGACCATGCCTACCCGCGTATCATTATCCACATTGATCTTGTCCTCCAGCATCTTGATCATGGCAAAAAACACCTTGCTTTCACCGTTCCACACAAATATCTGGTCAATAGCCTTGTATCGGCGACGCACATCGGTGAAAAACTCGACATCGGTATTATTGTTGAGCAGCGTAAAGATGGGAATATACGGAAATTGCTTCCGGATTTCCTGGGGAAGGCTGACGGCCACCGATTTATCAACGCCAACCATAAAGATAACGAGGTCATAATGCCTTGAATTCAATTGCTCAAAAGCTTCTTCGGCCGTAGAAACGCCCGTGATCCGCGGAGCCGAACTGAGGCTTAGCTGGTGGTATTCTCCAAGCACATATTCCGAGAAACGGCCTTCGCGTTCAATGGAATAGGCGTCGTAAAGATTGGCGACCAGCAGTATCTCCCTCACTTTAAACGGTTGAAGGTCGTGATAAATATCGCGGTTATAATTATTCTTGTTGAGGAAGCGGTGCAGGAGCTGGCGGCCTGTCAGAGGCTGCTCCCTGGCCTGATCGGTCATGGTTTCCAACTGACCGGTATGGCCTGATGTTCTGAGGATTTCCCTGGCCGTGATGCTGTTCAGGTAACCGGCGATAGCCGTAGCAAGATTGGCAATAAGGTGCCGTTCTTCTTTAAGGAACGGACCTTCGTCGTATTGCATAAATTCCTTCAGATAGAAAATATCGATATAGCCGCTTCTGCCTTCAATGGTATCGAATGACTGCCGTTGCAGCCATTTGGTAATGGTAAAATTTGGCGATTTGTATTCCTTACCGCCATATGTAATGCGACAGACCGTGAAATCAGGATATTGCCATGCTGCAGGAAATATCATAGCCAACTGCTGAAGGGTTTCATCCGGAGGTTTACCTTCCTTGAGAATTTCGGTAGTACGGTTAATGGCAGCCAGTTCCTTGAGCCTTTCGGTACGCTCGGAAATCAGTTTGTCAATTTCATTCCGGCTGGGCTTTGAAATGTTATCTTCGTCCATGTCAGCAGATTTCACCTGTGTTGTATGGTATAAAAGTAATGAAATAGCTGATTACAGGGAAGCACACCGACCGGATTTTATCGCAGTGTGCCACTGATGACCGCTATGCTCCGGCCATTTTTTTTGTTCTTACCAGATGTAAAAAGTGTCCCCGGGCTTGTATATCCTACTAAGATTCTATTCTATCACAATGGCAGAAAAGAGTCTTTCAGTGTTTTGCTGAATTATATCCGTATTTTACTTATCGCTTCATATTTTATTATATTTCAATATTTTACATCGACTGAAATAAAATAAATAAAGCGTATTTTTTATTGCCATGTATAGTAATATGAGTAATATTGTTGTACAAAATCATGTTCATCTCTGTTTTACTAACCAAATCAGAAACCTATGTCAAACAGCATTATTGACCAGAAAGTTGACCAATTCATGGTCAGGGTCGTCGCTAAAAACCAGGGTGAGATCGAATTTCACCAGGCAGTTAAAGAAGTGGTTCATTCGCTTATGCCTTTCATCGAAGAAAACCCGAAATACCGGGGTATTCTGGAACGCATGACAGAACCCGAACGTGTTATTATTTTCCGGGTTCCCTGGATCGACGATAAAGGCGATTACCAGGTAAACCGTGGTTTTCGTATTGAGATGAACAGCGCCATCGGCCCTTATAAAGGCGGCCTCCGCTTTCACCCGACCGTAAACCTGGGCATCCTGAAATTTCTTGCTTTCGAGCAGGTACTGAAAAACAGCCTGACAACACTTCCCATGGGTGGCGGTAAAGGCGGCTCCGACTTTGATCCGAAAGGAAAGAGCGATAACGAAGTCATGAAATTCTGCCAGTCGTTCATGACCGAATTACAGCGCCATATCGGCCCCGACACCGACGTTCCTGCAGGTGACATCGGGGTTGGCGGACGGGAAATCGGTTACCTGTTCGGGCAGTACAAACGCATCCGCAATGAATTCACCGGAGTGCTTACCGGAAAAGGCCTTGACTGGGGCGGCAGCCTGATCCGTCCCGAAGCTACCGGCTACGGCTGCACTTATTTTGCCGAAGAAATGCTGAAAACCCACGGCACGGACTTTAAAGGCAAAACGGTTGTTATTTCCGGATCAGGGAATGTGGCCCAGTATGCAACCCAAAAAGTAACCCAGCTTGGCGGGAAAGTTGTCACCCTCAGCGATTCAAACGGCTATGTCTATGACCCTGACGGTATTGATGCCGGCAAACTGGCCTGGATCATGGAACTGAAGAATATTAAGCGCGGCCGTATCAGCGAATATGCCAAAAAGTACAATTGCGAATATGTGGAAGGTAAAACCCCGTGGGGCGTGAAATGCGATATTGCCCTGCCCTGCGCCACTCAGAACGAATTGAACGGCGAGGATGCAAAAGCCCTGATTGCCAACGGTTGTATCTGCGTTTCGGAAGGCGCCAACATGCCGTCAACCCCCGAAGCCGTGGATATTTTCATCGAAAAGAAAATACTGTTTGGCCCCGGCAAAGCCGCCAACGCCGGAGGCGTAGCCACGTCGGGTCTTGAGATGTCGCAAAACAGCATGCGCCTGAGCTGGACCCGTGAGCGCGTTGACCAGGAACTGCACACCATCATGATCAATATACACCGTACCTGCGAAAAATACGGCAAGGGAAGCGACGGATTCATCAACTATGTGAAGGGCGCCAACGTGGGCGGCTTCGTAAAAGTTGCCGAAGCCATGCTGGCCCAGGGACTGGTTTAGATGGTGTGATCATCCCGCAAGGAATGTTCCAATTAAAATGAACGGAGAAATTCAGAAAATAGAAATAGATTCCATCTCCTCTCGTTCGTACGCACACAAAACAGACCCTGAAGGTTTTAAAAACCTTCAGGGTCTGGCGTATGGTAACAACCGCGCAAACATACAGCGGTGAGCATCTCTAAAAAAAGCAGCCGGGACCGGACTGAAACTTCGGAACAAACCATGCCGGTATTTCCGGGCGAAAACCGGCCAAAGCTGCGAATGATACGAAGACGTAAGAGGCTTCTTACTTTATTCTGTTTTCCTGAGGAAGTTCCTTTTTATCATCACCTCATCCGCCTTCGGCAGACGGTTGTTTGATATTTGCAGAAACTGTATATCTTTGAATCTTCAATATTCCTAAAGA
>Ga0209099_1002056_pt1 | contig 18530 bp, 19 predicted proteins | sample AD_JPNHW2_MetaG_FD_184430 | JGI IMG/M metagenome (GOLD analysis project Ga0209099, IMG submission 184430) | Active sludge microbial communities of municipal wastewater-treating anaerobic digesters from Japan - AD_JPNHW2_MetaG (SPAdes) (version 2) | ecosystem: Engineered > Bioreactor > Anaerobic... | reverse complement strand
ATTTTTCTCAGAAGTTACGTAGTAGTTTTATGGTGGCTATAGCTCAACTGGTTAGAGCACTAGACTGTGGCTCTGGGGGTTGCGGGTTCGAGCCCCGTTAGCCACCCCAATAATATCGTTCTCCTCGTAGTGTTGGAGAGTTTAGCGCCTATGATCTAAACATCGATCATAGGCGTTTTTATCTGACGATGTCCGTAGGAGTTAGGGCATCGCGTTTATTAGCCGCATATCGATTGTATCTGCACCGCAAGCTGTTTAAAAATCCTCTCTGAATAGCGCCACTTAATCGCCAAAATAGCCGAATTCCTCTCTTATATAATGCTCGCTATATAATGAAAAAATCGGCAATATTCGAAGCATTTTTGAGCTTCAAGAGGTCATTATATACGGGGAGAGAGGTTTTCTATCGCTACGCGGTAGGGTCTTTAAGCAGCTTCTGCCACTTTTCTTTTTGTTTTTCCCAATTTAACTCGCGGCAGATTTCGTTAATCTTGTATTCGGGGATCAGTGAGATGTTTTTGTCATCGGAGAGCAGGATTTCTTCTTGAATGCTTGGCGCAAGCATTAGCGCGTTCATGATCAAGTAGATCTTAACATCGCCTAAATTAAGCCACTCAGCCATTTGTTTTAAGTCTTTGACTCGGTCGGCATCTATTACTTCTTGAATTTGATGCGCTAGGATTAACCTCTGCCGCAGTAGCGGCTCATTTTTGATATTAACCTGATTAGGCGGTACTGGTAAGTTCTTAAGCTCCTTGATTTCCACTTTGTATTGGCGCCTCTTGTTGTCTTTTAGCAGCACAATCTCAAGGATACCCTTGTTGCCATCGAAACTCGCTTCCTTAAGCATTGTTTTTATAAGCGAAATCTTCTCTTCAAGACTAAAAGTATCCCACACTTTCTCGTCGAGCTTTGGCATAGGAGCGATTTCTCGCAATAATTCCACGATTTTCTGCTCAATCTTCTGCGCGTTAAGCAGACGGGTAGGGCAAGTTTTGTATCCGCGCTTACTGGCGCTCATACAAAGGTAGTAATGATACCGGTATTTGCTGGCCTTGACGTTGTAAGAAAAATACATCGCGCAGTTGCAGGCCTTACAGTGCAGGAGTCCGGTAAGCAGGCCAATGTGTTTAGCCTTTCGCGTCATGCTCCATTCAGGTCTGTTTTCTGCGAGAATGCTTAGCGCCTTCTGAAACGTCTCTTCGGAAATAATTGCCTCGTGTTCTCCTGCATATTGCTCATCTTGGTACAAAACCTTGCCGATATAAAGCGGGTTTCTCAATAGCCGTTGTAATCCGTTGCTGGTAAACAGAATCCCGCCGAACTTCCTGCCTGTTTCCGAGGTATGCTGCTTGGTTGTTAAGCCTAAGCCATTAATAATCATCGTCGCTGATGTAAGGGAGCGTTTTTCGATATATGTATTGAAGATTTTGCGCACCAAATCAGCTTCCTTTTGGTTGATTACCAATTTATGTTTTTCCTTATCGATATTGTAGCCCAACGGAGGCCTTCCGCCGATCCATTTGCCTTTCCTTTTCGCAGCACCCATCTTATCGCGGGTTCGTTCGCTGATAATCTCGCGCTCGAATTGCGCAAAGCTGAGCAAAATATTCAGCGTCAATCGACCCATTGAGTTTTGCGTGTTGAAATGCTGCGTCACCGATACGAAAGTGACGTTATATTCTTCGAATGCAGAGAGAAGTTCGGCAAAATCTAACAAACTTCTGCTCAATCTGTCGACTTTGTAAACGACGACACAGTTTATCTTACCAGCCTTGATATCAGTCATCATCCTTTGAAGCGCGGGCCTGTCTGTATTTGCTCCGGTAAAGCCACCGTCATCGTATTCATCCGGTAAGCAGATCCAACCTTCGTTTTTTTGGCTGGCAATGTAACTCTCACAGGACTCGCGCTGGGCATCAAGAGTAGTGAAATCGCGCTCTAAGCCATCGCTTACAGACTTACGCGTATAAATAGCGCAATTAATGATCTTTTTCTCTTTGGGTTCTAAAGTCTTCATAGGTTAAAAAATGTGTAGCCGTTCCAGTGCGCATTAGTGATTTTCTCAGCCACGGCTGTTAGGTTTTTATACACCTTATTGTCGTATTCAAAGCCGCTTTCAAGCACTTTAACTTGGTGCTTCTTGCCGCGGTAATCTTTGGTAATGATAGTTCCCGGAATAGGGAGGCGCGTGTCTCTGCCGCGAGTTTTTGTCCTGGCCTGCGTTTCTACGCTCACCTTGGGCCGTATTGCTTTATTGTTGACCGGATCGTAAAGTCCAATGAGCTCCTTAAGCCTATTCTGCGCCTTCTGCGACAGTCCGCCATATTCCAGCTCTTGCAGTCGGTAGGCGATTCTTCTGGTCAGATAAACCTTGTTATCCGAGCTCGCCTTTTGGCCGTCAAACAGCGCCTCAAACTCTTTCTGGAGCTCCGGAATCGACCTATTTTTCAAGGCTGCAATCTTCGCATTTATCGCTTTTTCCATCGGTATTACCCTCATGACAATATAGGCATATAAGTTGCGATATAGCAAGGTAATAAGAGAGGTGTTTTTGATTGTGAAAATAGGCTAAAAGCAGTATAATACAATAGATGAAGATGTATTTAAGGAGTGTTGAATATTATGCAGGGAGAAGAAGTATTTAAAAATCTTGACGAATGTCAATTTGTGGTATATAAAGAATATACAAATAGGCGAGTGGTATGTTTGAAGGGGGAACTGCCACTATAAAATAACACAAACCTTCGCTCAAGGGCGAAGGTTTTTTGTTTCATGGTAATCAAAATGGACACTAAAGTTAAGAAAGAACTTATGCAAGCTAAACCGTTTCTTAAATGGGCTGGCGGTAAAGGGCAGCTTCTTGAACAATTTCAAACTAGGTTTCCTCAAGAGTTAAACGGGAAAGGAATTATCAAACGTTATTACGAACCTTTTTTAGGTAGTGGGGCAGTTTTATTTTGGGTAATGCAGAATTGCAAGGTGGAGCAAGCTTATATTAATGAGCTTAATCCTGAAATATATTTATGTTATGTAGCTATACAAAAGGATGTAGAAAAAATTATCAGGCGCCTGGCGACTCTAGAAAGAAAATATCATTCTTTGAACTCAGAATCCCAGGAATCGTTTTATTATCAGATCAGGGATAAATATAATAAAACGAGGTGCAGTATTAACTTTAAAGAATTTCAAGGGTCGAAACAGCGAGATCGAGCTGCAATCACAATTTTTCTGAATCGAACTTGTTTTAATGGCTTATATCGGGTGAATTCCAAGGGCGATTTTAACGTGCCATTTGGTAGGTATAGAAATCCTACCATTTGTGATGCTAATAATCTAAGAGCGGTTAGCAAGCTATTGCGCGGAGTAAAAATAACAAACAGAGATTTTTCCATAGTTCGTAAACAAATAAAGAAAGACTCCTTTGTGTATTTTGATCCTCCTTATCGCCCATTAAACAGAACCGCAAACTTCACTTCATACTCGACTAATGAATTTAATGATGAGGAGCAGAAAAGACTTTCTGTATTATTTCGAAAGCTAAATGAAATCGACGGTGTAAAAATTATGTTAAGTAATTCAGACCCCAAGAATGAAAACAAGGATGACAATTTTTTCGAGACTTTATATGAGGGATTTAAAATAGAGCGTTTAAAAGCCAGGCGCATGATTAACTGCGATGCTTCTAAGCGAGGAGAAATCAGCGAAATCTTAATAACAAATTATTAGCCATGAAAAATTCTTTTGACGCTTTTTTTAATGATATCGTTTCTCAAGCGGGATTAAAGAATGAGCATGATTTAACTTTGCCCGAATTGAGGAGTATCATCTCAAAAATTAATGAATATTTTTATACAACATACGATGGCATCGGTACAGTAGAAGCACTTGACGAATCTTTTGATTATTTTTCAGAGTTTCACAAATTTTGGGAGAAGTATCATAAGGATATACTTAATCCCATTGTTGATACTGAAAGATGCAAACAGGTTGCAAAAATTCTTAATAAAATTAATATTGATAATGGCAAAAGCGTTTTTCACGAATTGTATAACACCTTTTCTTTGAGACCAGAAGAAATATGTAAAATTCGATATTTTGCAGCCAATCAGGATTTTAGGGGATCCAGGGATTTTGAAGATCTATTCCAAAAATATTCCGATGATCCGACAATCTTTGATAAAAATAGAATTAATAAGGACCCTGTTGGGTTTTTAAAGGATATAGGCATTACCTCTTTGTCTCAAAGTGACAAACGAATAAAGTACGCCCTTATAGCATCACAAATTTTAATCGACAATAATATAGAACCATTTCAATTGTATGAACATTTCGGTAAGGATTTATATAAGATACGAGGTTTCCTGTTGTCAAATCGTGGCTCAGGATTCGGAAATAAAAAAACTGACATGTTTATAAGAGATATGGTTGTTTTGGGGGTTTGGGATAAGCCAGTTAACTTTGAAAAAATTGATGTAGCCAGCGACATAAACACGGTTAAAGTTGCCCTTAGAACCGGGATTTTAAAAACAGCAATACCTTTGGTTTCAAGTTTTATGGATATTTTTTGTTATCAATATGGGTTGATAGATGAAATGAATGCATTAGCTTGGCGGAAAGTTTGGGAAGAATGGCGTGCAATGTATCCACAAAGTTGCATAGAAAGCCCTTCGCTTATTGATTATTTTGTTTATCGTGTTATTGGAAAGAATTTTTGCAAAGAGAGTTTATGTATTTTTCAATGTGAGTCTGGTCTACATCAATTCAAATGGCACTCGGGCAGGAACAAAACATGCCAAGTATGTAAGGAACAGAAAGCAAGTGTTATTAGAAAAGTAATGCCTTGTTCTGATTCAGAAGGGCATCTGGTTATTGAAAAATCTGAATTTGTAACTGGCGATCACCCTTTGCTAAAAGATATTCGCGAATGTCCTTTTGTGGAAGTTTGTAATCCAAAGACGCCGAGCTTCCGAAAACTTAATCCTCCTAAATCTATTAGTATTTTGGGGCAGACCGGTTGGGAGAGCGCAAGAACCATGAAGAATGAAGGCGGTGGAGGATTGATGTCATAAATGCAGTTTCTTGCCATAAAAATAGTGAGATTAAAATGGCTCAGAATGAAAAAGAATTACAACTTGAAACTACTACAGTATGGTCTTTTCCTGAAAGAGGCAATTGGGCTACTCATAAACCAACCTACCGTGGTAATTGGGCTCCGCAGATCCCCCGCAATTTAATTCTAAAGTATACCAAAGAAGGCGATTTAGTATTAGATCCCATGGTTGGGGCCGGTACGACTTTGATTGAGGCAAGATTGCTAAATCGGGATGCAATAGGTATCGATATTAATCCACAAGCTATAAAGTTAGCAAAAGAATCTCTTCAGTTCGAAGTAGATAATAAATCAAACCAGGATTGTTATGTAGGAGATGTCAGGAAACTAGATAAAATCAATGATAATACCATAGACTTTATTGCAACCCACCCTCCATATCTGAATATTATTAAGTATTCAGATATGTCCCTTGCAAGCGACCTATCAAATATCGGTAGCCTTGCTAAGTTCCTTTCTGAATTTGAACCAGCGGTAAAAGAGCTTTACCGAGTATTAAGACCTGACCACTATTGCGCAATTTTGATTGGCGATACAAGGCGGCATAGGCATTATGTTCCATTAGCTTTTAATGTAATGAGTTTGTTCCTGAAAAATGGATTTATTATTAAGGAAGATATTATTAAGGTTCAACATAATTGTCAAACGACTCCGCGATGGAGCGCAGCTGTTAAGAAATATGATTTTTATTTAATAATGCATGAACACCTATTTGTATTTAGAAAACCTACGACTCATGAAGATAAATCAATTTATAGGGAAAGCGTTAGCATGATTTAAGGGAGGATAAAATGTTGTTAAGTGATAAATTAATGATTCTGGCAGTTCTATTTTCTCCTTTTCTTGCAGTTTTTGCCCAGCGTAGAATCGATATAATGCGAGAAAAAAGAGGTCAGAGGCTCTGGATATTTCGAACGTTAATGGCTACGAGAGGGAATCGTATTTCTCTTGAGCATGTCCAAGCCTTGAATTCTATTGAATTATTTTTCGACCATCCTAAGCGAGATAAGCTAATAGTGGAAAAATGGAATGAATATCTTGATCATTTTGGGCAAGGTCCTAAAGAAGGTGATAAAGATTATTCAGCAAAAATTAGCTCTTGGGTAGAAAAGGGAGACGACTTGTTTACAGATTTATTACAAACCATGGGTAAGTCTTTAGGGTGTGATTTTGATAAGGTCAAGATTAAGCGTGGAATTTACATACCGCGTGGTCATGGAGAAGAGCTGAATGATCAATTTATGATACGAAAAGGGCTAGTTAATATTGTTACTGGCAAGGCAAGCTTAGGCGTTAGTGTTGTCCAGGAACCTAAGAAATCTACATAGACGGAAGTTATGAATTTGAAAAGATTACTTAAATTTATTCGAGTGTTATTGAAAATGAAAACCATTCAAGATTTAGAAATAGATAAGATCAATGATTCGCACTTGATTACTATTAATTGTGGGTTCACAGTGTATAGGCGTGTGGAAGGTGATCCGTTGAATTTTCGATATAATGATACAACTTTTACAACAGCGGTTGAGCCTGAGAGAAGGCAATGGGGGGCCTCTGCGGTAAATTCAGGTAATTGCTGTATGATTACAACAGTACAAGGTGCTTATGCTGAAACTCCCGGTATAAAAGATCGAAAACTTTATGAAATAACAGTCATAAAGCCAGTAGAGAGAATTCTTGATTTAGATAAAGTCTGTAAAGAACAAGGCATTGAAAGGCGCTATCTGCATATTTATGACACTGATGATGGTCGCGATAATGTAAAAGAGCAGGAGCTATTTAAGCTTTATGGAAAGCAAATACAGGAAAAGAGAATACACGGAGTTAGGTATCGAAGTCGTCGTTTGCCAAGCGATACTTGCTTCATGTTTTACGATACCTTACCAAATCTACGCGATTACTTAAGCTATAAGGAGATACCCGACCCGACTGGTTTATTAGGAGGCGACTTAATACAAATCAAATGCGATCAATTGCGTAAAAACCCTTGATTTTTCCGAGAAATGTGATATATTAATTTTGCAATAAGTCGTGCAAGGCACGGCGGCAATTAAGATGCGGAGACGCATCGGAAACCATGGGTCGTAATTCAGACCTGAATCCAAAAGCACCGGTTGGTGCAGAAATCTTGGGTTCAGGTTTTTCTGTTTTTAGGGCTCAGAAGATCCGAATCCACTACATTAAGGCTAAAATAACGCCCTATTTGTGGAGGAGGATCTATGTTAGTCAAAAAAGTATCTGTTTCAAAAATTAACCCCGCCCCGTACAATCCCCGCATTGATCTCAAGTCAGAAGACCCCGAGTATCAAAAATTAAAAAACAGCATCGCGACCTTTGGTTACGTCGACCCTGTAATTTGGAATGAAGCAACGGGCAATCTCGTCGGCGGACACCAGCGTTTCAAAATCCTTATCGAACAAGGGCTATCGGAAATCGAAGCCAGCGTAGTCAATTTATCCCTCGAAAAAGAAAAAGCACTTAACCTTGCTTTAAATAAAATCCAAGGCGATTGGGATAAAGAGAAACTGGTAATACTTCTGGATGATCTATGTAAGGTGTCCGATTTAGACTTAGGCATTACCGGCTTCTCGCAATTAGAAATCGGTCAGCTTCGTGACCGCTACGGAGAAGATAAAGACGCCGATGATTATGATTTTCAGGCAGATCTTGAAAATATAGCGGAGCCTGTAACCAGAAAAGGAGAACGACTTCAGCTGGGCCGCCACGTTATCCTCTGCGCCGATTCCGTTCTTTACGAAAATGTAAAATTTCTTTTGGGAGATGAGCGGGCAAAATTAGTAAACATGGACCCGCCATACAACATCGGCTACCTTGGCGGGAATAGGCCCAAGCCTAAGACAGCAAGGCCCAAGCGATCCCATAACTGGGACCGTATCTATTCGGACAATCTCAGTCAGGAGGCTTATGAAGAACTCCTTGAGAAGGTTTTTAACAATATGGATAAGTTTCTTGAGCCGGGATGTTCGTTCTATGTCTGGAATGGGCATTGTCAGTTTGCTCCGATGCATAAGCTCCTGACAAACCTCAAATACCATATCGGTTGCGTCATTGTTTGGGCGAAACCGAATTTTGCCATTTCCTACGGCGACTATCATCAGCAAACCGAATTTTGCCTATACGGCTGGAAAGAAGGTGCGAAACACCGGTGGTTCGGAGGAGCTAACGAATCAAGTCTATGGGAAGTTAAGCGTGATCCCACGAGACAATATCAGCACCCGACTCAAAAACCTTGTTTGCTTTCAGAAAAAGCAATCAAAAATAGCAGCCAGCGCGGCGAAATCGTGCTCGATTTATTTCTCGGGAGCGGTTCGACTTTGATTGCAGCTGAGGTTTTAGATCGCAGGTGTTTTGGTATCGAGCTTGACCCCCGCTACTGTGACGTAATCGTTAGGCGTTACATTAATTTTGCCGGTGCTAGTAAGGTTTCACCGGAAATTCTAAGCCGATATAAAAAGGAGGCCTAAAATGAAAAATAATAAAGATGGGAGGGAAGAACTCTCCGCAACAGTTTTGTTGCAGAAGATAAAATCCGGTGAAATAAACCCCCAGAACTTAAGTTCAGAAGAGAGGCTAATATGTGTAAATGTTCTCGCGTTTTCTGAAGGTCTTAAGCATACAAACATAGCTCAATTCTTATGTTGCTCCGAAAGAACTATCACCCGGGATATCAAGGAGATTAATGGTAGAAATTCTCTTAAACCAAATATCGAATTGAGCGAGGAGTTGGTAGGTAAGACTGTATTTAAAGCTGAGATTCATATATCTCACCTTATGAGGGCCGCGCGCAGCCAAGAGGGTTCTCTCGGCGAGCGAGTTCAGGCGGAATTCTTAGCCTGGAAGATATGGATAGAATTAATAAGCAAGCTTCAAACGCTCGGTTATTTGCCGCAAGCAACTCAACGAATTGAGGGCGATCTGTTTCATCATTTCAATGATCCTGGTGAAGAAAAAGGTTTCGATGACTTAAAGAGAGCTTTGTCTGTAATCGAAACGACAGCTAAAGAAGCAGGTACCCTTGATAGCGAAACCGAAAATAAAATCCGATTCATTAAGTCAAAAATCGAAAAGGCGGAAATAGAATTGAACATAAACAATTTAAGCAAACAGAAAGATATCGAAGTAGAAGGAGGTTCCCATGAAGAAAAACAAGATTAATAGTGAAATATCGGCACTACGTAGAAGTCAGGCCGCTAAGTCGGTCCTGCTTTTCGCAAAAACCTATCTGTCGCATCATTTTCAATATCCATTGTCGCAGGCTCATGTAGAGATTTTTGATAAGTTGTCTGATATTACGCATAACCGGGGCAGGAAAATTGCATTCGCGGGGCCACGCTCATTCGGAAAATCAACAGCTGTCAGTCTAGCGTATGTTTTATACGCAATTTGTTATTCGAAAGAGCGCTTTATTATCATTATTTCTGAGACGAGTAGTCAGGCAGAACAGCTGCTCGAGAACATCATGAGGGAACTAGTTGAAAACGAATTAATACGGCAAGACTTCCCTGAAATCTTCGAGTATAAAGGTATGCCAAAGCCACCGCGATGGACAAAAAGTCAGTTTGAAACCAGGAGCGGAATTAAAGTTTTGTCCTTAGGCGCGGAACAGCAAATAACCGGTAGAAAATATGGGAAATACCGTCCAGGCTTAGTCATTCTGGATGACGTCGAAAGCGCAAAAAAACACTATTCTCTTGAGGCTGCGGAGAGCGTGAATTCCTGGTTTACCAAAAGCATTCTTAAGGCAGGGGATGAATCGACAAATTACATTTTTGTTGGAACAATCCATCATCCTTTTAGTTTCTTTGCCATGCATGTGAAGCCTCCTGTTTGGGAGCGTATGGTTTACAAAGCGATAATTTCAGAGCCCAAGCGATCAGAATTATGGGCTAAATGTTTCAATATCAAATATGGCAGAGATAATTTTGACGGTAAAACCGGAATTGATGTCGCGCTTGCCTATTATTTCAGTCAAAAAGCAGAGATGGATGAAGGCATTGAAATACTCTGGCCCTCGCGCTGGAAGAATTTTGATCTAATGAATATGAGGGATGATGACCCGGTAAGTTTCAGTGCAGAATTCCAGAATGAGCCGTTTGATCTGTCGACAGCGATATTCCGTCTAGACCTAGCTGATTATTGGAACAGGCAGTATAAGTCGCTTGAGGATCTTTTGCATTATCTCGGCGACAGCGCAAGTTTCTATCTTGCGTGTGATCCATGTACGGGGCAAGATCTTGTCCGCGGAGATTTTTGCGCCATAGTTGTAATTGCACTGGATTCAAGAGACGCATGTTTATATGTGGTTGCAGCAGATATCGAGCGTCGGGATTTAAATGGAACGATAGAAACAATTTTGGCATATGCGCGGAGATTCAATCTTTCTAAGGTTGGGGTTGAAGCGAATGGTTTTCAAGGTTGGGCTCTCAAGCAGCTAGAGCAGGAGGCACGTAAAAGACATATCTACTTGCCACTTGAGCCAATAAAGAATACAGGGGATAAATATAAGAGAATTCAGAGCGTAGAGCCGATTATAAGGGTTCGGGCATTAAAATTGAATGAAAACGATAGACTCCTTTTGGAGCAATTACAATTTTTTCCTCGTGCAAAATATGACGACGGCGCAGATTGTTTGGAGATGTGCGTTAGATTAGCAGAAGAGCCGGGAGAAATTCAGGCTATGATACTTTAAATACCTGTACACAGAGAGTCTTTCTGCCGCTGCGTATTTCTGGGCGTCCTTACCGGAGTCACCTTTTATAAGCCGTGAAGATATTGCAATAATCCATGATGGTTGTATAATAAAAAAAGAGAAATTAAGTTGCTGAGATAGCCAGCCGTCTCTAAAGGCAACAGATTATATTTGTAAATGAGGATAATTCCATATGGTAATCGAAAATATTTTATTATGGATCGCAATATTAATGTTTTTAAGCGTTGTTTCAAGCAAGCTTTCTGATAAGTTTGCTATTCCTGTTTTGTTGTTATTTTTGACAATCGGGATGCTTGCCGGTTCAGAGGGGATAGGCAAACTTTATTTTGACAATGCGCAATTAGCAAAGTCTATCGGGATTGTTGCCCTTATTTTTATTATTTTTTCCGGAGGTCTTGATACTAACTGGAAAGACACTAAATCAGTAGTTTGGCCGGGAGTCATCCTATCTACAGCAGGAGTGTTACTCACTGCAATCATAACAGGTTTTTTTGCCGTTTATATCCTAAAATTTTCTTTTCTAGAAGGTATGCTTCTTGGTTCTATAGTTTCTTCAACCGATGCCGCCGCAGTATTTAGTATTCTAAGGTCTAAACGAATAAGCTTAAAATCACCCCTTAAGCCATTGCTTGAATTTGAATCCGGCAGTAATGATCCAATGGCAGTTTTTTTGACTGTTAGTTTTATTAGTATTTTGACTTTGAAAAATACGAGTATCGCTGCCTTAATCCCTAGGTTTTTTCTGGATATGGGTATGGGGGCCTTAATTGGTTATCTTATGGCGAGGTTTATCGTTTTGTTCATTAACCGTTTGAAATTATACTACGAAGGGCTATATCCGGTCATTATGATTTCGTTGGTTCTTTTGACTTATGTAATTGCCGTTTTTCTAAAAGGCAATGGAATACTTGCGGTGTATCTTACAGGATTAATGCTGGGGCAGGCAGAGTTTCCGAATAAAAGAATGATTGTGAGATTTCATGATGGTTTGGCCTGGCTTATGCAAATTGCGATGTTTGTGACATTGGGCTTGCTTGTTTTTCCCTCGCATATTGTCCCGTTAATAGGCGCAGGATTATTACTCACACTTATTCTTATGGTAGTTGCTCGTCCGGTTAGCGTATTTTTATGTTTATTGCCGTTTAAAATAAGTACGCGAAAAAAAGCCATGATCGCTTGGGTTGGTCTTAGGGGTTCAGTCCCGATTATCTTGGCCACATTCCCTTTTATGGCAGGTATCTCACAGGCAGATACTATTTTTAATATCGTCTTCTTTATTGTTATCGCCTCGGTTCTTATCCAGGGGACATCTATACCAATCATCTCCAAAATGTTGAAGTTGGATGCTCCTTGGGTTAATAGGGCGAGTTATCCTATTGAATTTGAAAAGACAGAAGGTATGGACGCAGAATTAACGGATATAATAGTTCCTTATAATTCGGGGTCTGCGGGTAAGATGATTCGCGATTTGAACGTTCCTGATAAATGTCTTATTATGCTTATTTCCAGAAACGATAAATTCATTATACCATCCGGACCCACGATTATAGAAGGGGGAGATGTTCTGCTGGTGCTTGCAAATACTGAAGATCTTTTGGCCTTTCAACAGGCACTGGCATAACTTTTAGAGAATGATATCATTGTATCTATGTAAGAGATATAATTTAGGAGGTAGGAATTGCGAATTCTATTAGTCGAAGATGAAATAAAAATGGCCAGTTTTATCGCGCGCGGCCTAAAAGAAGAGGATTATGTGGTTGACGTGGCCAATGACGGCGAAAAGGCTTTATTTCAGGCCGAAATCAACCCGTATGACCTCATCATTCTTGATGTTATGCTGCCGATTAAAGACGGCATTACTGTCTGCCGGGAGCTTAGAAGCAGAAAAATAAGCATACCTATTTTGATGCTAACCTCTAAAGACAGAGTAAGAGATAAGGTTTTAGGTTTAAATTCCGGAGCTGATGATTATTTGGCCAAGCCTTTTGCTTTTGAGGAACTGTTAGCCAGGATCAGCGCGTTATTACGGCGGGACAAAATAGATAAAACCGGTATTATTAAAATCGCCGACTTAGAGATGGATCAGCTTAAGCATACAGTTACAAGAGCGGGAAAGGACATTCAGCTAACCAGCAAGGAGTTCGCGCTTTTAGAATACCTTATGCTTAATGCTACTCATGTTGTTACCAGGACAATGATTTCTGAGCATGTGTGGCATGAGGATTTCGACAGTTTTACGAATGTCATTGATGTTTATATGAATTTCCTGCGCAACAAGATCGATAAGGGGCATAAAAAACAGCTTATCCATACTATCCATGGCAAAGGGTATGTTTTAAGGAAATAACTATGTGTGCCAAAACAATCAAATTCAAAATTTGCATATTATACGCATCCGTTTTAGGTGTTATGTTGTCTATATATGTCGGTTTGCTGTTTTTTATCCCTGTGGATTTATTACAGAGAAATAAACTGTTTTATATATTGATCCCTATTCCTTTGACTTTATTATTCGGCTATTATATCGGACATTTGGTTATAATAAGAATCCTTAAACCGATTAAAAAAATGACCGATACAGTCAAAAATATTACTCATGAAGATTTGAGCCTGAGAGTTAAAGCAGAGAACGTGGACGAGGAGTTGGAGTGCTTGATTGAGGCTTTTAACGACATGGTTTCGCGGTTAGGGGAATCATTCGAGTATATTACAGATTCAAGCTCGTATATCGCCCACGAACTTAAAACCCCGATAGCTATTATAAGGGGTGAGTCGGAATTCGCTTTAAAAAAGGAGAGAGATAAAGAAGAATACAAAAGAGTCATCAGCGTAAGCCTGGAAGAAACCAAAAGGATGCTTAAAATTATCGAAGATTTGCTGCTTTTGACCAAAATGAATTATCAGCCTGATGTCTTAAAATTCGAGCAGATTGATTTAACGCAGTTTATCCGCATAATTTATGAACAAGCGAAGATACTGACATCCAAGAAGAATATCACGGTAAATATAAACACTCCCGAAGAAACCGGCATGGTCAATGCGGATGAGCTGCACCTTAGGCGCTTATTTTTAAACTTAATTGATAATGCGATTAAATTTACCCCCGTAAGCGGCAGCATAACGATAAATTTAAGGTATGAAGATCAAAAAGCGGCCGTTTCCATCATTGATACGGGAATCGGAATTGAGGAAGAAAACGTGCCTAAGCTTTTTGATAAGTTTTTCCGTATTGACACAACGATTAAAGATGCCTCTCCCAGCAGCGGGTTGGGCTTAAGTATTGCTCAATCAATAGCCGAGTTACATAGGGGCGAAATTTCAGTGACCAGCCGCGTTGGACAAGGAACAAACTTTACCGTATCTCTCCCAATTTCTTAATCAACAAATATCCTTGCGGGTTATTCTTAACCACTCAATTATTAAAATTTTTAATTTCTTTTTAACGCTTCTTTAACCAAGCATGTGTTATATTTTTCATGGATGAAGGGAAAAAAGAAAATACGGGTGGCTGCGGAGATATGTTTTGCAGTGGAAGTTGACTTTGCAGCCGCCCGTTAAATTAAGGAGCGAAAATGACAAGAATTCTTATTGTGGAGGACGAAGAAAAAGTAAGAAGAATGTATAGCACGATGTTTAAGAATGAAGGGTATACCGTAATTGAGTCTCCGGATGCTATGCAGGCTTCCTGTATACTCAACAAAGAGCCCGTAGATATTATGCTCCTTGATATCAACATGCCGCAGGTTTACGGCAGTATTTTTTATGAGGTTATGCAGAATTTCCATAAAAAGGTTAAAGTCATTGTGGCGAGCGTTTATTCCGTTGATGAACAGAAAAAAATGATTAAAGGGGCTGAGGATTATTATGATAAAGCGCAGGGCCTTGATTTATTGCTGGAGAAAGTTAAGAAAGCGGAACGGAGCATAAAACAACAGACAAGCATACTGGTTATTGACGATGAGCCCCGGATCAGAAAGATTTACCGCCACTATTTGCAGGAAAACGGATACCGCATAATTGAAGCCCATGATGGCAATGCCGGATTAGATATATTAAGGAAAAGCAATGAAATCGCTTTGGTAATTCTTGACCTTGCCATGCCTCAAAAGAGCGGATTTGAGATTCATGAACAGATGAAAAAAGAGTTTCCGGGCATAAAAATATTAATCGCCAGCGTATTCAACCAAAATGACCAGAAAGTCCTGCTCCCTAACGCCGATGAGTATTACGACAAATCGGAAGATGCCTCCGGACTAATCCAGAAGATAGGGAAACTGATACACACAGATTGTCCCGCATAACCAACAATTACCCCCTGCAAGCAAAACGCCAAGGGGATGGAGGAGGTTAATTATGTGCCCGTATTTTATTTATTCAAAACTACAGAGTTTATGCGCCTGCTATCCCGAAAGGCTATTTTGCCCGAGCCTTCAAAGAAGGCATGATTTTTGTTTCAGCAAATTCAGGGATTGTACGTATTTCAAGATAGAGACATTGTCAACCATAGAACCGGCGCAAAAAGAAGATTGTCTGCCTATATCCGACTAAATCCGGAGCAGATTACTATATCTTTTTGCAGCCCGAGATAAAAAACTTAAAAGGGAGATTTTTGATGCAGTTATATATACCGCAGAATATTTTTGTCCAAATAGCGATTCCGCTTTTAATTTTTCTTGCCCGCGCAGCCGACGTAAGCATGGCGGCAATGAGGATTATTTTTGTGACCCGCGGTATAAGGGCGCTGGCCGCCACGATAGGTTTTTTTGAAATGTTAATTTGGCTTATAGGTATCACCCAGATAATGCAGAACTTAAACAACCCGATAAATTATATAGCCTTTGCGGCCGGCTTTAGCATGGGGACTTTTGTAGGCATTACAATAGAAAGAAAGATAGCCATAGGCAACATAGCTGTTCAATTCATTACGGGCAAGGATCCGTCCGGTTTATTAACATATTTTCGTGCTAACGGATACGGCGCAACGGCAATTGATGCGCAGGGGACGTCCGGACCGGTCAAAATAATTTTCATTATCGTTAGGCGTAAATTATTGGAGAAAACGTTGGATATAATAAAAAAATTTGATTCAAATGCTTTCTATACCATAGGAGATGTGCGGGCGTCAGCGCGCCTTGGCCCGGCTATCTAAGAGGAAAAGAATAATGTGCCCATTTTTTGTTGCTATAAGACCGATTGGTTATTGCGGCTGCTATGGAGAGGGTTCATTTCATCCAAATATTAAACGTAAAAAGAAGTATTGCGTTGGCAAATTTAGCGGCTGCTTATTCTATCAATGGAAAACTAAGCCGGTTATTATTAAGCCGGCGCGGAAATTATAGCATCATGAGATATGAATATCTTTGTTTGGTTAATGCAAAATCATTTGATGGATCTAAGAAAGGACCCAACGATGGCTACCGAAAAAGAACTTAAGAAATTAAACGATGATTTGCTTAAAAGCTGCCGTTTAACGCAGGAGGCTATAAGCAAAACTTCTGGCGTTCTCATGTTTTTTGACGCCCAAAAGATACAAGAAATCATTGATAATAATAAAAAGATAGGGGCTTTTTGCATCAGCTTTCAGGAGTATTTCTCGGGTGTGATTAATCAGCATCAGCCTGAAGATGTAAATTCAAAATTTATATCCTCAGGGATAGCTGTAAATATCGAGCTTAAGCAAATTGCGGATCTCACCGCAGGGATTGCCGTAAGCCTGTTAAGCTTAAACACAGGTATTCCGGATAAATATAAAATCAATATTTCCCAGTTTGCCAAGATTTTTCAGAATATAGTCTGGGATTCCGTTATATCTTTCTTAAAGAATGATATGCTGCTGGCAAAAAAGACTTTTTTCAGGAGCCTTGAGCTTAAAAAAATATGCAGCCGTATGCAGGAAAGTTTGCTAGAGGCCGGTAAAACAGCTGGATCTGCTGAAAGCAGTGAATCAACTGTGTTGTTTATTGTCCAATGTATAAAGGATATTGCTGTGCATACTGTCAATATTACCCAAACTGTTGCATCTGGATTAGATGAAGTCATAAGCTAAAACTTAAGGAGGGGGCACAAATGAACGATAAGAGAATCTATATAACACAACAGGATTTCGAGCGTTTAAAGGAAATAATTAAAGATATGATATCCCGGCAAGGGATTGACAGGCGGTCTCTTGATGAGTTAGAGCATAGCTTTAGCTCTCGGGACGAATCAGGATTGATTAAAGAAGTAAGAAGAATAAAGAACTCAAGAAGTGATACAGAATGGGAGCGGATTGAAGAGCTCGGGGCTGAACTGGACAGGTCAACTATAGTTGAAAGTGATAAACTTCCCCAAGACATAGTTACCATGAATTCAAAGGTTTGCCTTAAAGATATGGATACAGGCAAAGATGAGATTTACCAGGTAGTATACCCCGAAGACGCGGACATCGAACAAAATAGGATCTCTATTTTAGCGCCTATCGGCACAGCGATATTGGGATATAAGGTTGGCGATGTCATTGAATGGAGAGTTCCGGCGGGTTTAAGAAGGCTCAAGATTAAAAAGATATTATATCAGCCCGAAGCAGCCAAGGATTATCATCTCTAATCAGTATGTAAATTAATAAAATCGGGGGATTATAAGTTTAGAAAGCTAAACATTAAGGTATTATTTTTCTGGGTGAATATTAGTTAAGTCGTTGGATGAACGTAAGGAGGAGCTATGGCAATAAACGTATTCGTTAGTTTTGACCAGACTGACCAGAAGCAAGTTGAAGCCTTTAATTTGCTTAAAGGCAGATCGAAACATGTATTTGAAGCTCATGATTATTGCTTCAAAGAAACATCGGCTGACGGGAGCGAAAAATTGTTGCAATGCCAGCTAAATGACGGTCGTTTAAAAGCAATACGAGAAGAGATTATTAAAAAATTTGAGCAGTGTGTCAAATTAGTTGTTTTAATCGGAGACGGGACTTATAAGAATACCTGGGTGGAGTGGGAAGTCAACAATTTTTATAAAATGAAGGATGCGCTTTCTCCCGGTAAAGCGTGGATGAATATTCGCGGCATGTTTCTTGAAGGCTGCGAAAAAGCAACAGCTCCTAAGGTTTTAGAATGCAGGTCGATGCAACGCTTGGTTTGGGACCCCGAGGCTTTGGAAAAATGGATAGAAGAAAACCCTGGTGCATAAATGAATTCATCAACTTTAGAAGAGGTTAACAGCATTTTGTTGAAATGCGAATATTTGAGCGGCAAAATAACCCTAGAGTATTAAATCCTAAATATTGTTTTCCACCTGGTAAGTGTTGAAGTCCGGTTAAAAATCGCATTCGACTCGTTATAAAGTTTAATTAAAAAAAATGACCGGTAACTTCACGTTCGACTGAGAGAGACGGACATTTTGTATTCACTTATTTCTCAGATAGTTACGTAATTTTCAGCCAAACAAGTTCGGACAAATAGGACAAATTACGCGAGGAAATGACCTCTCTAAAGCCAGAATATTCTTGATATATTGAGGTATTGCGCATATAATTAGGCTAATAAATTCAGAGAGGTTTCCCCTCGTGATATACGAGAGGGACCCTTAAATTTCCCTCATTTTTGGATAAGAAATTTATCCCGAGCGAAGCGAGGGACAGCACGAAGTATAAGTAAGCCTAAAGGCTATTGGTCGGAAACGATCGATAGCCTTTTTGTTTAGCTATAA
>Ga0209099_1002055_pt1 | contig 18531 bp, 12 predicted proteins | sample AD_JPNHW2_MetaG_FD_184430 | JGI IMG/M metagenome (GOLD analysis project Ga0209099, IMG submission 184430) | Active sludge microbial communities of municipal wastewater-treating anaerobic digesters from Japan - AD_JPNHW2_MetaG (SPAdes) (version 2) | ecosystem: Engineered > Bioreactor > Anaerobic... | reverse complement strand
CGTCCGGGCAAAAAAAAGCCCTCGAGGAGGCCTCGAGGGCGGAGCGGCAGCGCGCGGCTACGCCTGCGCGGGCGGCGCTTCCTGCGGCGGATGCAGGTGCGCCTGCAGCAATCGGTCAATCTGCTCAAAGGCCGCCATCAGCTCGGCCGCCTCGGCGGGGCCGAACTCGCCGAGAAGATGCTCGAACATCGCCACCATGTCCCGCTGGCGCTGCTCCATCACCTCCCGCCCGAGATCGGTCAGGCGGATGCCCACCTGGCGGCGGTCCACCTCTCCCGTGTGCTTTTCCACCATGCCGAGCTGCAGCAGCCGGTTGACCAGCTCCGTCCCCGTCGACGCCGCCAGCATCAGCTTGTCGCAAAGTTCGGAGGCGGTCAGATGATCGTGCACCGAGAGCAGGATCAGGGTCTGATACTGCCGCATCGTCACCGGCGTCCCTGCGGGATGCTGGCGGTTGAGGCTGTGGAAGGCGCCCATAATCCGGGGCGCGAGAACGGCCAGCCGCTGGGCTTGCAGCTGGGATGAGGTAGGCTTGCGCGACATAATGGTTCCTCTCGTCTCATGTAGTGGGGTTGCGGCGCGATCATACCCTTTCGCATTGGCGAAAATTAAACTATTCTATTGTGATATACAAGTCCTTTATTCGTCGCGGCAGGGCTGGATACGATTATTCCCTTGTTTTTTTCGTTGTTTTTAAATAGGTTTACCCGAAACCGACCGGTACAACGGCCATGAGAGGAAGGCGGCAGTGGCAAAATTGCGTGTGGGCATCATTTGCGGCGGGCGTTCGGGTGAGCACGAGGTCTCCCTGGTCACCGCCGGTTCGATCATCGCGGCCCTGGACAAGGACAAGTACGAGGTCATCCCCATCGGTATCAACAAGCACGGCGAGTGGCTCGCGGGCGGGGATGTCCTGGAGACCCTCAAGAATCACCGGTCCGGCCGGCCGGCGCTGCTCTCCAGCGACGCCGGCAACCACCATCTCCTGACCGCCGCTGCAGGCGCCGGTTTCCTGCCGGCGCAAAAGCTGGACGTGATCTTTCCGGCCCTGCACGGCCCCTTCGGCGAGGACGGCACCCTCCAGGGACTGCTGGAGATGATGGATATCCCCTACGTCGGCGCCGGCGTGCTCGGCTCGGCCATGGCCATGGACAAGATCGTGCAAAAACACCTCTGCCGCCAGCAGGGCATCCCCACGGTCGATTTCCTCTGGTTCCGCGATGTCGACTGGCGCAGTGAGGGGGGCGATGCCCCCTTTCCGGCACTGCCCGACCAGCTCGCCAACCGCTCGCGCGAGGAGATCGTTGGTTCCCTTATCGCCGTGCTCGGCCTGCCGCTCTTTGTCAAACCGCCTAATCTCGGATCGAGCCTCGGCATCAGCAAGGCGCACGACCGCCGCGAGCTCTTCAACGCCATCGAGGAGGCGCTCCAGTATGACCGCAAGGTCCTGGTCGAGAAGGCGGTGGCCGGGCCGCGCGAAATCGAGATCAGCCTCCTCGGCAATGAGAATCCGCGCGCCTCGGTCGCCGGTGAGGTCTTTCCGGGCAATGAATTCTACGATTACGATGCCAAGTATGTCGACGACAACAGCGGCCTGCAAATCCCCGCCCGGCTCGCTCCCGGGCAACTGCGCGATCTCCAGGAGACCGCCATCCGCGCCTACGTCGCCACCGAGTGCGAGGGCATGGCCCGCGCCGATTTCCTGATGGAGAAGGAGACCGGGCGTTTTTATCTCAGCGAACTCAACACCATCCCCGGCTTCACCCGCATCAGCATGTATCCCAAGATGTGGGAGGCCTCGGGACTGCCTTATGTCGCGCTGCTGGATGAACTGATCGCGCTGGCCTTGAGCCGCCAGGTGCGGCGCCGGGCGCTGCGCACCAGTTATGAGCCTAAAAAGGAATGGTACAAGGAGTAACTCCATGCATAAACGGTACTGGCTTCTCGGCCTGCTCCTGCCCGCCCTCCTGGTTGCGGCGGAAAAACGCGCCTTCGAGATCGCCGATCTCTACGCCCTGAAGAGTCTGAGCGACCTGCAGATCTCTCCCGATGGCCAGAGGGTGCTCTTCGTCGTCGGCGCCCAGGATCTGGCCAACTCCACGCGCAACAGCGACATCTGGATGATGAACCTCGATGGCAGCGGCCTGCGCCAGCTCACTTTCAGCCCCCAGAGCGATTACCAGCCGCGCTGGTCGCCCGACGGCCGCAGCATCGCCTTTCTCTCCGGCCGCGAGCAGGGCGCCCAGATCTGGCTCATGCCGGCCGACGGCGGCGAGGCGCGCCGCCTCACTGCGCTCGCCATCACCCCGGGCGACATCGCCTGGCTCCCCGACGGCCGCGGCTTTATCTTCACCAGCGAGGTCTTTCCCGAATGCGGCGCCGACGACCGGGCCACGCGCAAGATCCTCGACACCATGGAACAGGGCCCGGTTCAGGCCTACCTCGCCGACCGCCTCTTTTACCGCCACTGGACCTGGTGGCGGGACGGCCGCTTTATCCACACCTTCACCTATACCCTCGCCGACAGCCAGCTGACCGATCTCACTCCAGGCGCGCTCGATCGCCCCGCCGATGCCGGCGCTTCCGGCACGGCCGGCTACAGCCTCTCCCCGGACGGCCGCACGCTCTGCCTGGCGGTGCATCCCGACGCCAACGATTATGAGACCACAGACAAGGACCTTTGGCTCAAACCCGTAGCCGGCGGCGATTCGCTCAACCTCACGGCCGGCAACAACGCCTACGATGCCGAGCCCGCCTGGTCGCCGGACGGCCGCATGATCGCTTATATCATGCAGGAGGTGCCCGGCTACGAATCGGACCGCAAGCGCCTGGCGGTGCTCGAGCGCGCAAGCGGCACCCGCCGCGTCCTGACCGAGGCCTTCGATTACTGGGTCGGCAACTTTCGCTGGGCCGCTGACAGCCGCAGCCTCTATTTCACCGCCGATGTCGAGGGGCACGTCCCCCTCTATCAGATCGATCTGCAAAAGGGCGGCATCCGCCGCATCCTCGATCTCAAGACCATCGACAATTTTCAGGTGACTCCGGACGGCCGCAGCGTGCTCTGCATCCGCCGCAGTGTCGGCGAACCGGCCGAGATCTGGCGCGCCCGTCTGCCGGCTGGCGACCAGATCCGCTGCCTCACCGCTTTTAACCAGCCGGTCGCGGATGCGGTGGATATCCGTCCGGCCGAAGAACTCTGGATTCCCTCCCCCACGGGCCGGCGCATCCATACCTTCGTGGTTAAACCTCATAATTTTGATCCCGCGAAAAAATACCCGCTCATCATCAACGTCCATGGTGGGCCGCAGATGCAGTGGGCTGACGCCTTTCGCGGCGACTGGCAGGTCTATCCCGGCGCGGGTTATATCGTCGCCTTTCCCAATCCGCATGGCTCGACCGGCTATGGCCAGGAGTTCACCCTGGCGATCTCGAAGGATTGGGGTGGCAAGGTCTATGAGGACGTCATGGCCGTGACCGACTCCCTGGCGCGGCTGCCCTATGTCGATGCCGAGCGCCTCGGGGCGATGGGCTGGTCCTATGGCGGCTATATGATGATGTGGCTGGAGGGGCACACCACCCGCTTCAAGGCGATCGCGGCGATGATGGGCGTGTATGACCTGCCGGCCATGTACGGCGCGACCGAGGAACTCTGGTTCCCCGAATTCGAGCTCGGCGGCGCGCCCTGGCAATCGCCGCTCTATGCTTCGCTCTCGCCGCACACCTACGCGGCGGCCTTCAAGACCCCTTGCCTGGTCATCAGCGGCGAGAAGGATTTCCGGGTGCCGTACACCCAGAGCCTCGAGTTTTTCACTGCCCTGCAGAAGCAGGGAGTGCCTTCGCGGCTGATCATTTTTGCCAACGACGGCCACTGGCCGGATGGGCTCAAATCGATGCCGCTCTATTACGCGGCCCATCTCGACTGGTTCCACCGCTATCTCGGCGGCGATCCTGCACCCTGGGAGATCGAAAAGATGGTGCGCAACCAGATCTTTGAATAACATGCGCCGGGCGGCCAGGGCGCTGGTAAGGGGCGGGCTGCCGGTGAAGGAGGGTTGGTGTGGAAGCGGAATTTCAAGCGTTTTTATCAGCTCTGGGCAAGGTGCAGAAAGGGCTCGATCTCTACAGCAGGGGCCAGCGCCGCGAGGGCAACCTCCTGATCGACGCCGCGATGGCCGAGGCGCGCGCCCTGAGCAAAGGGCCGGAGTGGCCGGACTTTTTCAGCCAGGTGGCCGATTATCTCGCCAGCCTGGAGATGGCCGATCTCGGCCGCATGCAAAACCTCGCCCCGGCTGAAGCCGGGCTGCTGAAAAAATATGGACTGGGGGCGCGCGACCTGCTGCAGCTGCGACGATTCTACGCGGGATTCCGGGCCCTGGACCGCAGCGTCGATCTCCCCGCCCTCTTCTCTGCCCCCGCTACCCTGGTTGACCACCTCGGCGCAACCACTGCCGCGGTGCAGCAGGAGATCGACCGGGCGCGCTCCCTGCCGCGCAAATTGAAAAAGGCCGCAAAGGGGTTGGCCGGCAGCCGCCTCACCCATCTGCTGGTCGGCTCGGCGTTGATCGGAATGAACCTGCTGTGGCAGAAGGAGCAGCAGACCTCGGTCTCGATCGGGGCCATTTTTCTGACCGCGGCGGTCAAAAAGTAACGGCCGCCGCAACCGATGTGAGGGTGCATGCTGGACCCATTCATGGCCTTTATCCGGGAGCACGATCTGCTCGAGCCGGGGGCGCGGCTCCTGGTCGCCGTCTCCGGCGGGCTCGACTCGGTCGTTCTCCTCGACCTGCTGGCGTCTCTGACGCCGGAGTGGAGGCTGGAATTGACCGCCGCCCATTTCAACCATGGGCTGCGCGGTACTGCGGCCGATGCGGATGAGGCTTTCGTGCGCGACCTCTGCGCGCGTCGCGGCATTCCCTGCGAGACCGGGCGCGGCCAGGTGCGTGAGTATGCCCGCCTCCACCATCTCGGCCTCGAGGAGGCCGGCCGCGATCTGCGTTATGCCTTTCTCGGCGAGACCGCCCGGCGCTGTGGCTGCAGCATCATCGCGACCGGGCATCATGCCGGGGACCAAGCCGAGACGGTGCTGGACCGGTTGATCCGCGGGACAGGCGTCCGTGGTCTCGCCGGCATCGCTCCGAGCCGCCTCCTTGGCCCCGCCGACGCCACCTCACGCAGCTTGCTCGGCCCCGCCGGCATCGCCCCGTACCGCCTGCTCGGCGCCACCGGGGCCGCCGCGCCGCCGCCGGACCGCACCGCTTCGGCGCCTCCGGCCCCACTCAGGCTGATCCGCCCCCTGCTCTTCGCCAGCCGCAGCGACATCGCCGCCTGGGCGCAGGCCCGCGGCCTCGCTTTCCGCGAGGACGCCAGCAACCGCGACCGCCGCATCCGCCGTAACCGCATCCGCCATGAGCTCCTCCCCCTGCTGATGACCTATAATCCCCGCATCGAGGCCACCCTTGGCCAGACGGCGGCGCATCTGCGCGAGGTCGAGGCCTACCTGTGCATGGAGGGGGAAAAGGTGCTCGATCGCTGTGCGCTCCCGGCCGGCGCGGGCAAAATTATTCTTGAAAAAGAGCCCTTTTTGTCGTACCTTTCAATTCTGCAAAAATATGCATTGCGTGCCGCCTGGCGCCGCATCGGCGGTGCGAGTCACGATCTTGATGCCGCCTTCTGGCCGCAGTGGCAGCAGTTCATCGCCGCCGGCCACAGCGATCGCGGCTACCGCATCGGCTCCGGCGCGATCTGGCTGACCGAACACCACCTGGTGCTTCTCGCCGCGCGCCCGGCGACAGGCGCACCGCTGCTCCCGCTCCTGCCCGGGCGGACACCGCTCTGGGACGGCTGGACGCTTGAAATAAAAGCACTCTCCCTGCCGTTAGAGCAGATAGAAAAAAATAGCGACCCGCGCCTGGCCTGGATCGATGGCGCCCGCCTTCGCGGCACCCTCTTGGTGCGCACCATGCGGCCGGGTGACCGGATTCACCCCCTCGGCCTCCGGGGCAGCAAAAAGGTCGCCGATCTGCTCGCTGAAGCAGGCATCCCGGTTTACGATCGCAGCCGCCATCCGTTACTCTGGTGCGGTGATGAGATCGTCTGGGTTTGTGGCATCCGCGCCGGCGATCCCTTCCGGGTGACCGTGGCGTCGACACTCCTCTACCAGCTGAAAGTGGAACGCAACCTTGACTGAACGCTCTGAATTTGAAAAAGTGGTCTATGACGGCGGCTTCCGCACCCTGCTGAGCCGCGAAGCCATCGACGCGCGCATCAGCGAGATGGGCCGCCAGATCACCGCCGACTATCGCGGTCGGCAGCCGATCATGATCGGCGTCCTCAATGGCGCCTTTCTCTTCATGGCCGATCTGATCCGCCATGTGGAGATCGATATGGAAGTCGACTTTATCAAGATTTCCAGCTATGGCAATGCCAAGGTCTCTTCCGGCGTGGTGCGCATGCTCAAGGACATCAATGCCGAGATCAAGGGACGTGATATTCTCCTGGTGGAGGATATCGTCGATACCGGCGGCTCGATCAAGTTTCTCTACGAAAAGTTCATGGCGCTGGAACCGGCCTCATTGCGCTTCGTCACCCTGCTGATCAAGCCGGAGAATGTCGAGACCGACATCCCGATCGATTATGTCGGTTTCAGCATCCCCAACGAATTTGTCGTCGGCTATGGTCTTGACTACAAGCAGATCCTGCGCAACCTGCCGGCGGTCTATGTGATGGATTAACCGAGGTGATCACTTTGTCCTTTATGACTGATATCAGGGGAACGCGTATGAACCAGAACGAGCGGGGCGACGGGGGGAATTCTCCACGGCGTCCCGGCCAGATGCCCCGGCGTTCCGGCCCACAGCGCAGCCAGCCCGAGGGCCCGCAATGGGGGCGGATGGTGCGGCCGCTGGTGATCTGGATGGGGCTGATCTTCCTCGTCCTGGCCATTTCGCAGCAGTTCGCCAAGCAGACCCCCAAAGCGCGCACTCTCACCTATGACAGTTTCAAGCAGTATCTCGAGGCCGGCAAGGTCGAGAGCATCACGGTGGAAGAAAACTCGGTGCACGGGCAACTGCGGGAGAGCGCCGCACTGGAGGGCCAGCGCGCCTTTCAGGTGACCCTTCCGCCGCGTGCCAGCCTCGAGACCTTCGACGAGTGGATCAAGAAATACGAGGTCGAGATCCTTTTCAAGGAGAGCGGGCCGAGCATCTGGAGCTCGCTGATCTATATCGTGCCCTGGGTGCTCTTCATCGGCATCTGGATCTTTTTCATGCGGCGCATGCAAGGCGCCAACAACAAGGGCATTTTTGCGTTCGGTAAATCGCGGGCGCGGATGTGGACCGATAACATGCCGCATGTGACCTTTGCCGATGTGGCCGGCGCGGATGAGGCCAAGCAGGAACTGCGCGAGATCATCGAATTCCTGCGCGAGCCGGAAAAGTTCCAGCGCCTCGGCGGCAAGATCCCCAAGGGCGCCCTGCTGCTTGGTCCTCCCGGCACCGGCAAGACCCTGCTCGCCAAGGCGGTGGCCGGGGAGGCAGGTGTTCCCTTTTTCAGCATGTCCGGAGCCGATTTTGTCGAGATGTTCGTCGGCGTCGGCGCCTCGCGCGTGCGCGATCTCTTCGAGCAGGGCAAGCACAATGCCCCGTGCATCATTTTCATCGACGAGCTGGACGCGGTCGGCCGCCATCGCGGCGCCGGACTGGGTGGCGGTCATGACGAGCGCGAGCAGACCCTCAACCAGCTGTTGGTGGAGATGGATGGATTCGACAGCAATGAGGGTGTGATCCTCATCGCCGCGACCAACCGCCCTGATGTCCTCGATTCAGCCCTGCTGCGGCCCGGGCGCTTTGACCGCCAGATCGTCGTCGACCGTCCCGATGTGCGCGGCCGTGAAGGCATCCTCAAGGTGCATACCAAAAAGATCCCCCTGGCGCGGAGCGTCGATCTCGCCATCCTCGCCAAGGGAACGCCAGGCTTCTCCGGCGCCGATCTGGCCAACATGGTGAACGAGGCCGCACTGCTGGCGGCGCGCCGCGACAAGACCCAGGTCGAGGCGGTGGATTTCGAAGAGGCCAAGGACAAGGTGCTGATGGGCATCGAGCGCAAGAGCCTGCTGATCAGTGAGGATGAGAAAAAGAGCACGGCCTATCACGAAGCGGGCCACGTCCTGGTAGCCCGGCTGACGCCGGGTTCCGATCCGGTGCACAAGGTCAGCATCATTCCGCGCGGCCGGGCTCTGGGCATCACCACCATGCTGCCTATGGATGAAAAGCACAATTACAGCCGCACCTATTGCCAGGCGCTGATGCGGCAGCTTCTCGGCGGCCGCGCGGCTGAGCAGCTGATCCTCAACGAGCTGACCACCGGCGCCGGCGACGACATCAAGCGCGTCACCGAGCTGGCGCGCAAGATGGTGTGCGAATGGGGCATGAGCGAAAAACTCGGGCCGCTCACCTTCGGCGAAAAGCAGGAGGAGATCTTTCTCGGGCGCGAGATCGCCCAGCACCGCGATTACAGCGAATCGACCGCCCATCTGATCGACCAGGAGGTCCGTGATCTGGTGGAAGTCGCGGCCGCGGATGTCGCCCGGCTGCTGCGCGAGAACGTGGATCTGCTGCATGCCATCGCCGGCGCGCTGCTCGAGCGTGAGATGCTCGATGGGGAAGAGATCGACAAGATCATGAACGGCGTCGCCCTGCCCAGGCTCAAGCGTGCGAAAAAGGAGGCCGGCGGTGCGGCGGACAAGAGCAGGGCGCGCAAGCGCACGGCGGCCGCAGCATCCCCGGCGGCTACGCCGGCCGCGACGTCCCGCAACCGGTCCAAAGGTGAGCACACCGAACCCCAGGTCTGACGCCGAGGCGCCGTGCATCTGGCGCTGCGGCCGCCGCCGGATTGAACTGGGCCGGCGGACCCTGATCATGGGAATTCTCAATATTACGCCCGACTCGTTCTCCGATGGCGGGCGTTATTTTTCCGGCGCCGCCGCCCTGGCGCGGGCCAGGCAGCTGGCCGCCGCCGGCGCCGATATCCTCGATATCGGCGCCGAATCGACCCGGCCGGGATCGCTCCCGGTCGGCGCGGCGGAAGAAAAAGCGCGCCTCCTGCCGGTCCTCAAGGCGCTGCGCCAGGAGTTGGATCTGCCGCTCTCCGTCGACACCTACAAGGCGGAGGTCGCCACGGCGGCCCTCGCCGCCGGGGCGGATATCATCAACGACATCAGCGCCCTGACCTTCGACGCGGCGATGGCCGGCGTAGCGGCGCGCAGTGGGGCTGGTCTGATCCTCATGCATATGCAGGGGACCCCGCACGACATGCAGGCTGATCCCCATTACGAGGATGTCATGGCGGAGATCGCGGCCTTTCTCGCGCAGCAGGTCGCGGCCGCGGCCGCCGCCGGCGTTGCCCCTGACCAGATCGTGATCGATCCCGGCATCGGTTTCGGCAAGCGGCTCGAGGACAATCTGACCATCCTGCGCGAGTTGGGCCGGCTCGAAGAACTGGGACTGCCGCTGCTGGTGGGCCCCTCGCGCAAGTCCTTCATCGGCCGCATCCTCGATGCGCCGGCGACGGAGCGGCTCGAAGGGACCGCCGCGGCTGTGACCGCGGCCATCCTCCAGGGTGCGCAGATCGTCCGCGTCCACGATGTCGCGGAAATGGTGCGTGTGGCACGCGTCGCCGACGCCATCCGCGATGGGGCCCCCGGCGCCTGAGCGGCCGCCAGCGAAAAAGCGGCAGCAGGTATCCTGCCCGAATGTACGCCCGCCAGCAACCGCCAGCGAACAAGCGGCAGCAGGGGCCTCCGGCGAATGAGCCGCCGCCAGACGCCGCACGCGCCTAAGCAGCGGCCGCGGGGCACCAGCGTCAGGCCGCGTCAGCAAAGATCGGTTTATTTCTCCAGGATAGCCACGGATGCCTTTGACCCTCTTTAAAATCGGTTTTATACCCGTCACAGTGATGGACATCGCCGATATCCTCATCATGTCCTTCGTCCTTTACCGCAGCTACACCTTCATCCGCGGCACCCGCGCGGCCCAGATGCTCGCCGGGCTGATCATCATCCTCCTCTTCTCGATCGTCACCCCGATCCTGCAGATGCGCGGCAGCAGCTGGATTTTCCAGAACCTGCGCACCGTCTGGCTCGTCGCTTTTGTTATCCTCTTTCAACCTGAGTTGCGCAGGATTCTGCTCTCCGTGGGACAGAGCCGCGTGATCCGCTATTTCGTCAAGGTCAGCGGCAGCAAGGTGATTGACGCGGTGGTCGATGCGACCGAGCAGCTGCAGCAGCGCGGCTACGGGGCGCTCATCGTCATGGGGCGTGAAACCGGAATGAAAACGGTCACCGAGACCGGCGTGAGCATTCAGGCGGAGGTTTCGGCCCCGCTGCTGGTCTCCCTCTTCAATCCGCGCTCGCCGCTGCACGACGGTGCGGTGATCATCCTCAACGATGTGATCGACACTGCCAAATGCATCCTGCCATTGAGTGAAAATACCGATCCGCAGTTCAATCTTGGCACCCGGCATCGTGCCGCCGTCGGACTGTCTGAGGAGAGTGATGCCGTGATCATTGTCGTGTCCGAGGAGACCGGGCGCATCTCGGTGGCGGTGGAAGGCACGCTGAAATATGACCTCACCCTGGAGAGCCTGAGATTGTTCCTCTATCAGACCTTCAACCAGACCCTTCCCAAAGGGGAGCGGGGTGCGGCATGAGCACCCGCTCTCAGCATCGGGCGGTGCTTCTGCTGCTGCTCTGGGCGGGTCTGGCCCAGGCCGGTGAGGAGTGCACCGTCGCAGTGATCAGCGGTGCGGCGACCATCGACGGCCGTCCCCTGCTCTGGAAGAACCGCGACAGCAGCACCCGGGAAAATTCCGCCCGTTTTTTCCGTGGGCCGCGGTATGATTTCATCGGCGTCATCAACAGCGGCGACACGACTCAGGTCTGGATGGGGATGAATACCGCCGGCTTTGCGCTGATGAACTCCGAGTCGATGGACCAGGATGGCGACAGCGCCGACACCGAGGGGTATTTCATGAAGCAGGCGCTGGGCCGCTGTGCGCGCATCGAGGACCTGGATGACCTGCTGCGGCAAACGGCGCTGGCGGGCCGCGGCACCCGCGCCAATTTCGGCTGCATCGATGCCTACGGCGGTGCGGCATTTTTTGAGGCGGGGAATTTCCGCCACACCCGCTTCACCCCGCAGGATTCCGGCCTCATCCCGTCCGGTGTGCTGGTGCGCGCCAATTTTTCCATGACCGGTCGCGGGGACGAGGCCTATGGCGGCTGGCGCTACCATCGCGCCCGCAACCTGCTGGCGCGACGGCTTGCCGCCGGCCGGATCGATCTCTCCTTCATGCTCGAGCGGGTGGTACGCGATCTGGTCAGCGACGAACTCGATCCGAATCCTTTGCCGTTCCCGGGCGCCATGGATGGGGCCCCGGAGGGCTTCATTCACACCCAGAACACCATCAATCGCCACCGTACGGTCGCGGGCGCGATTTTTCAGGGGGTCAAACCGGGCGAGGACCCGGCGCTGGCGACCATGTGGCTGCTGCTCGGCGAGCCGGTGGTCGCGGTCGCCCTGCCGCTGTGGCCCGCGAGCGGCGAGGTGCCTGAAGCTTTTGCCGGGGCTGGAGGTTCGCGGCTGAACCTGGATTTCAGCCGCATCCGTGCCCGGCTCTATCCCGACAAGGATTTCCCGGAGTACCTCGATACCAGCCGGCTGGCGCGCGGACGCCGGCCCTGGCAAACGCTGCGCCGGGAGCTGGAGGAAGAGGTGCTGCGGAAAACCGCGGCGGCCATGAGCGAGTGGCGGCGCAAGCGGCCGCGCGGCAGCGCCATGGCGGAGTTGCAGGAGAAACTGCTGCGACGCGTGCAGCGCGCGCTGTGATCCCCCCGTGTTGACCCACCCTGAGTCAATCCCCCCGCGTTGTTCCAGTGTGAAACAACAGAATGCGGCCCCGGGCGCCGGCGTGCTCCATTTCAAGCATGCGGTGGGCGGCCTGCCGCGGCGTGCAATCTGGCATGCCGTTTGCTTGTTTCGGGGCGAAGACGGAACCTGGAGGTCGGGCGGGGCAGCGTGGAACGACAGAGCAACCAGGTACTGCAGCGGTTTTGTCCGTGTCCTCGATGAAGGGTTGTGTGTGGACGGCGCAGGCCGTGGCCTCGGGTCGCAACCCTGGGGGGGCGACCCGGCGCGGTACACGATCAGAACCAGATGTGGAGAAAGAAAAGTTGCAGCGAACCGGGCGGGCGTGGAGTTCGGGTTGAATGTGCCGGTTCGGAGGTGACTGACTTCAGGAGGTCCGTTTTCAGCATGGAATCCCTCCTTTCAATGCCGAAAGGGCAGCGTTCGAGCACAGCGCTGCCCTTTTTTTTATGCCCGAACGATCCAGGAAAAGCGGTCAAATGAAGGCAGCGTCCGAGCACAACGCTGCTTTTTTTTGCACGAGCGATCCGGGAAAAGCGGTCAAATGAGGGCAGCGTTCGAGCACAGCGCTGCCCTTTTTTTTATGCCCGAACGATCCGGGAAGAGTGCAGGGGTGGAGGAAGTGCCCGGCTGCGGCACGGCCTCCCCGGGCTTACTCTTCCAGCCGCGAGATGATCGTCAGGTTCTGCCGGTTGCAGATATCCTTGGCCTCGGCCGTAAAGAGATAGTCGAGCCGCGGACGGTAGGCTTCGATGATCTTGCCGCGCACCATTTTCAGGGTGCTGTTGAGCAGGTGATTTTGCTCGGTAAAGCCCTCGCCGAGCACCGCGATGGCCGCGGGTAGCCATTTGCCGGGGAATATGCCGGCGAACTCGCCGCCCTCGCGGTAGCGGGCGATCTCCGCCTCGATGGCCTTGAGCGCCTCGCGCTGCCCCACCTCGCCCTGGGCGGAGAGGTTTTTCGATTTGAGGTGGCGCAGCAGGGCCTCCCGGTTCGGTGCCACCAGGGCGACCGTGTAGGGGGACTGGTTATTGTAAAGCATGATCTGGTCGATCAGTTTCGAGGTCGAGCAGATCGCCTCCTCGATGCCTTCCGGGCTGTATTTCTCACCATCGTTGGAGATCAGCAGGCTCTTGAAACGGCCGAGCACGTAAAGAAAGCCCTCTTTGTCGAGATAGCCAAGGTCGCCGGTATAGAGCCAGCCGTCGCGCAGGGTCTCCTGGGTCGCCTTTTCGTTGTTCCAGTAGCCGGCCATGACGTTCTCGCCACGCACCACGATCTCGCCCTTTTCGCCCTGCGGCAGCTCCATCCCCTGGTCATCGCAAATGCGGACCTCGAGGTTGGCGACGATCGAGCCAGAGGAGCCCAGTTTGTGCTTGCGCGGCACGTTGGCCGAGATGATCGGGGCCGCCTCGCTCAGGCCATAGCCCTGGAACATCGGGATGCCGATGGCATAGAAGAAGCGCTGCAGCTCGATATCGAGGAGAGCGCCGCCGCCGATGAAAAATTCGAGCCGGCCGCCAAAGTTCTCGCGCACCTTCTTGAAGAGGATCTTGTCATAGAGCAGCACCAGGGGCTTGTAGACCGCGCGCCAGCCCTTGCCACGGTCGCTGCCGAGGCCGTTGTAGGCATAGGCGGTTTTCAGGGCCTTGTTGAAGAGCGCCTCGATCCGGGCGCCTTTTTGCCGAATCCCCTTTTCGATATTCTTGCGGAAGTTCTGGGCGAGGGAGGGCACGCTCAGGAGAAAGACCGGCCGGGTTTCACGGATATTGACCGGGATGTTTTTCAGGGTTTCGATGGCAGTCTTGCCGACCTGGACCGAAGCCATGCTTGCGCCGTTGATCATCAGGGTATAGATGCCGGCGGTATGGGCAAAGCTGTGATCCCAGGGCAGGATCAATAAAGAACAGTACCACTCGGGAATCGGCAGCAGCGAGCAGGCCTGTTCGACATTGGCGGTATAGTTGCGGTGGGTGAGTATAATGCCCTTGGGATCGGCGGTAGTGCCGGAGGTATAGCAGATATTGGCGGCATCGTTTTCCTCGACGCCCTGCCAGGTCTCCGCAAAGAGCCCGGCCGAGTGTTCGAGATAATCCTTGCCTTTTTGCAGCAGATTTTGTAATGTAATTTCATCCGGGTTGCGGCTGCCGTTTTCATCGAAGAGGATCACCTTTTCCAGGACCGGCAGATCATTCTTGATGGCCGTGATCTTGTGGGCCTGGGAGCCCGAGACGACGGCCATGCGGCAGCCGGAATGGCTGAGGCGGAATTTCAGGTCCGCGAGTTCCTCCACCTTGACCGAGATGGGGACGTTGACCGCCCCGGTGTAGAGGATACCGAGTTCGGCGATAACCCAGGCATTGCGGCCTTCGGAGATCAGGGCAACACGGTCACCTTTCTGAATGCCAAGGCTCAAGAGTCCGGCCGCGAACAGGTAGACTTGCCGGCGCGCTTCGCTATAGGTGGTGCCTTCATAGCGGTTGCCGATTTTTTCCCAGAGCAGGATATTATCCGGGTATTTTTCCACGCTCTGTTCCAGCAGATAAGGCAGAGTCCTTTTAGCCACGATGCATCACTCCTCTTTATTCAGCAGTGAAAGGCACTCCCGAACGCTGCCCCGCTTTCGGCGCGGGAGGATTCGAACTGGTTCTGCAATAACTATCATCATATAAACAAATGGCCAAAAAGTCAAGCGAATTCTGTTAAAAATCCGGACAGTCGAGACGGATGGCGATCCCGCAGGATAAAATAGACCAGGTACGGCTGGCGAGCGATGTGGTCGATGTGGTCTCCGGCTATGTGACGCTGAAAAAGCGCGGCAAGAACTATATCGGCCTCTGCCCCTTTCATCAGGAAAAGACCGCCTCCTTCAGTGTCAATCCCGACCTGCAGATCTTTCACTGTTTCGGCTGCGGCGCCGGCGGCAATGTCTTCACCTTCCTCATGCGCGTCGAGAGCCTGACCTTTCCGGAGAGCGTGCGCCTCCTCGCCAAAGCTGCCGGCATCGTCCTGCCCGAGGAGGAAGAGGACCTCAGCCAGCTGCAGGAGAAAGAGGCCCTCTTTTATGCCAACCAGCTGGCCAATGAGTTCTTCATGGCGAACCTGCTCCATGAATCCGAGGCCGAGCCGGCGCGACGCTATCTGGCGGCGCGCGGCCTGACGCCGGAGATCTTTGAGCAATTCGGCATCGGCTACAGCCTCAACAAATGGGACGGGCTGCTGCTGCATGCCCGCGCCCGGTCGGTCAATCCCGATCTGCTGCTCAAGGCCGGGCTGGTGATGCACAAGGAGGGCGGCGGTTTTTATGACCGCTTCCGCGGCCGGGTGACCTTTGCCATCCGGTCGCTCAGCAAGCAGGTGGTGGCCTTCGGGGCGCGCCGCATCATTGAGGAGAATTCCCCCAAGTACATTAACTCGCCCGAGACGCCGGTCTATCAGAAGCGCTTTATCCTCTACGGCCTCGATCGGGCGCGCGAGGCAGTGCGCCAGGCCGATCGCGTGGTGATCGTTGAGGGCTACACCGACCTGATCAGCATGCACCGGGCCGGGATCGAGCAGGTGGTGGCGACCTCGGGCACGGCCATGACCGAGGAACATGCGCGGCTGCTGCGCCGCTACACCGCCCATGCGGTTATTCTCTATGACGGAGACTCCGCCGGGGCTTCCGCCTCGCTGCGCGGCGCCGAGATCCTGCTGGCCAACGGCTTTGATGTGCGGATCTGCCTCCTGCCCGGCGGCCAGGATCCCGATGAATTTGTGCGGCAGAACGGCGCCGAGGCGGTGCAGCAGCAGCTGGCGCAGGGCATGCCCCTCATCGATTTCAAAATGAAGAGCCTGGAGCAGAAGGGGCTGCTGCGCACCCCGAGCCAGAAGGCGGAATCGACGCGGGAGCTGCTGGCGTCGATCGCCAAAGTTGCCGATATCATCCAGAAATCCTTTCTCCTGCGCGATCTGGCGGAAAAGCTCAACGTCGCGGAGGCCGTGCTCTGGACCGAGGTACACAAGCTCGAGCGCCGCACCCGCCTGCAGGCCCGGCCGGAGGAGCGCGACACCGCGGCGGTCAGAAGCGACCGCTATCTGGAGAGCAAGCGCGGCGCCGCCGAGATCGGGCTGCTCGAGGTGGCGCTGACCCAGCCCGACCTGCAGCCGCGCATCCTCGGCCTGATCGCCGCCGACGAGTTCGTCCATACCGATGTCCGCAGCGTCTTCGAGACGCTCGAGCTCGATGCCCTGGAGGGGGTGCCCTTCGACCTGCAGCGTCTGCTCTCCCTGATCCGCGAACCCATGGTGGTGGAGCGCATCACCCGGGCGTTGCAGCAGCTGCACAAGCCGCCCCATCCCGAACGCTTTGCATTCGACTGTCTCAATACCATCCGTATCGCCAAACTCGACGCCCGCATCGAGGCCCTGCGCGCTCGCATGAAGGGCGGCGAGAGGGTGGGGGAGGAGGTGTTACAAGAGTATCGTGAGGTGGTGGAGGAGCGCAAGCGCCTCGAGCAGATCGAGTTTGCCTTCGACTGAGACAGCCGCAGAACCCCTTAATCGCGCCGGTAACCTTGTCGGACTTGGTGGGATCGAGTTTGCCTTCGACTGAGACAGCCGCAGAACCGCCCGGAAAGAGGATAGACCTTTCGTTGAGGAGTAAGGTATGAATCACCCCGTCAAGCCAGTCCCCGTGGAGCACCTCCGCTGGCAGTGCGACGAATACGTCCAGATCTTTCAGTCGACCGAGGAGCTGGAGAGCTACCGCACTATCCTCGGCCAGGAGCGGGCCCTGCGCGCCCTCACCCTGGGACTCGAGATGGACTATCCCGGCTATAATATCTTCGTCTCCGGCGAGACCGGCACGGGCCGGCGGACCACTGTGCACTTTATGCTGCATGATCAGCGCTTCCACAAGCCGGTTCCCGACGATCTTTGCTATGTCTACAATTTCGCGGCGCCCGATATGCCCCGGGTGCTGCAGCTGAGCGCGGGCTCCGGGATGCGCTTCCGCAAGGCGATGGAGGAGTGCATCAACCAGCTGCGCATGGCCGTGCCGCAAACCCTGGAGAGCGAGCGAATCCGCAAGCGGCGCGAAGCCCTGCTGGAAAAATATGCCCTGCAGCAGAGCGAGAATCTGCAGCAGTTCGAGAAACGGGCGCAAAAGGACAAATTCACGCTCGTCCAGGTGCAGGTGGGGTCCTTCGCCAAACCCGATGTCCTGCCGGTGATCGACGGTCAGCCGGTTCCGCTCGAGAGCCTGGGCGAGCTCGCCGGGCAGGGCAAGCTCGATGACCGCCGCATTGCAGAGATCCAGCAGATCTATATCGAGTTGAACAAGGAGCTGGCCCGGCTCATTCAGATCAATCAAAAGCTGCAGCGCGAGAAGCAGGCCCGGCTGGCGGATCTGGAGCATGAAGCGGTCAAGCCGGTGATCGAGGAGGCGCTCAACGAGGTGCGGAGCGCCTTTGCCGTCGCCCCGGTGAGCGAATATCTCGACGCTGTGCTCAAGAGCTTGCTGGAGAATCTCGGCAAGTTTTCCCGCAAGATGGAGGGGGAGGAAGCGGCCGCGGCCGGCCAGGGCGACCCGGTGCAGGATCCGTTCCTCGAGTACCGCGTCAACGTTCTGGTCAACAACGGCGGCCAGGACTTTGCGCCGATCATCTTTGAGAACTCGCCCACCCAGGCCCGCCTCTTTGGCAGCATCGAGCGGCTCATGGACAGCAACGGCCAATGGCGCACCGATTTCACCCATATCCGCGCCGGCTCCCTGCTCCAGGCCAACGGCGGCTTTCTCGTCCTGCAGGCCCGCGACCTCCTGCTCGAAGCGGGTGTCTGGCCGAATCTCAAGCGCATGCTCAAGATCGGCGAGACCGAGATCAACGCCAATGATCCGGCGCTGCTTTTCGCCATCACTGCGATGAAGCCGCAGCCGATCGCCCTTAGCGTCAAGGTGATCCTGCTGGGCGATCCCTACCTTTACCAGCTGCTCTATGCGGCCGATGACGATTTTCGCAAGATATTCAAGATCAAGGCCGAGTTCGACTCGGAGATGCCCAACAATGCCACCAATCTGCGCCGCTATGCCGAGTTCATCAAGCGGATGTGCGATGAGCAGGAGCTGCAGCCCTTTGACGCGTCGGCGGTCGCTGAGGTGGCCGAATACGGGGTGCGTCTCGCCGGGCGGCAGAACAAGTTGACCACCCGGTTCACCTATATCAACGATCTGCTGCGGGAGGCCGATTATTTTGCCCGGGCGGAGAAGACCGATATTGTCACGCAACGCCATGTCGAGCAGGCTCTGGCGGCGGCCGATCAGCGCCTGAATCTGATCGAGGAAAAGATCCGCGAGAATATCCGCGAAGGCACGATTCTGATCGACACCGACGGCAGCCGCGTCGGGCAGGTCAATGGTCTGACGGTGCTGAGCATGGGGGATTACCATTTTGGCATGCCGGCGCGGATCACGGCGCGAAGTTCGATGGGGCGGCAGGGGATCATTAACATCGAGCGCGAGGTGGAGATGAGCGGCCCGACCCACGACAAGGGCGTGCTGATCCTCTCCGGGTATCTCCAGGGCAAGTTCAGCCAGGACCGCCCGCTCTCGATCAATGCCTCCCTCTGTTTT
>Ga0209099_1002054_pt1 | contig 18541 bp, 10 predicted proteins | sample AD_JPNHW2_MetaG_FD_184430 | JGI IMG/M metagenome (GOLD analysis project Ga0209099, IMG submission 184430) | Active sludge microbial communities of municipal wastewater-treating anaerobic digesters from Japan - AD_JPNHW2_MetaG (SPAdes) (version 2) | ecosystem: Engineered > Bioreactor > Anaerobic... | reverse complement strand
GTCATGGTAAAACCCGCTCTCTCCTACATGGACATTATCTTCAGGGCAAAACAGATTTCATCCCTCCCCTTATGTGTTTATAATGTAAGCGGTGAATATTCCATGGTCAAAGCGGCTGCAGAAAAAGGTTTTATTGATGAGAGAAGAATCGTAACAGAGATTATGACATCATTCTTCAGAGCCGGATCTGACATGATAATTTCATATCATACACGGGATATATTGAAAAACGGATGGTTTTAAAAATATTTCAAAATAAATTACAGATTTTATAAAAAGTTTCTCAACATCTTCCCGGCCCCCGCACCCCCGGAGGAGGCAAAGCAGAACGTATGTTATGCTGAATATATTCTGTCGCACAATCCATCCTTGCCCTCTCCGGGGGTGCGGGGGCGGACGGTACAAGATGCCAGTAATCAGAGCTGATTTTTAATAATCATTAACATTTCGACAAATATAAAATGGAGATCTATATATATGAAAACCTCAAATTCTGAACTTTTATTTAAAAAAGCCCTGGAACTTCTCCCGGGTGGAGTTGATTCTCCGGTAAGAGCATTTAAATCTGTGGGAGGCACTCCTCTCTTCATGAAAGAAGGAAAAGGGAGCCATATAAAGGATGAGGATGGAAATGAATATATAGACCACTGCATGTCATGGGGGCCTCTTATCTTCGGCCATGCTGATAAAGAGGTTATTGAAGCAGTGAGAGAAACAGCTCTATCAGGTACAAGTTTTGGAACTCCGCACAGGTACGAAGTCGAGTTGGCTGAACTTGTAATCTCCATGGTCCCATCCATTGAAAAGGTACGCTTTGTAAGCTCAGGAACTGAGGCAACCATGAGCGCAATAAGACTTGCCCGCGGTTTTACAGGTAAAGATAAAATAGTTAAACTCGACGGATGCTATCATGGCCATGCGGATTTTCTCCTTGTTGCAGCAGGTTCGGGGCTTGCCACTTTCGGAACCCCTGACTCTGCAGGAGTAACCAGGGGAAACGCAAAGGATACTCTGGTTGTCCCGTATAACGATCTGGAGACTCTCAGAGCGGTTTTAGAAAAAGAAAAGGGGAACATTGCAGCTCTCATTCTGGAACCAGTACCATGTAATTACGGCCTTATTCTGCCTGTTGAGGGATACCTCAAAGGTATGAGAGAACTCTGTGATAAACAAGAAATTGTTCTTATTTTTGATGAGGTTATCTCCGGATTCAGACTTGCGAAAGGCGGAGCGCAGGAATACTTTGGTATTACACCTGATCTTACCACACTGGGAAAAATATTAGGCGGCGGACTCCCTGTGGGTGCTTACGGCGGGAGAAAAGATATAATGGCTAAAATTGCTCCCGAAGGACCGGTGTATCAGGCAGGGACTCTATCCGGGAATCCACTCGCTATGGCTGCAGGTATCGCCACTATGAAAAAACTTAACAGTAAAAATTTCTATAGAGATCTTAGTGCTAAAGGTAAAATGTTCAGCGATAAAATCTCACCTGTTATAAAAAAGTTCAGCAGCAAAGTGCAGTTCCGGACAATTGAATCGATATTCTGTCTCTACTTCACCGATAATAGTAATCTTACAACAGTCGAGCAGGTCAGAAAATGCGATATGAAACTTTTTGGAGCATTCCACTCAGCGATGTTGAATAAAGGGATTTATCTGTCGCCGTCAGGTTACGAAGTGGGGTTTCTTTCTTCTGCTCATTCTGAAGCTGACATAGATAGAAGCATTGCTGCAATTGCAGAATCGCTGGAAGAGATTTTGTAGTACATTCTTTTTCATTCTGAAGAAGCATCAACTGTGATTATTGTTTTACAGCAAAGTTTGCGACTGAGCAGTTCGAAATGACAGTCTTAAAATTTTAATGCCGGTTAACAATAGATAATAAAATAAAAAAAGACCGTTCGTAGTGAACGGTCTTTTTTTTATGCATCCCCGAGGGGATTCGAACCCCTGCTGCCGAGATGAAAACCCGGTGTCCTAGACCCCTAGACGACGGGGACATGCAATATTACTTTTTAGATTGAGGCGTCCGGGACTTGAACCCGGGACCCACTACTTAAAAGGCAGTTGCTCTACCGACTGAGCTAACGCCTCAAACAACAAAGTAAAAACCTTGTACAAAATAGGTTTTTGACTGTCAACATAATTTAAAGAAAATAAAAAAAAATCGTGCTTTTGTCTTTTTTTTTATTTTTTGAACGTAAAATCTCTTCCCGGACCGACTGAGATATATGTTATCGGAACATTTAGCTCATCTTCAATAAAATTGAGATAATCCTGTGCATTTTTAGGAAGTTCTGCAAATGAACGGCATTTGGAAATATTCTCATTCCATCCGTCCATCTCTATAAAAAGAGGTTTTACTTTACCAAACTTGGACGGGCAGATAGTGTCAACTCTCTCTCCCTTAATATCGTAACCGATACATACTTTAATTTTTTCAAACCCGGTAAGTACATCAAGTTTTGTAATGGCAAGTTTATTCATTCCATTAATCTGAATCGCTTTTTTAACCAGAGGGAGATCAAACCATCCGCATCTTCTCGGCCTTCCTGTTGTGGCGCCGAACTCATTTCCGTTTACCCTAAGTCTTTCACTGTCGTCCTCATCCGCTTCTGTGGGGAATGGTCCCTCACCCACCCGTGTAACATAGGCTTTTGTAATACCGATAACATCATCTATATCAAATGCGTTAAGTCCGCTGCCGAGCAGAGCACCTCCGATTGTCGGACTTGACGATGTTACGTACGGATATGTCCCGTGATCTATATCAAGAGCATGTCCTTGTGCTCCTTCGAGCAGTACGCTCTTTCCGTCTTTAATTGCATTGTGGAGATACTCCTGAGTATTTATAACCATTGATCCGGCTTTATCTTTGAATTGAAGAAGAATGCCCATTATTTCGTCCAGCGCAAACGGAGGTTCGCCGTATATATTCTCCAGTTGGAGATTTTTAATCTTTAAAGCAGCTTCAGCACGTCTTTCAAGAGTCGGAAGATCAAAAATATCTCCGGTTCTCAGACCGATACGGAGACACTTGTCGGAATAACATGGTCCTATACCTCTTCTTGTTGTTCCGATCTTTTCATCACTGAAATTTTCCATGAGTGAATCGAGTGTTTTATGATATGGCAGAATAAAATGTGCGGAATCTGAAATGAGAAGGCGGTCCTTTATATCATATCCTTTCTTTTCAAGAAGGATTATTTCCTCCAGAAGCTCAACAGGATCAAGCACAACTCCATTTCCAATAATACATACTTTATCTTCATGAAGTATGCCTGAAGGAATAAGATGAAAAACAAATTTTTTATCATCAACTACTACAGTATGACCGGCATTCGCTCCACCCTGATATCTTACAACAATGTCAACATCTCTAGTGAGATAATCGATCATTTTTGCTTTCCCTTCGTCTCCCCATTGTGCCCCTATCGCTACTGTACAGCTCATATTATCCCTTCCAATTCAAGAATTTTGACAAACAAAACTACATTCTAATATTATTATTATATTTAACAAGTTTTTTTTTCAATATAAAATTAAACTTGCGCGTGATGCACATTTTTTATCTGAAATTTGTAAATAAAAGCAAATATCGCACTCCAGGAAGATTTAACGCTATTATAAGCATATAGGCTATTTTACACAATAACCTATACAGTTTTTTATCCAATCATAATAAATTAATTCTTGCTTAAGGGATAAATCAAAGTATATTTATAATAATGAAATTACCTTTTAAAATAGATAGTGCTTTTAATAAACTGGTTATCTCCAGACATTCTTTAAGTATAGAAGAAACGGGAAGGAGAAAACTTTTTACTATTTTTCTGCTTCTGATTGCATTTCCTCTTGTAGTTTTCGGAATAGGACACTTAAAAAAAGGAGTTTATATTTTTGGTGTTTCTGACGAGATTCTTGCCCTGATTTTTATAATGCTAATATTTATCCTGCGTTCCCTTAAAGATGGAATATATATATATAGAATAGCTGCTGTTCTTCTTGAAGTTACTCTTTTTTACTGGATAAAAACCGGAGCTATCAACGGTTATGCCAGCATCTGGGCGATGATCATCCCTCCATTCACTTTTTTTCTAATGGGGAAAAAAGAGGGCTTATTCTGGACATCTATCTGTGCCGTTTATACTGTATTACTATTCATAAATCCTTTTAATTTTTTAAAAGCCTTCTCCTATCCTCCGGACTATATATCACGTTATCTATTTGTTTTCTTTGTAATCTGGATTTTTATTTATAATTACGAATCTGTCCGTGAAAAATATAAATCCGCCATGGAATCCGAACAGGCCAAACTCCTCGTTGAAAAAGAAAAACTTGCTGAAGCAAAGGATGACACCGATAGAGCAAACAATCTCCTGAGAGATGAAATGAAAGTCAGGGAGCAGACCGAAATTGAATTACGCCGGCATCGCGACCACCTTGAGGAGATTGTGGCGGAAAGAACTCTTGAAATCAAAAAAAACAGTGAGGAACTTAAAGCCAGTGAAAAACGCTACCGCCTCATTGCAGATAATATTGATGACCTGATATGGGCAACTGATATGAACATGAACTTTACATTTGTCAGTCCATCAGTATACCGTATCTACGGTTATACAGTTGAAGAAGCCATGAACCTTAGTCAAGGCAGATGGAACACACCTGATTCCTATAAAAAAATTATTGAAACTTACAGGAAAAAGATTGATCTTGAGAAAACCGGCTTTAAGAATCCCGACAAATATACTACACTTCAGCTGGAGCAGATAAAAAAAGACGGGTCAGTATTCCCTGTAGAATTAAAAGCATCATTTATGAGAGATGAAAAGGGTAATGCTGTAGGGATTGCCGGAATAACCAGGGATATAAGCGACAGGATGGAGCTGACACAGGAAAGGGATAAAATTAAAGAACAGCTTGCACAGTCACAGAAAATGGAAGCCCTTGGAACCCTTGTGGGCGGCCTGGCGCATGATTTCAATAATTTTCTGGGGGGAATTATAGGCAGCTTTGACCTGCTGTCGATGATCCTGAAAAAAGAGAACCTTAAAAAAAAAGATTCTGTTGAAAAATATCTTCATACCGGTATGGAATCATCAAAAAGATCAGCAGGTCTTATAAATCAGCTCCTGATATTGTCAAAAAAACATGAGATCAAACTCTCCCCGCTCGATATTAAAAGTTCTCTTAATCATATATATGAACTCTGCAGAAACAGTTTTCCTAAATCAATAGAGCTTAATTTCCGGATCGACGAGGCACCACTGATTATCATGGGGGATATGGTTCAGATTGAACAGGTTCTTCTGAATTTATGCATAAATGCCTCTCATGCCATGACTATAATGCGGCCACCAGGCGCAAAACATGGCGGGATTCTAACAGTAACTGCAGAAAAAGTTGAATCCGGTTTCTTAATAAATGAAAACTATCCTGAAACCGGCGGTATTGTAAATCACTGGATCAGTATAAAAGTTTCTGATACTGGTATTGGAATTGATAATGAAACAAAGCATAGAATTTTTGAGCCGTTCTTCTCGACAAAAAATACAAATGAAAGTTCAGGGCTTGGGCTTGCAATATCCTATAATATTATACAAAAACATGGCGGAGTAGTGAATGTATATTCAGAACCGGGTAAAGGATCATGTTTTTCCATATATTTCCCGGTTCATGAAGACAAAGATAAATCCGGCAATGACGATATTGAACAGAAAATTATAAGCGGCAGCGGAACAGTTCTTGTGATTGATGATGAACCGGCAATACTGAATATAGCAGAGGGATTTCTTGAACAGTGCGGTTATAATGTAATTACTGCCGAAGGTGCTGATAATGGTATCGAGACTTATAGAAAGGAACATTCCCGGATCTCCGCTGTACTTATTGATCTCTCAATGCCCGGGAAATCGGGCCTGGAAACTTTTCAGGAGTTAAAGGAAATTGATCCAAATGTAAAAGTTATTCTTTCATCAGGTATGCTCGATAATGAAACAAAAGATCTTTCACTCAAAATTGGGATCAAAGAGACGGTGAATAAACCTTATATGGCAGGTGAATTGTCGATGAAAATTAAAACAGTTATAAACGGCAGATAAAAAGAAGGCTGCCTTTTAGGCAGCCTTCTTTTTATCTATTTCTTTATATCTACTTCTTTGTCATCTTTCCATCTTTAACTACACGGCTGGCCTGTGAAACAAGTTTCTCAGGTATAGTCAATCCGAGTTTTTTTGCAACATCAAGATTAATAAGGAGGTCAACATCAGCAGGTTCTGTCATAAAAACTGTAGGTATATTTTCGGTTTTCTCTCCGTTTAATATTCTGCCGATAAGTTTCCCTGTTGCCCTTCCCATTTTGTAGTAGTCAAAACCCCATGCTGCGAGTACATCATATTTTTCAGCTGAACTCGGATCAGCGGACATTATAGGGAGTTTGTTTGCTTTCGCAACATCAACTACTGCGCTGATTGCAGAAATAACAGTATTATCTGTGCTGAGATAGAATGCGTCCACTCTGCCTGCGATTGTCTGTGCAGCCTGTTTAACTTCTGATGAATTAGTCACTGTCGACTCAATAAATTCGATACCAAGCTCATCACATGCTTTTTTAGCCATTTTGGCAAGTGTTACAGCGTTTGCTTCATGACTTGCATAGATATGTCCCAGTCTTTTAATATCTTTAATTTTTTTCAAAAATGCGATCTGGTCTTTTACAGGTGTCATATCAGAAACACCGGCAATATTTTTTTCACCTGCTGTAAGAGATTTAACAAGTCCGGCATCAACAGGGTCTGTTACAGCTGAATATATTACTATTGAATCTTTAAGAGTGTTTCTCAGCGCCTGTGAAGTCGGAGTAGCAATACCCACGGCAATTTTAACCTGGTCTGCTTTAAACTTCTGAGCTATAGATGCGGCAGTAGATATCTCTCCATTCGCGTTCTGAAGATCGAATGTCAGATTTGTATATCCTTCATCTTTAAGCTCATCCTGGATACCTTTCTCAACGCCATCAAGTGCAGGGTGAGAAACAATCTTTGAAATTCCGATTGTTATTTTTTCTGATTTGTTACTTTTACCGCATCCGGCAGCAATGAGAGCTACAGATATTATGGTAAATATTAATAAATATTTAATTGAAAATCTTTTCATATCCAACTCCTGAATTAAATTATCGGGATGACACAATAAATCTTTTTATCAAAAGGGTATGATATTAGACCGCAGGAGATTCCTGCGCGGTTATAAAGAGGCAGCCACCTCTTAGACCCTGTTAATATTGAGTTCTTATGTCTTCCCTGTTATTTTTATAACTAATAATATACTTTAATTAAGTCAAGAAATAACGTTGAAAGCTTTTACAAAAACTCCATTTTTAGAAACGGCATTGAATTCTTTTGATGAAAAAATCCCTTTAATTCGTTATATAAACAGGTTTATGCGATTCACTGAATTGTAAAGTAAAAATAATACATTGACATAAAGTGCTCTGAATTTGTATCATAACATAATAAATATTACTCGAAAAACTGTAGCGATTATGTCTCTGTCGCATCAGGAACGGCAGTAACATATTTACCGCGGAATTTTGAGCAGCTGCAAAAATAAAGTCGTGCTGGATTGAACAATTATGAGTAAAAAAATAAGAATAGGAACAAGAGGAAGCGAGCTTGCATTATGGCAGGCAAATTATATATCAAAACTTATAGGCGTAGAGAATACAGAACTCATTATTATAAAGACCGAAGGGGACAAAATACAGAATGTCTCCTTTAATAAAATGGAAGGAAAAGGATTTTTCACCAAAGAGATAGAAGAGGCACTTCTTACAAATAAAATTGACCTTGCGGTTCACTCGCTTAAAGACCTCCCCACAGAGGATGTAAAAGGTTTAAAACTTGCTGCTGTTCCTGAGAGAGGGGATTTTCATGATATGATTATCATGCATCCAGATGCATACGAAAAGAGAAACGGTATTGATATAAAAGGAAGCTCAATGATCGGTACCAGTTCTATCAGAAGGATGGCTCAGCTTAAAGCATTTGATAACACGCTGAGAGTTGAAGCTTTAAGGGGAAATGTAAACACCAGGCTCAGAAAATTGAAAGAGAGCGAGTACGATGCTATTCTAATGGCAAAAGCCGCGATTGACCGAATTAAACTTGATATAAGTGAATTTCTCATTCAGGTTCTTGATGAAAATATTTTTCTTCCAGCACCGGCGCAGGGTGCGCTCGGTCTGCAGGTTAGAGCCGATGATGAATACACATACAATATAGCAAGAAAACTTAATCATGCTAAGACAGAATCTCTTGTAACTGCTGAGAGAGCATTCCTGAAAAATTTCGGGGGGGGATGTCATATTCCTCTTGGAGCATATGCATCATACAAGGGTGAGGAGATTGTTCTTGATGGAGTTATTGCTTCAGCTGACGGTTCATTCGTTGCCAGAGCAAGCGCAACAGGAACAGATCCTGAAAAAATCGGAGCGGAAGTTTCAGCTAAAATAAAAAAACAGGGAGCGGAAAAACATATATGAGAAAAGGAGTTGTATATCTTGTAGGAGCCGGCCCCGGAGATCCGGAGCTGATCTCTGTAAAAGGGATGAGAGTACTGCGTGAAGCAGATTGCATCATATATGACTATCTGGCGGAGAAAAGCCTCCTTGACGGACTGGACTGCGAAATCATATACGTAGGAAAACAGGGTAGTGATCATACACTCAAACAGGATGAAATCAATGAACTGATTGCAGCAAAGGCTCTTGAGGGAAAAACTGTTGTAAGGCTTAAAGGGGGTGACCCGTTTATCTTCGGACGCGGTGGAGAGGAAGCTGAACTCCTGGTGGAGAAACAGATCCCGTTTGTTGTTATACCGGGTATTTCATCCTTCTATTCAGCGCCTGCTTATGCGGGCATACCTCTTACCCATAGGGACTTTTCAAACGCTTTCGAGGTAATCAGCGGGCATAGACGGTCTGACGCCGATGATACTGAGGATGTAAACTTCCCGGATTTTGATCCGGAAAAAACTTTTGCGTTTTTAATGGGGATGAAAAATCTTCCTCATATAAGCAAAACTCTCATCGAAGAAAAAAAATTCCCTGCTGAAACTCCCGTGGGGATAGTATCATGGGGAACAAGGCCTGAACAGCGTGTTGTCACCTCAACACTCTCCGGCATCGCAGACGCAGTTGAAAAAGCAAAACTCACACCTCCGGCAATAATCATCATGGGCGGAGTAGTCTCTCTCAGGGAAAAACTCAGGTGGTTTGATACTCAGCCACTGTTTGGAAAAAAGATCGTAGTAACACGGACAAGAAATCAGGCATCGAAACTTTCGGGAATGCTCACCTCTCTCGGAGCGAGAACAATAGAGTTCCCCACAATTGAAATAAAAAAGCTGGATGACCTTTCTTTATTCAGAGAATCACTCTCATCGATAGAAAAATACAGCTGGGTAGTATTTACATCACAGAATGCGATTAATATATTCTTTGAAGAACTCTTCGCTGCAGGAAAAGACGCGAGGGCTCTCGGTAATATAAAAATAGCTGTAATAGGAAAAGCATCGGGCGATGAGCTTAAACAGTACGGAATTATACCCGACATGATCCCGGAAAAATTTGTAGCTGAATCTCTTCTTGATGAATTCAGAAAACAGAATATAACCGGCAAGAGAATTTTCATTCCCTGCTCGGCCGATGCCAGGCTTACATTGGCAGATGGCCTAAATGATATGGGTGCTGTTGTGGAAAGGATACATATTTATACGGCTGAAAAACCTCTTAATACAGATGAGAAGCTGATAGAGCAGGTTAAGAAAGCGGACATAATTACATTTACAAGTTCATCTACTGCAGCAAACTTTTTCTCAATGTTTCCAGAAACAGATGCTCTACTTGCCAGCATAGGCCCTGTTACAACAGATACTATTATCAAACATGGATTTAAACCGGCTATTACTGCAGAGGAGTTTACTATTAACGGGCTTGTCGAGGCGATGGTGAAATTTTATTCAGAATATGCCTGAACTGCTGATTATTCAGATTATAGGATTACAATGATTCCTTAATCAGAATAATCCATAAATCAGGTAAATCAGCAGTCCTTAAAATTTACTGGACAGATAACCAGCACCTTCCTGATCATTCTTCATACATAAGGTCTATCAGATCTTTGTACCTCTGCTGTACAACCTTTCTTTTTACTTTCATCGTAGGAGTCATCTCACCGCTCTCCTGAGAGAATTCATTTGGAAGAAGCGTGAACTTCTTGATCTGCTCAACCTGTCCCAGATCCTTCTGTCTTTTGTCTATGATATTCTGATATAAAGCAGTAACTTCAGGGCGTCTGATCAGATCCTCTCTTCCTGAGAACTGTATGGAATTTTTCCCGGCCCATGCCTCAAGATTTTCGAAAGACGGGACTATAAGTGCAGTGATATACTTTTTTTTATCACCGATTATTGCTATATATTCAATAAAAATATCCTCGGCCATCATGATCTCAATCATTTGCGGAGCTACGTTTTTACCCCCTGAAGTTATTATCAGATCTTTCAGCCTGTCCATTATTGTAAGATATCCGTCTTCATCAAACCTGCCGATATCACCGGTTTTAAACCAGCCGTCATCTGTGAATGCATCCCTAGTTTTTTCAGGCTGTTTATAATACTCTTTGAAGATGTTCGGACCTTTAGCCTGTATCTCGCCGTTATCAGGGTCTATCCTGATATCAACAAGCGGAATCGCTGGGCCAACAGTTCCCAGTTTAAAACAGTGTGGCCCGCCCATGGCAAGAACAGGTGAAGTTTCGGTAAGGCCGTAGCCGGACTTGCACATTATCCCGCAGTAAAAAAGAAACTTTTCTATTTCCGGATTCATGGGTGCGCCGCCATAATTAAGCCAGCGTAGATTTTTCCCGAATATTCCCCTTATTTTATCCAGTACGAGTTTGCCCGCTATTTTGCGCTTTAACGTGAGTATGAAACCGGGTTGTATTCCCACAAGGACAAGGTCGCCATGTCTTCTGCCCATCTCCACGGACCAGTAAAAGATTTTCTGTTTTAAAGGAGACGCATTCTTAATCCCGGTATAGAGCGCCGAATATATTTTTTCAGAAATTCTGGGTACGCTGTTCATTGAGGTAGCATTGGCCTCCTGCATATATGTAACAAGTTCGTTATGGTCTTCACAGAACCATAACTGGTTTCCCATGGCCATGACTCCAAAGTCCCATGACCTTTCAAGGACATGGCTTAGCGGGAGGATGGCGAGTGTTGCGTCTGTTTCGGGTAATCCGTTTCCATCTTCAGCCTCAACGATGCGTCCCACCGCCCACCAGTTATGCATGAGTTCTTTATGTGTACGAACCACGCCCTTCGGGTCTCCGGTAGTGCCCGACGTGTATATTATGGTACAGATGTCATCATAGCCGGCCTTTTTCATTATAGCTTCAATCTGGGCCCTGCGGTTCTCCTTACGGCCTTCGGCAAGATAATTATCCCACATAACAACACGTTTGTCTTCGTGTATTTTCGTACCCCTGTGAAAAACTACAATTTTTTCCAGTGACGGGCATTTATCAAGCAGTTTGTATGATCTGTCATACTGCAGCTGTCTGCCGACAAACAGAGTCCGTATTTCAGCGTCATTGATGATATACTCCGCCTCTTTTTCTGTATTTGTGGCATAAACAGGTACAGGTATACATCTGATTAGTTGCCCGCCCAGATCTGCGAGAGTCCATTCCGCCCTGTTTGGCGAAAAAATACCTATCCGGTCACCCTCCTTGAGCCCGTCTTTTAAAAGGGAGGATGCGGCGGAAAACATTATATCTGAAATCTGGTTCCATGTAAATGTCTCCCATTCCCCATAGGGCTTATGGTGAAATTCAGCCCTATCGCCGTATTTTTTTGCAAGATTGACTACCATTACCGCAGTCTGTTGCCACTCTTTAAGGTATTTCTGAAAATCTTTCTCCAGATCCGCCCTTTCCTTTTTGTATTTTTCTGTATAATTAATTCTTGGCTGTAAAGCTATCAGTGTATTGTAACCCATGAAGATCTCCTCCTGTTTATTTTAATATTATTATATGTTTGATACAGTACCGAAAACAAAAAGCTGTATTATGAATTTTTCTATTCATGCATAACGCTGTCATTATGGATTCGAATTTCGCAAAGTAATTGCAATACATTATTCATTGATTATTAATTGAACGTTCAGTTAATTATTTTTTTTGTCAATTACTTTTAATTAATATTCTGCCTTTATACAATTTTATTAGAAAAATAAAATATTCATTTTTAAAGTTATCATTATTCCGGGAATACCCGGCAGGTTTTTTAGATATACGTTATAATTATTGTCATATAAACAATCATAAACCTGTAGAAAAATTATATTCTATTCCCGGTAATATTAAAGAAAATATCAGCACTTATCAGCAGAGCGGCATAATACCATTTTCAGGAAACAACCAACTGCAATTCTCAGTTAAATTTAATTTTTTATTCTTGACAATAATTAACTGAATATTCATTTAATTAAATCAATAGTCCGGATTTACTGCTAAACTCATTTTCAACCCCTATTGTTGGCACAATGGGCATGAAATTTGTTCTGTTTGAGTTACTAATACTGATAAACTGAACAAATCTGAAAAATTTTCTGAATTTGAGTATTTGTGGAAACTATAATCTTTTGTTTAACCATGCATAAAAATATAAAAAAGATTTCATGAAAATAGAGGTATATAAAGATGGAAAAGGCGGTTCTTTTTGATGTACATGAAGGAATAGCAATTATCACACTCAACAGGCCGGATCGGAGAAATTCTATAAACAGGGATTTGCTCTCCGGGCTTTACGATTCTATTGATGAAGTTTCACAAAACGATAAAATAAGCGCAGCCATTATAACAGGCAACGGCAAATCATTCTGCTCAGGAATAGATCTTTCTGTTATAGGAAAAGAAAACCTTTTTGATATTCGAGGTAATGGAATAGACTTGCCGGATGTATTTAGTACCTGCCGGAAGCCAATAATCGGCGCCGTGAACGGTCATGCAATAACAGGCGGATTTGAAATTGCCCTTAATTGTGATTTCCTGATTGCATCCGAAAACGCAAAATTTGCAGACACTCATGCTAAAGTCGGTATTCACCCCGGATGGGGGATGACCCAGCTGCTGCAACAGGCGGTTGGGAAAAGGATGGCGCTGCAGATGTCAACAACCTGCCAGTTTATCGATGCCGGACAGGCATTAAAATACGGGCTGGTGAATGAAGTAGTTCTTCATGAAGACCTGATGGAGAGGACTTTTGAAATAGCAAAACAGATATGTGAAAACAGGAGTGACATGGTTCTCACCGTTATGGAGCTTATTAAGTACAGGGATACAGCTTCTATGGACCAGTCTTTAGCTCACGAAAGGGAAAGATTCAAAAGTTTTGTAAAAACACACATGCACCAGGCATAACTGCTGAAGCAGCTGTGATTTCACTTCGATTTTACAGCTGCATATCAGAATGTTTCTATTGAATTCCACAAAGGGTATACCGGAATTTCCAAATTACTGTTATCAATTCTTTTCTTTATAAAATAAAAAACATGCCGGCACTTATTAATACATCAATATAATATCATTCCTGGTAAAAAACCACCTGCTGATTTATTTAAATTTAATTTTTATACTTGACAGTAATTAACTGAACATTCAATTAATTAAATTAAAATCAGGTTTACTGCAAAACTAATTTTTAAATCAGGATTTAACGGGAGGAACTCCTGAAAAAGATCCCGCAATGAACGAGGACGAAATAAAGTTCGCAGCAAGCTTAGTATTAATTCTTTTAAGGGGGGGAAATGTTAAATCCTATTGTTGACACAAGGGACATGAAATTTGTTCTGTTTGAATTACTCGATGTTGATAAACTGACCAGGTTTGAAAGATTTTCTGAATTTGATCATGATACATTTGAGGCAACAATCGATCTGGCAGAACAGATCGGAGTTGACGTAATTTATCCAACTGCTGAAGCGGGTGATAAAACTCCAGCTATATGGAATCCTGAAACAAAAGCTGTTGCGCTGCCTCCTGCCTTTCATCCTGCGATAGATGCTTACTATGAAGCAGGATTCGGCAGTATATATGACAGTACTGAAATTGGCGGGATGGGTCTTCCATACGCAGTTGCGATGGGCGCCATGGAATATGGAATGGCTGCAAATTATTCACTATTTATGTATCCCGGACTTTCACATGGATGCATGGAACTTATAGAGGAATATGGAACCGATGAGCAGTGGCGGCTTTACGGTAAAAAGATTTTATCCGGAGAGTGGGGAGGAACAATGTGCCTCACCGAACCCGATGCCGGATCAGATGTAGGTGCGCTGAAAACAAAGGCTGTAAAACAGGCGGACGGTACATATAAGATTACAGGGATGAAAATATTTATTTCGATCGGTGAAAATGATCATTACGCGAATATGATCCATCCTGTTCTTGCCAGAATTGAAGGTGATCCCAAAGGGACAAAGGGAATTTCCATCTTTATTGTTCCTAAATTTCTTGTTGAACCGGACGGTTTAATCGGCGGGTTTAATGATGTAACATGCACAGGCATTGAACATAAAATGGGTCTTCATGGTCAGGCAACATCACAGCTTGTTTTCGGGGAGAACGGCAACTGTACCGGATATCTTCTTGGTGAAGAAAGGCAGGGCATGAAAATTATGTTTAAAATGATGAATATCGCACGTATGGGAACAGCATACAATGGTCATGCAAATGCTTCTGCAGCCTACATGCATGCCGCGACATATGCAAAGAACAGGGTGCAGGGTGCGGATGTTAAACAGATGCTAAATCCGGACGCCCCCTCTGTAACGATCGTAAACCATCCCGATGTTAAAAGAATGCTATTATGGATGAAATCACACCTCGAAGGTCAGAGGGCACTTATTCTTTTCATGTACAACCAGTTTGATATAGTTAACGGTTCATCAGATGAGGAGGCAAGGAAAGAAGCCCAGGCTATAATAGAAATACTTACGCCAATCTGCAAAGCCGGTTGCACGGATAAGGGAGTTGAGATATGTTCGATGGCCATGCAGACTTATGGCGGTTACGGGTATTGTCGCGACTATCCTATTGCACGCTATCTTAGCGATTCAAAAATCCTCTGTATCTGGGAGGGAACTAACGGCATACAGTCTATTGACCTTATTATGAGAAAACTTCTGATGAACAAGGACCAGAAAAATTACAGAGCTATAAGAAAAAGAATGGATGAAACTTCGGCTAAAGCAAATAGTATTGTTGATAGCAAATACCTTGATCTTTTTAATGCGGCAGTAAAACAACTCGACGAAGTAGTGGAATTTCTGAAAAATCTTATGGCTGCGGGAAAATTTATGAATATATTCGCACAGGCTACTCCATTCCAGGAAGCCATGTACATTATTGCCATAGCATGGACCCATATCTGGAGTCTTACAATAACACTGCCGAAAATGGAAAAATTTACAGTGAATGCTAAAGGTGATGAAAGAAATGCTATCATCGCTGAAAACGCAGAAGCAGCATTTTATACGGGAAAGGTGCTCGCCTCACAGTTCTATCTTGGTACTGAATTGCCTAAATTTTTCGGAAGGGCTCAGGCTATCCTGTTTAATGAAAGCGCGGTTGTAAAAGCCATCCCGGATATTTTTACCGGCATGCTCTCTGAATAGTAATAAAGCATTTTGTATTAACCAGAGGCTGCCCCAAATCTAAGCCATTACAATAATTTGTAAAAAATGATTCGGGACAGCCTCCTGCTGCGAATTAAATAAGCTTTTAAAATTATATATCAGTTCTCTTTACCTACGAATTTCCATCCTGAAGGTAGCAGCATAGCCGCCAGAGTAATCTTCAAAATATCACCTGAAATGAATGGTATCAGACCCACAGTAATAACTTTAGTTCCTGCAAAAAGATAAAGCCATGATAATCCGAAAATATACATCACAGCGCTTCCTGCAGTCATTGCCAGCGCTGTTGTGAAAAGCTTTCTGTCCCAGCCTCTCCGGGCAAGAAATCCTGTAACACCTGCAGCTGCGATAAAACCTGCAAGATATCCGCCGGTCGGACCTGCAAGATATGCAATACCTGAAAATCCCCCTGCGAATACGGGGAAACCAGCCAGACCTTCAGCAAGATATGCAATTACTGTGAGCATTCCTCTTTTATATCCGTAGAGAGTGCCGATAAGAAGCACTGTAAAAGTCTGCCCGGTAACCGGAACAGGACTGAATGGAAGATAAAATCTTATTTTTGCAGAAAGGGCGATAATTATACTTCCTGTAATCACCAGCACAAGGTCGTATATAAAAGCCATTATCTTTTCAGAAGGCCGCACTATATCTGCATATGTTATAAATTGCTCATTAGCGTTCATATTTTTTGTCCTTTTAAATAGCTTGTTCCGGATTTTAACCTGTAAATCACAGACCGGAACTATGCTGACATTCATTATGCAATTGAATTTTTGTAAAGAAAAATTCTCTCTGTTAAAGGCATCTGCATTAATAGAACAGAATTTTTATCAAATAGCTCCGTCTGACAACATTGAATCAATGACCCGGTAAATTATGTGAATCATTACTCTGCCGTAAATGATGTAAAACCGCGGAAGTCTACATCATTATCATACTTGATAAAATATATTAATTCTAAAAATCTTATTTAAGCTCCATAAAAACCGTTTAAATAAAATATCCCCCTGCACAATCGCTCCCGGGAGTTTAATTCAAACTACGCCTGTTCGGTTCATAAGGATTGTAATGCTGATGAGAAAAAGCAGTATGGAGTTTATAAAGCAGGATTGGGGAATTCCATGTTCTGCGTGCCGTAAGAAGAGGCCATAAAAAGCTTCAAAACGGTTTATATATAAAGTGTCCGGTGATACTTCTCTGTACCGATAAAAAGGGGGCTCGAAAAAAAGATCTCCTTAATGCCGGGAGGTCTCTCCCCGTTATTTTTTTCTCCCCGGTTATGATTCCGGCATTAAAATTTTTCGAATAATATTGAAATAATCTATTTTTTTACATAAGATACTATCATCTAAAATAGCAAAATATATCCGGGAAATCATAAAAATGGAGAAGTTCATGAAAACACAAAATACCCCTCTATCATATTATAAATCATTTTCCCTTAAACATTTTATTTTAACTGATCTCGTCAGTTACCTTATTTTCATTCCTGTTATTGCAGTAATTTATCTCTTCAGCGTAAACCTGTCTGCTGAGCAGATCAGGGCATTCGTTTTAGCAGTTATAGCTGTTGCGTCAATATATATTGTTATCCTTTATTTCTGGAATAGATACCTGTTTAAACCTTTTTCTGTTTTTTGCAGATTGAAAGAAAGAGATGAGCAGATTAATCAACCATTGTTACTGGAGGTGCGCGAACGTTTTCTAAGTTTTCCTGTTATTTCTGCAACATCCATTGCGTTAAGATGGTTTACCGGAATACTGATGACCAGTATCAGCGTAAATATTATTGCCGGAATCACCTTTGATCAGCTGTTGAACCTCTGGATTGCAGGAACTGTAATTGTAGTTTCTACAACAATACAGTATAATTTTGCAGGTAAAAAACTGGTAAATGATTTTTCCAGTCAGGATATCTTCAAAGACCTGAGAACTGTTTTATCCGACAAACCGAAAACTCTATGTGGTTCCATAGTTACACAGACATCCCTGGGATCAGTTCTTGTCGGATTTCTCCTTGCTTTTATTCTGACTATAACGGCCATAACTGTTGCACATCATTCTCTTACATCGATGTACAGTTCAATTACCGGTGAAAGCATTCAGGCGGCATCTTTAAAAGCAGCTCAGTTTTCAAGCCATCTTGCGCTATGGATGGCGGCGATGGGGATTTTCTGGCTTACCATAGCAGGGCTGATATGGAACAAAAGCAATAAAGACCGGCTTTCTCCATTAACGGATATACAGAAACGTGTTGTTGATTTCGCCCGCGGAGATTTCAACTCGCCTCCAATAGATTACATCGGCGGAAATGAAATCGGCATGCTCTGTTCATCGGTAACAGTGCTGGCGCTGAAAATACAGGAGGTGGTCAGTCATATTGTACAGCTTTCTGAAGAGCTTGCCAGTTCATCTGAAGAGATGTCAGGAGCGAGTAATTCATTTTCAGGTAATGCCCAGTCTGAAGCGGCAAACCTTGAACAGGTAAGTGCTTCGATGGAAGAGATGACCGCCAGCATTACCAGTGTTGCCCATAATTCAGAGAATCAGTTTAACAATCTTATAAAACTGATTGATAACATCCAGTATTTATCAGAATACATAACACGTATGGGCAACTCAGTCAGTGATTCCCTTAACCTTACCCGATCACTCGCCAATGACGCTAAATCAAGTGAAAAGTATCTGATCAGCATGAATCAGACAATGGAAAAAGTTACTTCAAGCTCAAAGGATATGCTCAGTATTATCGAAATGATAAATGACATT
>Ga0209099_1002053_pt1 | contig 18552 bp, 17 predicted proteins | sample AD_JPNHW2_MetaG_FD_184430 | JGI IMG/M metagenome (GOLD analysis project Ga0209099, IMG submission 184430) | Active sludge microbial communities of municipal wastewater-treating anaerobic digesters from Japan - AD_JPNHW2_MetaG (SPAdes) (version 2) | ecosystem: Engineered > Bioreactor > Anaerobic... | reverse complement strand
CCTTCATTCCCGATCTCATCAAGATCTGCGCAGACAACGCGGGCAAGCCTGCGCAGGGAGGCTATACGGGTTTTTTCTTTTCGGTCGGGAGTGTCGCAGGTATAAAGGTCAGGGCTGATGTGCCCGAGGACAAGGTGAACATCGGCACTTGCTGCAAAATATTCGGTACTCACCGGCGTTGATATTCCGGCAATCTCAACGGAGCGGAGGAGCGTCGCGACGCTGGTGCGGAGCATGCCGGTATAGAGGAGGTAACCTGCCTGTAGCCTTTTTGTATCGGTCAGCTCCTTCAGGCATTCAAAACGGTTGAGGGGAATGATATCCGCGGTCGTACTGCCGATATCAAGGAGAACGGCATCCGGGTACCGGGACCGGAGAAAGTCGGCCGAGGCAAGCCAGTTGGCAGCAGCAAGCTGGGGTACCGCATGATCATGGAACTGCGCATCCGTCCCATAAAACCGGGCACCGGGAAATGCTCTCCTGACCGCTGTGACAATGAACGAGATTCCCTGAAGCTTGTTCTTGAAACAATCGGACAGCTCCCCGCTCATCACCACTGCGGCAGGATCATTTTTTCCTATCGCATACGGCAGGAGCAGATCCATAACGGGAGCTCTCTCCCAGAGCGGGCAGTAGTGGATGTGGACACCAGCCTCATCAACAATCTTGAGGTTTGCCCCGCCAACATCGATCCCGATCATACCCACATTACCTTCCCGTCTTTATTGAACCGCACCCTGCCGGTGAGGTGGACGCTATCGGGACCCTGACCTTTCGAGGCCGCTACCAGCAATTCGGCAATCTCTTCCTTCATACAGGATGCGATACCAACGAGGCTTGTCGTGATCCGGGGGTTGACTTCGATGACATATACGTTGTCTGCAACAATCATATCCACCCCGCAGTATCCCTGGCAGCCGAGGACTTCAATCACTTTTTTTGCGGTTGTGATGATCTCCTGCTCCCGGTCAGGATGCACGGGCGTTTCTCCGCCAAGGTAATGGAAGGAGCCGTCGGTATCAATCCGGATCTCCTGCCGGTTGATTGCCAGTACTGCCGGCGGTTTTCCGGTAAAGTACTGGCAGGCATCGCCAATGATCCGGTTGGCGACGATACTGACCGAGAAATGCTCGCCATCAATATACCGCTCGGCAAACTCGCCCTCACCCGGTTCACCTCCAGAGAGACGGACTCCCAGAGCTCCGCAACCTTTTACCGGCTTAATCACACGTTTTCCTGTGCTGGTATCTTCAGGAATGCAAATATGATTCTGGGCAAGAATCCTGCGGGTCTGAACTTTATTTGCACAGAGTGCCACGCTCATGAAACCGCAGCCGAGATTGTGCGTGTGCTGCTCGAGGATCATGGTGAACTTCGAGAGTATGTTGTCAGGGGCAATGACGAGCCCCATATCGCATCCCGGTGCAAGCCGTTCTATCTCACCGGCGAAATCACGATTATCCGGAATGATTACTTCGTAGCCGCATCGCTCGAAACTGCCCTTGAGTACGGAAAGCATCGTCCTGCCTTCATGGGCGAGAACTGGGTCATGCGCGGTCGTATATTCTGCGAGCAGGACTTTCATCGTATCTACTCATATGCTGCCATGGAAAATTACCCTATCCGATCGGTGAGTTATTGGGGAAACAGGTGCAATAACTGCTGAACATGAGACCATCGATCCTGCTGACCAATGATGACGGTGTGAACTCCATCGGCCTCTGGGCCGCCTATGATGCGCTAAAGCCAATTGCTGATGTGACGGTTGTTGCACCTGCGACCCAGCAGAGCGCGGTCGGCAGGTCCATCTCCATCTTCGAACCACTCCGGGCAACCCAGGTTGTCATCAATGGCGAGAGGGCATGGGCTGTTGCAGGAAAACCCACCGATGCCGTCATCATCGGTCTGTATTCTCTTATGCTGAAGCCGACGATCGTGGTGAGCGGAATAAATATTGGTGAGAACCTCTCGACCGAGTCCATCATGACCTCCGGCACGGTCGGGGCGGCGCTGGAAGCAGCCAATCAGGGACCAAAAGCCATTGCGTTCAGCCTGCAGGTCGAGGATCAGGGGGACAAGTTCGATGACCCCCGGTATTATGCCCAGAGTTTCGATGCGACAAAAAAAGTTGTGCGGGACGTGGTGGAACGCGTCCTCCTCCACGGCTTCTGCCCGAACACCGATGTCATCAACGTCAATATTCCATCACAGATAAAAGGAGGGTACGAAGTGACCCGCCTTGCTCACAAACTCTTCCACACCGGTGTTGAGAAACGTCTTGACCCACGGGGACGTCCCTATTTCTGGATCAACGGACCACTTGTTTCGGATGCAGAGGAAGGAACTGATGTCCATGCCATAAGGATAGGCAACATCTCTATCACGCCGATTACACTGGACTGCACAGCATACAAGGCCTGTGAAAAAATTCAGAAGACCTTTTCGTAACAACGACTTTTCCCGCAGATGGATCACCAGTTTTAATTAACCGTGGGCGGTAAAATATCCCGGTAATGGACAAGAAGGGAGAGAAACTCGAAAAGGCCAAGCGTGCAGCTGGTTACCGGGCTGCAGATATGATAGAGGATGGGATGGTGGTCGGGCTGGGCACCGGCTCTACGGTTTATTTCACAATAGAACGCCTTTCAGAGCGTATACGGGAAGGCCTTCGGATTAGAGGCATCCCGACATCATTCCAGACTGCCCTCGTCGCAAAAAAAGCTCAAATTCCTCTCACGACCCTTGATGATAATCCGGTGATAGACATTGCTGTTGACGGGGCGGATGAGGTTGATTTGAAACTCCGGCTTATCAAAGGGAGGGGTGCTGCACACCTTCGGGAGAAGTGCGTGGCAGCAGCCGCCAAGCATTTTATTGTAGTCGTAGACGAACAGAAGATGGTGAAAAAACTGGGAACTGCGGCAGTGCCGGTCGAAGTCCTCCCCTTTGCTGTAACGCCGGTACTGGGGCAACTCCGCATGCTCGGGTGCGACCCGGTCATCCGGGAAGCTGTTAAAAAAGATGGCCCTGTCATCACGGACAATGGGAATTTTATCGTTGATTGCAGGTTTAAGGATATCAGGAGCCCGGAAAACCTTGAATCTGCTCTTGCCGCGATTCCCGGGGTTGTGGAGAGCGGTCTTTTCTGCGGGTTTGTAAAGAAGACCACCGTTATTATCGGTGGCCCAAAAAAGGTTAAAATAATCTCTTCAGCGAATATAGTCGCGTAATTTCTGGACAAGGGCGAGCTGGTTGTTCGCCTCTTTCTTCTTCTCTTTCTCGATACTGTCCATGATCTCGTGGATCGGTTTTGCGAGTTCGTAAATCTTGACCGGGCGGCCTTTGCTTTCTGCCTTGCTTTCCCTGCTGGTGATCCAGTCCTGGTCAATCAGGTAACGCATAGCAATACTGACTTCCGGTTGGCGAAGGTCTGTACCACGTTCAATGGCGCGGGAGGTAGCTTCAGGAGTGTTTGCAAGGAACACCAGAACCTTTGCAACATTCCGCTTCGTTCCAATCTCGATAAGAAGATTCGCGAACTCCTCTTCCTTCTCGGTAAAATACATAACATTCTCCGTTCTCATACACTCACATCCACATTATTTCTGTGCTACTTTACTTGAATTAATTATCCTGCCAATGATATATACGCTCTGTTATTGTTAGGCAATGCTCGGCGATTATATATACAACATTCTGCGAATAGAATTAATAAATGGCGAAATGATATTGAGAATAATGAAAAAAATAAAATGTTCACGATTTTTTATTAATTACATCAGACCCAGACTGCGGAGATCTGAAAGAATTTTGACAACCGCCTTCTTGGCATCCTCCGGTTCTTTCCCCCCGGTGATGATCAGTTTGCCAGAGCCAAAGAGAAGAACCACAACTTTGGGATTGTCAAGGCGATAGACAAGACCGGGGAACTGTTCCGGCTCATACTCGATCTTATCGAGGTTAAATCCCACCGCAATCTTATTGAGGTTTATTGCTGTTGCAAGATCCGCAGACGTAACAATGTTCTGGATCTTGAAGTCCAGTTTTTTCGGGATATCGATTCCCTGTTTGCGCAGCAGTCCGCCAAGGATATTCAGTCCTTTGCCTACGTTTTCAATGCTTTTCGCACCGGTTAATACCACCTTGCCGGACCCGAACACAAGAGCAGCGATCTTGGGGTCCTGCATGCGGAGCACAACACCGGGAAACCGTTTCTTGTTATATTCAGCATCCTTGATGTTTGACGCAAGGACCGGGAGATCCAGATAATCGGTCACCTTTGCGGAAGCAACGATGTTTTCGATCTTGAGGGAATCCTCTGGCCTGACCTTCATATTAATAAATGCCACAAAACAGTATTTAAAAAGATGGTTTCATATCCCGCTACTTTTATTCATCCAGGGTCGAGATGTCACCAAGATCCATGCCCATCTCTTTTGCTTTCAGTACCCTCCGCACAATCTTCCCGCTCCGGGTCTTGGGGAGTGAATCGGTAAATTCGATCTCTGAGGGCATGGCAATAGGCCCAAGAGTGATCCGTACATGATAGATCAACTCGTTCTTGAGCTTCTCGCTGGGTGTGTTGCCCACCCGCAGGGTAACAAACGCTTTAATGGTGTTACCCTTGAGGGCATCCGGTTTGCCGATTACTGCAGCTTCCGCCACAGCCTTATGAGAGACCAGCGCGCTCTCGACTTCAGCAGTGCCGATATTGTGACCGGCTACGACAATCAAATCGTCTGACCTCCCGATCACCATGATGTTCCCGTCATCACCCTTGATCGCAAGATCTCCCACCGTGTAGCAGCCGGGGATTGTCTCCCAGTACTTGCGGTACCGCTCATCATTGTTGTAAACAGTGCGCATCATTGAGGGCCAGGGTTCTTTGATTACGAGGAACCCGTTTTTCCCGGGGAGAACGCTTTTCCCGTCCTTATCAACAACATCCGCGACAACACCGGGTATGGATTTGCCGGCATAACCGGGACGCATCGGTTCACCAAGAACGGTCGTGATCATATGCATACCGGTCTCGGTCTGCCACCAGGTATCAACAATCGGGCATTTGTCCTTACCGATCACGTGATAGAACCATTCAAAGGCCTCCGGGTTCAGCGGCTCACCAACCGACCCGAGAATTCGCAGAGAACTGAGGTTGTACTTGTCGGGCCACTCGCGGCCAAGTTTCATGAACATCCTGATCGCGGTCGGGGCCGTGTACAGGATTGAAACTCCATATTCCTCGACAAGTTTCCACCAGACACCGGGATCCGGGTAATCGGGTGTGTTCTCGCAAATGAAGATCGTTCCACCAACAGAGAGCGGGCCATAAACTACGTAGGAATGACCGGTAATCCAGCCGGGGTCTGCGGTACACCAGTATACATCGGTCTCCTTAAGATCAAAGATGTACTTGGTCGTATAGTAAGCCCCGACCATGTATCCCCCACAGGTATGAACAATCCCCTTGGGTGCACCTGTCGTCCCGCTCGTATACAAGATAAAGAGCGGATCCTCAGAATCCATCACTTCCGCGGGGCAGTCTGATCCGACATCGGCCAGCAGATCGTAGAAATCAACCTCCATCTCGCTGTGGATCTCTACTGGAAGTTGTAACTGCCGACGCAGGATGACAAGGTGTTCAACGGTCGGGGCATCGATGATAGCCTCTTCGATTGCGTGCTTCATGGGGATTGACTTACCCCGGCGGATCGTGATATCGGCCGTGATCACAACCTTCGCTCCCGCACCAACAATACGCTGGTGCAGTGCTGCAGCACCGTAGCCCCCGAAAACGACCGAATGGATCGCACCGATCCGGGTGCAGGCAAGCATGGCGATGACCTGCTCAGGGATCACCGGCATATAAATACAGACCCGGTCACCTTTACCAACGCCAAGCTTTTTCAACCCGTTTGCGAAGCGCTGTACTTCCCTTAAGAGCAGCCGGTAAGTATAGACCCGGTCCTCGGTCTCGGTCTCCCCACGCCAGATGAGCGCGACCTTGTTCCGGTTCTTCCCGAGAACGTGACGGTCAAGGCAGTTGTAGGTGATGTTGGTCTTGCCGTTAATGAACCACCGGGCATATGGGTAGTTCCATTCGCGGACCTTGTCGTAGGCTGAGAACCAGTGGAGTTTCTTTGCAATGTTATCCCAGAACTTATCGGGGTCTTTTTGGAATTCATTGTACGCCCAAGAGTAGTCCCCCATCCAGCTGTTCTGTCGGTATGAGGGATCGGGAGTATAGTACTTTGCCGGTGCTTGAGATTCTGCGCTCTTGTCCATGGAGTACCTCTAATCTACATTATCAATAATGATGAATTTAAATTAATCTTGTGGTTCTGATTGCCAAAATATGCCCGATTCGGCCACCATTTGGTGCCGAAACGGAATTCGACAATTACAGAATATTTAAATTGTGCCGTATCAAATTTTGTTAAAAAAATGTAGTGTGGATATGAGTCCTGTTCAGATCTGAACTTTTCTGCACGCATTTTCTTTTACCATATACATCAGTTTCTTCAGGGAAACAAAAATCAGAATTGAGGTGAACCCGTGAGCCAGAAGATGTTGAGTGAAGCAGAAGGCTATGAATTGCTTAGGAAGTATGATATTCCTGTACCTGAATTCGAGATTGTAAAGAACGGAGAGGATGCAGCCCATGCCTGTGAACATATCGGCTGCCCGGTGGTCATGAAGATCATCTCGCCCCAGATTGTCCACAAGAGCGATGCGGGCGGGGTCATGGTCGGTATTGGCAGCAGGAAGGCAGCACTGGGGGCCTTTACCAAGATCATTGACGGGGCAAAAGCATATGATCCTGCGGCAGATATCGATGGCGTGATTGTCGAGAAACAGGCAGAACCCGGCCTTGAATTGATCATCGGGGGTAAAACAGATCCGGCGTTCGGCAAAGTCATCACATTCGGCATGGGCGGAACCATGGTCGAGCTGATGAAGGACGTGACCCTGCGAATCCTCCCGGTAACGGAAGACGAGATCCGCCAGATGGTCAAGGAGATCAACGCATACCCGCTCATTACCGGATATCGTGGAGCAAAACCCCGTGACGAAGAGGAACTGGTAAGGATCATCGGTAATATCTGCCGCTTCTTTGAGGAGAGCGAGAATGTCGTGGAGTTCGACATCAACCCGCTTCGACTGTACGAGAAAGGTTCCTGTGCAGTGGATGCCCGCGTGATCGTTGTGGATACCGTGCAGGAGGTCGAGAGAAAAGAGCGCATCCCGGTACCAATAGAATATTTCACCCCGCGTTCGATCGCGGTGATCGGCGCTTCACAGGACTCATCCAAGATGGGATACGCGGTCATGCATAATCTTCTGCATTTCCCGGGACAACTCTACCCGGTTAATAACAAGCGTTCGGAGATTCAGGGGCTCAAGGCATACCCCACCATCTCCGCCATCCCTGCTCCGGTAGATATGGCAGTTGTCACCGTTCCTGCCATCAATGTACCAGCCGTTGTGGAGGAATGCGGGGCAAAAGGAGTCCCGATGGTCATTATCGTCACTGCCGGGTTCAAGGAGATGGGCTCCGAAGGAAAGGCGCTTGAGGACCGGGTCGTGGCAATAGCAAAGGGTCACGGCACCCGGCTTATCGGACCCAACTGTCTTGGCATAATCGTTCCCCCGCGGGGTATCGATACCACCTACGTTCACCAGTCACCGCGGCCGGGCAACATTGCTTTCATATCACAGAGCGGGGCCATCATCAATACAGTCGTAGACTGGAGTCTTGCACAGAACATTGGTTTCTCGAATGTCATCTCGGTCGGCAACCAGTGCGACCTTGACTTCCTCGATTACCTCCAGTACGTGGAAAAGGATCCCAAGACGAAAGCGATCATTATGTACATCGAGCAGATCAATGACGGCAAGACATTCATGGAAGTTGTATCAAAAGTGGCACAGTCAAAGCCAATCATCGCGATCAAGTCCGGATCTTCCCACCGGGGTTCGGCAGCCGCATCATCACACACCGGCTCTCTCTCCGGTTCGTACGACGTCTATATGGAAGCGTTCCGCAAGTCAGGAGTTATTGCGGTACACACGCTGACGGGCGCGTTCCTCGCGGCCCGGATGCTCGCCCACCCGAAGCGTTACCCCAAGGGGAAACGAGCGGTCGTGATCACAAACGCCGGCGGGTTTGCCGTGCTCTCATCCGATTATGCAGAGCGATACGGTATCGAACTTATCGATCTTCCCGCGGACGTTATTGATGAGCTCAACGCATTCCTCCCAGAGTTCTGGAATAAGGGAAACCCCATCGATCTCCTGGGCGACGCCACCGAGAAGCGGTTTGAGAAGACCTTTGACGTGCTGATAAAACACGGGGATCTCTGGGACATCGCATTCATCGTTGACTTCCCCAACCTCGTTCTCACATCGGAACATCTAGCACGGCAGATCCTGCGGTTCTCTGAAAAGACCGAGAACCGGCTGATTGCGACAATGCTTGGAGGAGACTCGATGGATGCAGGCCGCGAGATGTTAAAAGAGCATGACATCCCCAGTTTCGATGAACTCGATTATACGTACCGCGTTGTGGGTCGTGTGCTCTGGCAGAAGTTCCGCGTCAAGGCGCCGGGACTACTCTAATTTTTTTCCTTGCTGCTCCGTATCCTTGGGGAGTAATTGAGGTGATATCTCGGGCGGGAGAAGAGCCACCGACTCTGGTAGCGCAAGAGAGTGTGTCGATCCGACGAAAATACAAGATTTTCTGCAGAGTAAAAAATCCGATTATTGATGTATGATTGTATTACCTAGTCGTACTGGCGCCAGGTGTGACCGCATTCCGTGCACCGGAAGAAACGCACTTCGCTCTCATCGGCGGCCCTGAGCTGGCGGAGCCACCAGATTGCAAGATTGTTCTCGCATTTCGGACACTTGATCTGGATGGTGGGCATGGTTTTTACCTTATCATCCTCATCATCCACAATCATGATCTCATTCTCACTGCGATGGACCATGCGCTTCATCTGGTCGGCGTCTTCGATCTTCCGGATATACCCGCATTTCCGGCACTTCAGCTGTCCGGCAGACGATATCAACATGGTTTTACATTCAGGACAAAACATCGCTCTACTATGCGTGATGATACAAGATTAACTCTCTTATCCGGGAGCCCGATTGTCGTTTTTTCTCGCATATGATTCTGAATTTTTCTCGCGTGTGTTTCCACCATGTTAAAAAAAACATCATCTCCATAATACACCATAACAATCAGAAAATGCAGGGAATGTTCATTCGGAATCCTTTTTTTGGTAACAGGCGAATAAGTCTGTAATGATCGAGTACCTGGTCCTGCTGTCCTGTCTCGGATTCCTTGCATTCCTCGTAACCGGTCGCCATAGGAAATATGCAGCCATTGTCGGCTGGACGTTTATTGTCCTTGCCCTATTTGCCAACCTTGACTTTTATTTTTCAGAAAATAATTTCCTCTACCCCCTGATGGCAGCGCTCTCGGTACCGTTCCTGTTCATCACAGCAAAATATCTCCTGAAAGAAGACGAGCGTGCCCTGAACCTGTCACGGGCTGCCGCAGTGGCATTCATCATCTACGCCCCTTTTGAATACATCCCCGCAGTAGGTGACTGGCTTATCGGTATAGTGGTCGGGCAGATTGTCTGGGTGCTCGACATGCTCCAGTTCAGCGTGAGCCTCGCGGACTGGAATATTATTACAAGAAACAATTTCCGGGTCGAGATCATTCTTGGGTGCACCGGTATCCAGAGCATCGCGATCATGCTCGGCGTTGCTGCTGCAGTCCCGACAACCACAAAACAGAAAATTCTTGCCTTCATGATCATCGCACCGACCATCTATTTCCTCAACCTGCTCCGGAACGCGTTTGTCATCATGGCTTACACGGAACAGTGGTTCCCCTACTGGCCGGAGATTGCAGGCAATGGCGAGACCGGGTACGAAAGTTTTTTCTGGGCGCACAATGTCATAGCAGAATTTACCGCCCTCATCATTCTCGTCATTATCGCGTACGGGCTTTTTACCATCATTCCGAAACTGGGAAATTATGCCGATGACCTCTACCAGATGTATGCCGGCGAGGTCAGGAACGCATTCGGAAAAGAGAGATAATCCACTGCAGCACCGAAACCGCAGGTTCATGCAGAAGGAAACAACCCAGGGTACGTCAGGACGTTCCGGATGATTTCTCCAAGTCAAGAGAAACAAATCAGGAAAGCGTCCGGTAAAGATATATTATCCTCTGGATTGCGGACAGGTTTGTACAGACCGCGATGATGATAACCGAGGCCCAGATAAAACCGGAGACCCCACCTATAATCAGGACAAGGAATGTCTCGGGCCGGCCGAAAAAACCCACCCCTTCCAGAGGGTCATCGATCTTACCTTCGACTTTTTCCCGGTACCCGATCTCGGCATAGACAACCGGCTTGATGAAAGTATTCATGAGCGACCCGGTGATCGCGACAGCGACAACCGCAAAATCTACACCCGGGGGGACCGGGAGGAACTGGCTCACTATCGGGAGACCGGAAAGACCGATCCCGAGGAGCGCGATCGCATCCACATACTTATCCACGATCCAGTCAAAGACCGCACCGAAATTCGTGTGTGCATTCGTCTTGCGGGCAACACTCCCGTCGATCAGGTCGAAAATCGCCGATACGAGAAGTGCCAGGCTGCCCAGCAGGAATTCGCATTTGAAAAACAGAAAGGCGCAGACACCACCGGCGATGAGGGCTAGAAGCGAGATCTGGTTGGGAGTGATCCTGAGCCTAACAAAGACCTCTGCGACCGGCTCAAGGTACTTGACAAACCTTGGCCGGAGTGCAGTAATATTCATAACTCAATTCATGGGTATACGATCCATTAATAGTTGCCTTTCTGAAGTAATCATTCCTCATCAGCCATGATATTGACCACCGCAATCATCACTTTATTTATATCCCCCACCCAATGATACCAGAGAGAAGAGAATCAATGACAACCAAAACCGACCGGCCGCATGTCCTGATGATGTCAGAGATAACGGCAGACGGAAAACTTACCCTGAAAAAAGGGGCTTCCTCAAAGATTCTGATGAAATATATGGCGCACGAAACCGAGCTGCTGCTTCACGAGACCCGGGCAGCATATGATGCGATCATGGTAGGCGCCAACACCATCCGGATTGACAACTCATTCCTCACGGTCAGGTACGTAAAAGGAAAAAGCCCGCTCCGGATTATCCCGTGCAGCATGGCAGACCTCCCGCTCGACGCAAACGTACTGAAAAACGATGCCCCAACCGCGATTGCAGTCTGTGAGGCCGCACCTGTGGACCGGGTTGAGGCAATCAGGAAGAAAGGGGCCCAAGTAATTGTTGCCGGCAAAAAACATGTCGAACTCCCGCTGCTTATGAAGATCTTAAGGGAAAAATTTGGGGTGAAGAAGCTGATGATCGAAGGCGGCCCTACCCTGAACTGGCACATGCTGCACGACCAGCTCGTTGATGAGATCCGCTTAATCCATCTGCCTTTCATTGTCGGAGGTTCCGACACGCCATCCCTTGTGGGGGGCATGCATATCGATACGGAAGACCAGATGATCCGGCTTACATTAAAAAAATATTATATGTGCGGTAGTAATCTTGTCTCCGAGTTTGATGTCCTGTATGGCGAGGCCTGATCTATGGACGGGTATGAGACACAGTTGCCGCCGGCTCCCGAACCCGTGACAAATACCGAACCTCTTGCATCTGGAACACCTGCTGATGTTCCTGCATCCACAACAACACCGGTTGCCGCGGCCACCACTCCAACACTTCCTCCCGCACCTGTAATTCCCCGGGCACCAGGGATACCAGCGCAGATGACATCAGCACCGACTCAGGCACAGTCCAACGCTGGTTTCAAGTGGTTCCTGATTATTACCGTGGGGCTTCTCCTTCTATGCGGAATATCATTTGCTTATTTTCTCCTCGCACACCCTGATACGCAGGGTGTTTCGGTTGTCCGCATGGAGGGCACTATGATCACCGGGCAGGCCGACGATGCCGATACCATTGGCAGCGAAGTTGTCGGCAGGGAGTTGCGGGAAGCTGCCGATGACCCGATGATAGAGGCAATTGTCCTGCGCGTAAACAGCCCGGGGGGATCTCCTGCCGCGGCCCAGGAGATCATTGGCGATCTCGAATATGCAAAGACCAAAAAGCCGGTAGTCGTATCAATGGGCGATATAGGAACATCGGCTGCCTATTACGTCAGCGCCCACGCGGACAGGATCTATGCAGACCCGGATACTTTCACTGCAGGTGTCGGAGTTATCTGGAAATTCTCGGATATCAGCAACTGGATGGAAAAAGAAGGCTATAATCTTACCGTCATCAAGTCAGGTAGTAAAAAAGATATGGGTTCTACCGCACGCCCGATGAGTGACGACGAACAGGCGTATGCCCAGAAGATTGTCACCGATAGTTTTGAGAATTTTATTTCAGATGTGACAACAGAGCGCGTGATCGCCCGTTCCGATATCGAGGATGGAAGGGTGATCCGCGGGGCCGATGCCGTGAAGATCAATGTGATTGATGAACTCGGCAACCTGAATGACGCTATTGATGGAGCAAAGAAACTCGCACAGTCCCGGACTAAATCATCCTTACCGGGTCTACCTTCATGAACTCACGACAGACGGTTGTCGCATAATGGCCCGGGGGGAGGGTAAACTTAAGACGCAGGTTTCCCCCCTCAAGCGTTGACTGGATCTCAGTTCTCAACGCAACAGGCCGCCATGCACCCTCGTATTTTGTCCGTACGAACACAGATGCCCGTGCAAAATCTTCCGGTGAGATGCGGTACTCTGCAAGGAGTGCTTCAGTTGCCTGTTCGCCGGGGGTTTTTGCCTTGAACTTCTCTTTTCCCGGCATAAAGAGGGCGATGGTGCACCGCCCCCGCTTCAGGTGAATTTTTACCGCACCGGTATTTACTCCAGTTACCGTATCCGTGCGCCCGTTGACAAACAGGAGCCGGTCGCCGGGCTGAGGGTCATCAAGGGAATATCCGTCATCAATCCTCCGGCTTAATGCGAGGTTGAACAGGTATGACTGGAATGCCGAAACGAACATGGAGAGCAGTTTCGGGGGAAGCACCTGCAGCGCCCCGGAATAATCACCCGGGCACTCTGCAAGATGGTGGAGCATAGCCCTTTCATAATTCATCTGGACCGGCAGGGCATGCAACGCGGGTACCGGGTCCCGTGATGCACTGAACGCTGAACGGATGGCCTTCATGTCATCGGACTCACCGGAAAATTCCATGCCGACATACGTAAGCACTGCCTGTTCGTAATTTCCCCGCAGGATCCATTCCCCCACGCGGTGGGTCACCGGGCGGATGGCACCGAACCGCTGGAGCCCGAAGTAGTTAGGAACTCCGGCAGCGGCGGTCTCTGAGATACTCTGAACCCGGTTGGCAAGGTCTGCCGGCTCCGGGTCACGGATCACGATGTCGAAACGGTTACCCTGCAGATCTCCGAGTGACAGCCCTTCGTTTGACTGCGAGAGGGGTTCAAGCGTGATATCCCTGAGATACACCGCGGCTGCCTGTTCAGCGGTGACATTGTAGAGGGAGAGCCACTGCGTGGTAACTGCGTTGCGATCTTTTGTGCCCGCCCAGCCTATGCGGCGGTGACTGATGCCAAGTCGCTTTGCGATCTCCTTCACCGCATGTTGGAGCTCCCAGTTTTTCTTGGTAAGTTTACAGATCAGGAATGGCCCATCCGTCTTTTTCCTTTCCAGCGGGATCTCTTCGACAAGGAAATCCTCGGCGATTGTCCGGAGCCGGCCGCCGATCCCTTCGACATCGCTTGCAAAATAGTGGATCCCGAGCTCGCGTTCGAGTGGAAAAGTACTCTGTTTCATAGAAGTGAGAGTGAGCCGGTAATCTTATCGAGATCCTCGCTCTTGGCCGGGCCGAGGCCGAGCGCGGTGATAGTACCGAACGGGATCTCGGTCATGCCCGCGTCCTGGATCAGGGATGTCGAGATCCCTGAACGTTCGGCAATCACCTTGAGCTCAAAGAGCGTCCGCTCGTCATTTGCCTTTAGAACCACTTTCTTCTGGCCTTCCTGGATCCAGGCTTTCTGGAGATTCTTGTCAGCGCCGTTATAGGCACCGATGGATGCGTGACCAGCCTGTGCGCACCGCTTGCCGCAGCTCATCTTGACATCATTCCGGATGATGAGACATTGTTTGTACCGAAATTCGGGCTCGTGTGCCATTTCCGGTATCTTTGGTTCTTTCCCGACATATACCTATAGCAGGACCAGCGCTGATAAGAATAAGAGAAAATTTTTTAGCGCTCCCGTCACCATTGGTATCAGCGAACCATTATGGAGTCCCGTGAATATCTTCGGTTCCGTTCCGAAGAAGTAACCCCAGGAATCATCACCCTGCTCCTCATCTTAGCCATACTGTTCTGCGGATGCCTGCAGGTAGAACCCGAAGAGATGCCCCCGCTGGCAGCATCGTCACTCGAGAAGATTACCGAATCCCCGACCGTACCAGCTAATATCACGGAAAATGCAAGCGTCACTCCCCGGGCGATTGTTATCACCAGCTTGAAACAGACCTCGTTGTATTCGGACCAGGACTTTCCCCTGGAAGTAAAAAAGGCTGTCAGTGATTTTACTGAGGGAAAAACTACAAACACCATCAACGGGTTCCTCCGCTGGGAGTCGGTAAGGGCCCGGACAAACCAATCGGATGCCGCCCGTATTCAGGAGCAGATCCACCGTATCGATTATGCCGTGTTCAACACCTCACTTCGGGAGAATGTTACGGTATTTATCGGGATCAGTGGAGAACAGGCAAAACGGATTCTGAACGAATCGGTATTTGAGGAGGACGGGTATTCTTTTGCATCATATGACCCATCGGTAGTTTATTACCGGTTTGCAAACAGCGGGAGGGATAATGATGGGTATCTTACGATGTGTGTTGTCGATCTCAGGAGAGGAAGCCACGTCCTGTTTGTTAACGCCACGGGGCGGGAGTTTCTCCTCCCAAAAGGAGGGATCTGGGATGTTGCGGGAGAGAATACCTATGAGGAACTGGAGTTTTCCGCGGATTCTATTCCCCTGTACGAGGAGATCGTCCCGATGAATGTCCGGTTGATCTATACAAAAGAACATCCCTGATTCTCTGGGAAAAATTGACGGTTTTCCTGAATAATACCGTGCAGGTCCATTACGATGCATTTCTTGCAGGGAGTTATCCCTGAATAAACAGAGGAAGGGGAAGAATTGGCTGAAAGAATTCTGGAATTCTTTTCCTCCCATACCATCTCACCACGGGATAAGCGGGAGTTGCCATTGATCTCGGGGCCGGTTGCGGGTTCCAGTCCATCCCGCTTGCACTACTCGGATTCTTGGCAACCGCGGGCAAGGTACATGGGAGAGGACGGCCGGGAAGTATGAGAAGATCCGGATCGCTCACGGCATACTCATCCGCATGCTTACCGGTGCCGGGTTTGTGATTGAATTCGCTTCAGGAAATAACGGGATGATAATGACTATTACACGAAAGGGTACGTGGTTGCAGATACTTGCTGCACTACTCAACCATGCCATTATCCCAGTATTCTTATATTTTGATTCTGGAATATTCACAATATGGGAAATGCGGACCCGGAACCGGCGATCATCGTTGTCGAGAACCTCGAACACAGGTACGGGGACTTCCGGGCAGTTGACAACATCAGTTTCTCCGTGAAGAAAGGCGAGATCTTCAGCTTCCTCGGGCCGAACGGGGCCGGCAAAAGCACGGCAATCAATATCCTCATCACCCTGCTCTCCCTGCAGAAAGGCAAAGCAACGGTTGCAGGATATGATGTGATAAAAGATCCCCAGCATGTGCGGGAATCGATAGGTATTGTTTTCCAGGACATCACGCTTGACCGGGACATGACGGTCCGGGAGATCCTCGAGTTCCACGGCCGACTCTACAATATGCCGGACGCTGAACGGCGGGAAAGGATCGATGAACTCCTGAAACTCGTCCAGCTCGAGACAAAAAAAGACGTGCTGACCAAGCGCCTGAGCGGGGGTATGAAACGTCGGCTCGAGATCGCCCGCGGGCTGATGACCCGGCCAAAAGTTCTCTTCCTTGACGAGCCTACCATCGGGCTGGATCCCCAGACACGGATGCGGATGTGGGATTACATCAAAGGAGTCAATGATGAAGGGACTACCATCTTCCTCACCACACATTACATGGACGAAGCTGACCAGATCTCTGACCGCATCAGCATCATCGACCACGGGAAGATCATTATCTCAGGTACTTCGTGGGAACTCAAGAATACCCTTGGGCAGGACATCATCTATCTTGAGACGAATGACAATGAGGCGGCGATACAACTTCTGAAGGGATTAGCGCAGGTCCGCGAGATCAAGGAAAAGCCTCACGGTTTTGTCCTTATGGTGAATGAAGATGGTACCAAGGTCCTCCCTACCCTCATCGATACGCTCAAGAACGCGGGAATGGAGATCGCGACCATCAACCTCAAGAAACCCACCATGGACGACGTCTTTGTCTTTTACACGGGTAAAGAGCTTCGTGACGAGGGAGCATCTCCTGCCCGGGCACAACACCTGCGGGCGGGAAGACGGTAACATGGCGTACGGGTTCATGACCATTTATTGGCGTGATATGATCCGGTTCGTTCGCTTCAGGACGCTCCTTGTCTCATCGCTCCTCCAGCCGGCACTCTGGCTTGCCTTCTTTGGTATTGCTATGTCGAGTAACTTTGACAAGTTAACCGCGGGTATGCCAGTTCCTGCTGGTGCCCATGTAGTCGGGTACCTGACATTCATGGGTGCTGGGATCATCGCGATGACGACCCTGTTTACAAGCCTCTTTGGCGGAATTGTCATTCTCTTCGACAAGAACTGGGGGCTCATGCGGGAGATCCTTGCAAGCCCGATGGACCGGAACCACATCATCTTCGGGATCGGCCTCTCCGGTGTTACCAAGTCCTTTATCCAGGCGATTATCATCATGGGTTTCGGCATCCTGATCGGGACAGCATTCTTTGCCGGTTTCACGCCGCTCCAGACCGCCATAGGGGTTGCCGGAATCCTTACCTTCGTTGCCATGTTCGCTCTCGGGTTCCTGTTCCTTTCCGCGGCTATTGCGATCTCGATGGAGAGCCCCGAAGGGTTGCAGGGCGTGATCACGCTTCTGACCATGCCGATCTTCTTTGCCAGCAATGCTCTCTATCCGATAGACACGTTTCCCGAGATCCTGAAGATCATCTCGGTCTACAACCCGATGACGCTCTTAATCACCGGCATCCGGTACTTCGCGATCGGCCCGGACTTCATTGCGCTCGGAAAACATTACGTATACACACCGATGGATATTGCTTGGGCATTTAGCGGACTCGTGATATTTTCCACGGTTATGTTCATCTTTGCGTGGTGGCGGTTCCGGAAAGCAGTCGTGACGTAAGGAGTATCCTCAACGTGTCTGCTCATCAGAGACTGGATTTACGGGCATCCCATAACCGGATGACCGAACCGGTACGCCCCTTTCGGGACAGATATCTCAAACCGGGTTCCCTGACCGGGAATGCCGGTCTCTTTGATGGATATCCCGGTGATCGATAGGATTTCCCGGACAAGGAACAGGCCAAGACCGGTATCTTTCCCATACCCCCGGTCGAAGATCATATGCTTCTCTTCCTGCGGGATACCTCTCCCATTGTCCTCGACAAAGAGAACCAACCCATCCGTTTTTTCCTGGTACCTCAACCGGACCGCCGATGCACCCGTCCCGTGCCGTAGGACATTCTCCATGAGGTTGAAAAAGACCTTTTCAAAAAGCGGATCGGCATAGATTTCCAGGTCGGGAACATCGAGTTCGTGAGTAATTTGTAAAAAGTCCAGGTGGGAGATAGCAAAGAGAAATGTCTGGCTGACATTCTGCCAGCGGGGGGGGTGCATGCCCATTTCCTGATAGTTTTTGGCAAAATCCAGCGAACTGGTGATTTTATTGATGAGGACTGTTTCTTTCTCAAGAAACTGGGAAATTTTTTTATCCGGCTGGAACTGGTTTATCAGGAGATGATACGCGGAAAGGGAAAATGCAGCACTCTGGATGTCCTGAAATGTGACAGTGTTTAAGAGGGTCATCTTTTTTCGTGCCTGCTCAAGGGAGACGGCAGCCCGTTGCGTTTCAGTCACATCCCGGAACATCGCGACCATTGTACCGGGAGATATCTGGAAGGCATACACTGAGAAGGCTCCCTGTATCTTCCCGTCGTTATAGATGGTTTCATCGGACTGCCACAGTTCCCCCGTGGCAGCAACATGACGATAAATTTCCGGGAGATGGGTTCCGGCGAGCGGGGGGAACACTTCCTCAAGAGTTTTCCCGATCAGCAGTGCATGGTTCTGGTTAAGAATGGTGTCTGCAGCCGGATTGGCTCCGGAAAAAATCAGCCTGCCATCGGGCTGGAGCTGGTAGATATGCATCCCAAGGGGCACATATTCCGTGATTGTATGAAATTT
>Ga0209099_1002052_pt1 | contig 18553 bp, 18 predicted proteins | sample AD_JPNHW2_MetaG_FD_184430 | JGI IMG/M metagenome (GOLD analysis project Ga0209099, IMG submission 184430) | Active sludge microbial communities of municipal wastewater-treating anaerobic digesters from Japan - AD_JPNHW2_MetaG (SPAdes) (version 2) | ecosystem: Engineered > Bioreactor > Anaerobic... | reverse complement strand
AACACAAATAGGGGGGGCAAATGTTTTCATGGCGTTAATGTTTTGAATAATGATAATTGATTTTGAATGAATTATGTGGTTATCCTCCGTATGGTTTAGTTTCAATAATTCAATGGGAGCTCTTTCACTAATATAAAATCCAGACACATCAAATATAACATAAAAATTGGGAAAAACTATCTGTTGTTAATAATTTCACAAGGATAAGTTATCGACAATGAACAATTATCTTCGCTAAGCTGATCCTTCGTAGTTTACCGATAACTTAGTTTCGATATTTACCGAAATCATGTTAGTCAAATGTCAATTTGTATGTGATGTGAGTGAGTATTCAAACAAGTTCAATGATTTGTTTCGGAAACCTAAAAGTGGGAAAGAGATAATAAACAAGCCTGTCGGATGAATCTTTCACCCAATGAAATCAAGAAGCGCAATTGTTACAGACACTGAGGTTACTGTATAAAAAATGAATACTTCATATTTTCAAGCATACGAAGAGTGCACGAGTTGATATAACCTCATCAATCAAGCAGCCGGCTCTGGTTGCAATACTGACGGGTTGGTAAGCATTGCAAACAGAATTATCAGTATGTACAGCTTCATTTTTTTCTGCAGCCGGAGGTTTTGTTTCCGGTGTCGCCAGTTTTATTTTCGGTGCCAGCGTCATTGTTTTGATAACAAGCAGCTTAGACCTGGAGGCCACTATTCCTGTTTTTAGAACCGGCAGTTCTGTATCGGTGACAGACGTTTCTGACATGATGTTTTGCACACCTGACATGAAGGCAAGCAGCTTTGTCTTCGGCGCTACCACCTTTGTTTTTAAGACCGGCTGCTTTGTTTTGGTGACATGCAGCTTCGTCATAAAGGCAGGACGCTTTGTTTTGAAGACAGGTAGCTTCGACAACAAAACCTGCAACATTGTTTTTGAATCCGGTAGCTTCGACATCAAAACCGGAAGGCCTGACATGATGACGAGCAGCTTCGTTGCTCTGACTAACCGGTCTGTTTTAAATGCAGGCATCTTCGACAACAGAACTCGTGGTTCCGGCATGATGTTATGCAGGTTTGTTTTAGGTGCAGATACTTTTGTATGAGCTGAAAATAAAATTGTTAATTTGAACGAACATACCGTCATCATGAAAAGAAATGTCTCAAATTATATTGACCGAAAGATCCTGAACAAAACAGAACAGAGATTAATGTGCCTGTCATCCTTCTACATTACTGTACAGTTGCGCAATTCGCACCAGATTAATATTTTGTTTATTGCAAATAAATTTTCCTCCCAAGGTTTCTTAACCTAAACCATGTTTTTATTTATCAGGGATCACAGGATGATACCAACGGCATTTATGATTAATTTTGCAGCCCTTTAACATGTTCATTCACAAGCTATGCTAAGCAGAAGGTTTCTAAGGATCAAGGCGTTGCAGGCTATTTATGCATTTATGCAGGATGGTCCCGAAAGTATGAATTCAGGCGAAAAGCAGCTTCTTGTAAGCCTAGATAAACTCTACGAACTGTATATCAGGCAGTTATCATTGCTTATAGAAGTTTCTGATTTTGCCCGCCGCCGCATAGAAGAAAACAAGCTTAAATTTTTACCCACTGAAGAGGACCTGCACCCCAATACCAGGTTTATCGATAACCGCTTCATAACCCAGCTGGCCAATAACCGCGACTTCCTGAAAAAGAGCCATTCGTTTAAAATTTCCTGGGCCGACGAAGAAGAACTTATTCGCAAACTATACAATACGCTGCGCGAGAGCGATTTTTTCATTAGTTATATGGATGGTCCCGAACCATCCTATAATGAAGATAAGGAACTGGCTGAAAATATTTTCAACCGTATTTTTGCTGAATCGGAACTGCTGCAGAGTTTTTTTGAAGAACGAAGCATCTACTGGAGCGATGATTTCGAAATATCACTCATCATGCTTCAGAAGACAATCAAGGGATTCCGTGCCGATCATGACGAATACACCGCTTTGCCGGCCCTGCTCAAGGACGAGCATGATGCTGACGGCAGCGAAGACCTCGATTTTGTGAAAAACCTTTACAGGAAAACCATCATCCACAGCGAGGAATTCAACACCATTATTGCTGACAAAGCCCAGAACTGGGAACTTGACCGCATAGCCCTCATGGATATTCTTCTGCTTAAAATGGCTATGACAGAGTTCATTGATTTTCCTTCGGTTCCAGTAAAAGTTACCCTGAACGAATATATTGAACTGGCGAAGAGCTTCAGCACGCCCAAGAGTAAAATATTCATCAACGGGATTTTGGATAAGCTCATCGTGGAGTTTAAAGCCAATGGGAAGCTTGTGAAGTCGGGCAGAGGGCTGATGGAGTAGGGCAATTGACAATTGACAATTGAAAATTGAAAATTGAAAATTGACAATGGACAATGGACAAGTTGACTGCTAGGCAAAGGTTTGTGTAAAAAGGGCAGGCCTGCCTGCCAGGCGAAGGTTTGTGTAAAAGGGGCAGGTGGAAACTGGAAATAGGAAACTGGAAATAGGAAACTGGAAATAGGAAACTGGAAATAGGAAACTGGAAATAGGAAACTGGAAATGGGAAACTGGAAATGGGAAACTGGAAATAGGAAACTGGAAATAGGAAACTGGAAATAGGAAACTGGAAATAGGAAACTGGAAATAGGAAACTGGAAATAGGAAACTGGAAATAGGAAACTGGAACTAGGAAACTGGAAATAGGAAATAAGTAACTGGAAATTGTTTCTATTGTCCCAAAGCCCAAGTCCCGAAACCCTAAACCACAACTGAATGACCACCGAATGACCCTTTGACCAAGCTCTAAGCACTACGCACTAAGCACTGCGCACTGTGCACCACGCACCTGCCCCTTTCACACGAGCCTTCCCACGGCAGGCGGGCTAAGCACTAAGCACGAGGCACCTGCCCCTTTCACACGAGCCTTCCCACGGCAGGCAGGCTAAGCACCAGGCACCAAGCACTCCATCCCAACAATGTCATCATCAACTGAATTAAACATCAATATCCGCGATTACTGTGATTCTGATTTTGAGGAAGTTGTTAAACTTTGGCAACCTTTAGGACTGGGTGGCGCACAACGCGGAGATACGATCGAAGTAATAAGGCAGACACTCAATTTGGGAGGCAAATTCCTTGTAATGGAAGACAGCCCAGGTGGAAATATCATTGGTACATCCTGGATGACCATCGACGGCAGGCGTAATTATCTTCATCATTTCGGGATAAAGGAAGAGTACCAGGGGAGAGGTCTCGGAAAAATGCTTCTCGATGCTTCACTTACCTTTGCCCGTGAAAAGGGACTTCAGCTTAAAATTGAGGTTCACCAGGAAAACAGGCGCGCCCTTGATCTCTACGCCAGCCACGGATTCAAATACCTGGGCGATTATGATGTATACATCATTCGCGATATTTAACGGCACTAGATCCCTTCAACTCCTTATTTTCTTACTTTTGCAATCATTTCGTTGATATGAGAAAGAATTTATTGGTTGCTGCTTTTGCAGTTTTTGTAATACTGGCGGGCACTTCCTGCGCCAGGCATGGCAAGGGTGAATTACCTGCTGATGTGATAATGAACCCAAATACAGCTTCGGGTCAAAGTGATCCCAATGCTTTGCCTGTGATTGAGTTTGCCAGCGATTTTCACGATTTCGGCAAACTGATGTCGGGGGAGAAGGTGACCTATGCATTCAAGTTTACCAACAAGGGTAAAGGTCTTCTTCTGATTTCAAAAGTAAGCACATCCTGCGGATGCACTGTTTCCGAATACCCGAAAGAACCGATCAAGCCGGGCGAAGGTGGAACAATAGATGTGAGTTTCGACAGCGAAGGCCGTATTGGTCTGCAAAACAAAACCATCACGGTGTTCAGCAATACACAACCTCCGACCAACCTGCTGAGAATTCAGGCCAGTGTGGTTGACGTTAAGGATATGTAGCGTTTTTATTCTGAAACGCAGATCAGAAATCAATTAGAAATAAATCATAAAGACAAATCAAATGGAACTTTTAAACATCCTTTTAATGGCGCCGGCCGGCGGAGATGCTAAAGGCGGCAGCGGATTTAGCTCACTCATTTTCCTCGTAGTAATATTTGTTGTTTTTTACTTCTTCTTCATCCGTCCGCAGGTAAAACGAACCAAGGAACAGAAGAAATACCGGGAAAACCTTCAGAAAGGACAAAAAATCATCACCATTGGCGGTATTCACGGACGTATTGTTGAACTTCAGGAAACCACTGTTACCATCGAGGTTGAAGGCGGTGTAAGGCTTCGTCTTGAGAAGTCAGCCGTTGCAGCCGACGCGCAGGATCAGCTTGGCAGCGAGGCTAAGTAAGTGACCAAAACTTTCCGGAAAGCATAACCGGAGCCGCATACCCTCCTGATCCACCATGAAACCGAGCGGTAATCAGCCTGACACAATTGAAAACGGTGCAAACGACTCATCAAAAAGGTCGTTTAAAATGCGCCTTGCAGTTTTTATCGTCTGCCTGGGTATCTCGTCGCTGATGTGGCTCTTCATTGAGCTTACCAAAGATTACACAACGGATATAAAATATAGCGTTTCGTTTACCAATGTTCCAAAGGACTTAATTCTTCAGAACAGCAACGACTCGAGTATTACGGTAGGTATTACCGCCCAGGGCTTCGAACTGCTGACAACAAGGCTTTTCAGGAAAAGGCAGGAACTCATGATTGACCTTGCTGATATCCGCATCAGGAAGGAGAGTGAGGGTTATTCGGCTTTTATTCCGGCTACTAAACTCTTACAACAGTTTGGCAGGCAGATAAGCTATTCAAAATCAATTTCATATATCCGCCCGGATACCTTGTTTTTCAGGTTCTCGGATGTTTACCGTAAGGAAGTTCCGGTGAGGCTCAATCTTACCTATACTTTTGAACAGCAGTACCAGCTTTACGATTCATTGCAATGGTCGCCCAGGACGGTTACAGTTTCAAGCATTAAGGATGTGATTGATACGATACGATTTGTCACCACGGTGAGCACCATGAAGACGGGTATCGACAGCAGCCTCAATTTCAAGATTCCGCTCAGTAAACCGCTGGGCCGCGGAATGATCACGTATTCAACTGATTCGGTGACTGTAAGGATGCCGGTTCAAAAGTATACTGAGGCCACGTTCACGGTACCTGTAAATATCACCGGCAACACATCGCAGCTCAGGATTTTTCCCGACCAGGTTGAAATCACCTGCATGGTTCCTATGATCGATTACAGGAAAGTAGAGGCGGCCAGTTTCTCGGCTGCAGTGCAGGCCGATGGCCCGACGCTGTCGCAGAATTCAAAACTGAAAGTTAACCTTTCAAATGTTCCGGCCGGAGTCAGGATACTGAGTGTAAAGCCTGAATTTGTAGAATACATCATCATTTCACCATGATCAGGGTTGGGCTTACCGGCGGTATAGGCAGCGGAAAATCAGTTGTTGCAATGGTTTTCAGCCACCTGGGTGTTCCGGTGTATCATGCTGATGCTGAAGCTAAGAAGTTGTATTATTATCCTGAAGTTTTGGCTGAGGTTATTAACGCGTTTGGGAATGAAGTGGTTGACCATGAGGGGATTCTCGACAGAAAAAAGCTAGCAGGAATTGTCTTCACCGACCCTGTGAAACTTGCTAAGCTGAACGCGATCATTCACCCTCATGTGGAGGATGATTTCAGAACGTGGTTCCAATCAAAGGAAGGCAACCGGCTTATTATTCATGAGGCAGCCATTCTATTTGAGAGTGGTTTTAACCGTTTTTTCGATAAAACAATTGTCGTTACAGCTCCTGAAGAGTTATGTATAAAAAGGGTAATGCAACGTGATGGTATCAGTCGCGGCGAGGTGGAACGGCGTATGAAAAATCAATGGGATGCAGGCAAAAAAGCAGCGCTTGCCGATTATGTTCTCACCAATGATGAGCATAACATGCTCCTTCCACAGGTGCTTGAATTGTATGACAGGCTGATCAGCCTGTGATTATATGATGATTTTTATCTGGCTACGTGAAAATTAAAGACGGGAGTGCCCAGCGTGCCCATCAGTCGGATCCACACCGGCAGCAGTTGCTCCGTAGCCCGTGAGGCACTGATGTCACCGAGGTCAATGATATTTCTCCATCCGAAGTCAGTCAGGATATTCTTTACCACAGTTTTTACATCAGAATCATTGCCACAAACAAAAATATCGTGCTCGCCATTTACCAGCCCGGGGTTAACCATTACCTGGCAATTCATAGTGTTGAGGGTTTTAACCACTTTGGCACCAGGAAATTCACGCTGAATGGTTTCACCGAGTGAGTCGGTATTACAAATCAGAAGTGAAGGAGGCATTCCCTTGCTGAAATCAAGAGCGTTGGCAAGGTCAACAAGTATTTTACCGGCAAGATGTTTTTCACCGGCCAGCCTGAGCGCTTCGATGGTTGACTCACCTTTGGTACAATTGAATATTATCTCACCAAATGCTGCCGCATCGGCAAAGGTGCCCTGAGATGCATTAAGACCACAGGATTGTGTCCATTCCAGGGCTTTAATGTTATCGGGAGTGCGCGATCCCATCATCACCTGATGGCCTGTTTCAATAAGTTTTGTACCAATGGCGTTACCAACCATCCCGGTGCCAAGTACTGCAATTTTCATCTTTACGTCGATTTGAATCATGAATTAAATTGATGCGAAAGATTTATCGCCGTTTACTTATGTCGGATCTGCTGTCCGAAACACAGTTGTATAACCTGTTTCCCGCTGATTTGTTCATATTGCTGATTATTTCTTACTGGTAAGTGCTACTTTTGTCTTTGAAGTTAATAAATATAAAAACCAATTCAGAATTCACATGTCAGAACAAATATTAGGAGTAGGTTCCAGGGTAAGGCACCCGCAATTCGGGAAAGGAGTTGTAGTTCAGGTGCGTTCAGATGCTTATGAGATAGGATTCATAGAGACCGGAGTTAGGCAGATAATGCGCGATTTTACCGGCCTTGAGGTGATCGAAGCCGTTGAAACACCTTCGGACATGGCCACTTACGAGAAAATTGAAAAAAGCCTTGTTCGAATCCTGCGGCGCTTCAGCGATGTAAGCGAAATTACCCAGATGGGCCAGCGGTGGAACAACGGCAAGATGGTGCTGTATCCGGGTGATAATACAACGAAGGAGAAAGAAGTGCCGCTGGAAGCATTTTTTCATAAGATTGTGATGGTGCGCGACCGCCTGCGTGTGCTGGAAGCCAAGATAAATGCCAGCAGCCTGAATGATGAAGACAAGGTGGAGCTGCAGCAGTATATAACCCGTTGCTATGGAAGCCTCACTACCTTCAATGTGCTGTTTAAGAATAAGGAAGACCAGTTCATCGGGGAAAAAGGCGCATAAAAGTCAATCATTAATATAAAAAAATCCCTTCGGGACTTGCCCGGAGGGATTTTTTTTGTTTATAAGAGATAATGGTTTAGAATGATCCCTGGAGTGAGATGATAAAATTTCTCCCGGGGGCACTGATTCCGCTGGCAAAATAGCGGTAATGCTGATCGAGGATGTTCTCGACAGTGGCCTGGAGGCCCAGGTAACGGTTAAACTGGTAACCGGCTTTCAGGCTGAGCGTGTACCAGCCCGGCATTCCGTCGGCAGTTGCATATTGCTGGTTGTCTTCGCCGCTCGGACTGTAATCTTTGATATCCTTTTTGGCATTATACCGGGCATAGAATTCAGCAGAGAACTTTGTAAGTTCAAGCCTGAGAGCGGTTTTGCCGAACATAGGCGGAATGTGATCCAGCGGAACACCGCCTTCAGAAACAGTTCCTTTAGTGTAGGTGAGACTGCTTGTTAATGACAGTGATTTCGTCAGCTTGGCGAGCAGATTGGCTTCAACGCCATAGATAACAGCTTTTTCAGCATTCTGCAACGACTGAACTGCCGCCATGTTGCCGTCGAACTCAATCGAATCCTGCCCGTTGTAAGTGGTAGCTTCAACTACGAAAGCATCCCTGAGTAAAGTGTAAAATCCGGTCACTTCGAACTGTACTTTTTCAGCAAACGTTTTACCGATGCTGAGTTCACTGTTGTATGCGTTCTCAGGTTTCAGCCCGGGATTGGGTACGATGAGGATTGTTGAGCTGAAATCGTTGAGTTTCGAAAGGTCGTCGAGGTTAGGAGCCCTGAACCCTGATGACAGGTTAGCAGTGAAACGCCAGTCGTTGCCCGGCTGGTAAACCAGTCCGAGGCTTCCATTAATCGCGGTATTGCTCTGCTTAATCACCGGATCGAACGGAAACTTTAAAATATCCATCATCTCAGGAGTGTACTCGGCATCCAGTTTCACATAGTTAAACCTGATGCCCTGTGAGAAAATAAGCTGCTTGTTTATTTCCCAATTGTTTGACGCATAGGCTGCAAGGTTCACCATCCGGTCGCCGCCGTCGGGATAACGGGTTGCAACATTATAGAGGATTTCACCCGTTTTGATATTCTCGTTGTATGCTTTTGAGCCTACTTTATTCAGAATGCTTTCCAGCCCGTAGCGAAGTTCATGCTTGCCGGCTATATTCTTGTGAAAATCAGCGTTTAAAGAAAAAATATCAACAGTTTCTTCCTGGTGTTTCTTGTTTGATTTGCCGAATTTGCGGCTCACACGGTCTTCACTGATATTCTGGTAAGCAGCCAGAACCTGCATATTATCGTAAAGCTTTGTCGGTTTGAACCATTCACTTTTCAGTGAAAAATGGCTGCGGGTTTGAGGGCCATAATACCATTCTGCATATGTAAGCATATCACCGGTGTATTCGGTAAGCCGGTCATAACGGGGTATATTGCTCGAGTTGGAGTACTGCATATTCAGCGTGAGTGCATAATACTGAGTTGGCTTATAGAGTATCTTGCCGAAAAGGTCGTACTGGGTATATCCGGAGTTTTTCTGAACAAGCGGGTCACTATTCTCAGTCATAACATCTTTTCCGTCAATACGTTCTGAGTAATACAGGCATTTTCCCCAGTCGCCGTATTTGTCGTCACGTTTGCTGCCTTGACGCAAGTCGCCGATATCCTTGGTGCTGAAGCCAAATAGAGCGGCCAGTTTCTTACCGCCTGCATTCAGGCTTAAGCTTTGGGAATACTCATTGGCTGCTGTTGAGTACCGGAACATGGCATTTCCAGAAGTGAAAACTTTGTCGCCTGAGGACAACACCGGGTTACGGGTATAAAAATGCATTACGCCACCCATTGCATCACTGCCGTAAATCACCGAGCCGGGGCCGTGAACAATTTCAACACGACTCAGAATATTGGGATCAATGGTAATGATGTTTTGCAAATGCCCGGCGCGGAATATTGCATTGTTCATTTTTACTCCGTCAACTACCAATAACACGCGACTCGACTCCATTCCCCTGATCACAGGACTTCCGCCACCAAGCTGGCTGGTCTGGACAAAAACCTTTCCCGATTGCTGCAGCAGGTCGGCAGAGGTTTGGGGGTTACCTGACTGTATCTGACGCGCTTCCAGGATGTCGACTTTAACCGGCAGGTCGCTGTATTTTTCTTCCACCTTATTGGCTGAGAAAACAACTTCTTCAAGCCTGATGACGGCAGTTGTGAGATAAACGGTGTTGTTTTTTGCAATGACATCAGTCTTCGCTATTGTTGCCTGCGTGAACGACAAGTGTTTGAAGATCAAAGAGTCGGTATTTCGGAATGAAGAAATATCTGCTATACCCCGGGCGTTGGTTGTAGCTGTGATTGCTTTGGAAGCGTTGTAAATGAGGCAATTACTTATAGGCTGAAGGTCGGATGCTGAAAGTACTTTTACCTGTTGTGCAAACAGTATTGCTGATTGAAGGAGAATGAGCAGAGTAATTATTGTTTGTTTCATGTTGTTTTTAAGTTATTGGATAACATACATTAACCGGATCATCTTTGTCCGGGGTGAAAAAAAAGGCTAGTCCGGCCGCTTGGCCTGACGTGCTTCTGATAATAAAATCAGGAATTGTTTTGAGGAGGAGGGACTTCTACTGAAAGGTACGGAAGCAGGATTATACCTGAGTATTCAGCCTGTGAAATCCGGGTATTTACCATGCATGTTGTAGCGGATTTATTAGAAACCAATGCCGTTTTGATGATATTCTCTGTTATCGATCGGATTGGTTTTTGCATCGCTTTGGAAGGCGATGACTGATCATTAAAATTCCGGGCTTTGGCAAGCAGATTTTCTTCGTTATGGTCGCGAATGCAGGTATAAATCACATTTCCATCCTTGACTTTCTCGTCAATTATATCATACATTTTATCTTTAATACGTATTTCGCGCAATTTGCTGCCGTTTGATTCGCTATTTACTGCGAATACCGGCAATGTGATAAAGACAAGATCTTTGTTGTTGAGAGAACGATTTTTTGCAGTTTTTGCTTCATTTCGCACCGCAATACTCATTGCCTGAAAATACACCATATAACCCATTGAATTATAGATGATTGCAAGGGAAAGAAGCAGGGAGATAGCTCGTGATATGCGTTTCAGCATAGAACAAAAGTAGCAATATTATTGAACAAATATTTCTGTGTTTGTTTATTAGGTCAACTCTCTGTAATTTAGTGTGGAAAAATAGATTGTGGTATCTAATCTGAAAAAATATGTTGTTTGACACCGACCTGATCAAATCTGTTTACGCGAAGTTTCCTTCAAAAGTTGACAAAGCCCGGCAAATGCTTGGCAGGCCGCTGACCCTGAGCGAAAAAATCCTTTATGCTCATTTATGGGATGAATTGCCTGCAGTGCCTTTTGCCAGGGGGAAAGATTATGTGAATTTCGGCCCTGACCGGGTAGCCATGCAGGATGCAACGGCACAAATGGCTTTGCTGCAGTTTATGACTGCCGGCCGCGACAGGACTGCCGTTCCCAGCACAGTTCATTGCGATCACCTGGTGCAGGCTTACAAAGGTGCCAGTGAAGACCTGGGCCTGGCCATGAGCCAGAACAAGGAAGTGTACGATTTCCTCGAGTCTGTTTCAGCAAAATATGGCATCGGCTTCTGGAAGCCCGGGGCCGGAATCATTCACCAGGTAATCCTCGAAAATTATGCTTTTCCCGGTGGTATGATGATTGGTACCGATTCGCATACCGTGAACGCCGGAGGCCTGGGAATGATGGCTATCGGCGTGGGTGGTGCCGACGCCATGGATGTTATGGCCGGCATGCCGTGGGAACTCAAGATGCCGTCATTGATTGGTGTGAAACTGACCGGAAAAATGAACGGATGGACTTCAGCGAAGGATATTATTCTCAAAGTTGCCGGCATTCTCACCGTGAAAGGCGGCACCGGCGCTATCGTGGAATACTTTGGCGAAGGAGCGGACAGCCTGTCGGCAACCGGCAAAGGAACTATATGCAATATGGGTGCTGAAATCGGTGCAACCACCTCCATTTTCGGCTACGACGAGGCCATGAGCCGCTACCTGAAAGCCACCGGCAGGACTGTGATTGGTGAGTTGGCCGATGGACTCACAACCCACCTTCGCTCTGATGATGATGTTTATTTGAACCCGGAAAAATATTTCGACCAGTTGATTGAGATTGATCTTTCAACGCTCGAACCATATGTGAACGGCCCTTTTACTCCCGACGCCGCTTACCCGGTTTCGGAATTTGTGAAAGTGGTAAAGGAAAAAGGGTATCCTCAAAAACTCGAAGTCGGATTGATCGGTTCGTGCACCAATTCATCCTATGAAGATCTCACCAGGGCTGCATCAGTTGCAGCGCAGGCAAAGGAAAAGAGACTTTCGGTCAACGCCGAATTTATCGTTACACCCGGATCGGAGCAGATAAGGTACACCACCGGGCGCGACGGATTGCTGCAAACTTTTGAGGATATTGGCGGAGTGGTGATGGCCAATGCCTGCGGACCATGTATCGGGCAATGGAAACGTCATACCGACGATCCTGAGCGTGCCAACAGCATCATCACTTCCTTTAACCGGAATTTTGCCAAACGCAACGATGGCAATCCCAACACGCACAGTTTTGTCGCGTCTCCCGAAATTGTTACAGCCTACGCTATAGCCGGCGACCTTACTTTTAACCCGCTGACCGACTACCTCGTGAACAGCAATGGTGAAAAGGTAAAGCTTTCGGAACCCACTGGAATGGAACTTCCTCCGGCTGGTTTCGATGTGAAAGATGCCGGGTATCTTGCACCTCCTGATGATGCCCACGACCTGAAAATCAATGTGAAGCCGGATTCAGAAAGGCTTCAGCTGCTTGAACCTTTCGGTGAATGGACGGGCAGGGATTATGAAAAACTGCCTCTGCTTATCAAGGCCAAAGGCAAATGCACTACTGACCATATCTCGATGGCCGGCCCCTGGCTTCGATACCGCGGGCACCTCGACAATATTTCGAACAACCTGCTGATCGGGGCGATCAATTTCTTCAACGAAAAGGCTAACCTGGTGAAGAACCAGTTAACCGGGACTTTTGATACTGTTCCGGCCACAGCACGTGCCTATAAAGCAGCCGGCATCGGCTCGATAGTGGTTGGCGATGAAAATTACGGTGAAGGCTCATCACGCGAACATGCCGCCATGGAGCCACGCCACCTGGGTGTAAAAGCAATCCTGGTCAAATCGTTCGCCCGTATTCATGAAACCAATCTCAAGAAACAAGGAATGCTGGCACTCACTTTTGCCAACAAGGCAGATTACGATCTTATCCGTGAAGATGACAGGATCGACATCAGGGGGCTGGTTTTATTTGCACCCGGCAAGCCGCTGGAACTGATACTGCATCATGCCGACGGTACCCAACAGGCTATAACCGTGAATCATTCATACAATGATCTGCAGATAGAGTGGTTCAAAGCCGGAAGTGCGCTAAATTTGATCCGTAAAAACCTGAAAAAATAAATCCTTAATTCAAAACAACCGATGAAAACAATCTCACGGGTATTCCTGCCGGTAATCGTGGTTACCGCATTGTTGTTCAGCACCTCATGCCTCGATTGTATCGAAGGCGATGGAAATGTTATACAGAAGACAATTGAAGTTGGAAACTTTACCAAAATCAAGCTCAACGGCGATGCGAACATCACACTCACAAGCGATACAGCAGCGATATTTCTGATAAAGGGTGAGAAAAATATCCTTGACGAATACCGAGTTGAAGTGGAAGGAAATACGCTGAAGATCGGGAGCCGGCATTGCCTCCGTAATCATGAGCAGGTTAGCCTTCAAATACCATATACAAAGCTTGAATCGGTGATTATCAACGGGTCAGGATCGGTTTTTGCCAATGAACCCATACTCTCTTCATCACTCGAGTTGAAGATTAACGGTTCTGGTAATTTTGAGGTTCCGCTGGAGGTGCAGGATGTTTCAGGAACAATCAGCGGGTCCGGAGATATCGTGCTCACAGGGTCGGCAAAGAATTCGGATTTCACCATTAATGGTTCCGGCAATATTGATACTCCTGACCTTACTTCAGACCATTGCTCGGTGACAGTAAACGGTTCAGGCGACTGCACTGTTTGGGTGACCGGAAACCTGAAAGTTGATGTTCGCGGAAGCGGCAACGTTTACTATAAGGGAAATCCTTCCATTCAGACGGATATCAAAGGATCGGGATCGGTGAGCAAGAAAGATTAAGCTGATTAAAAACCTTTGACAGGATAATACTAAAACCGGTCCGGGAGGCGTTATCAATCCAATAACAATCGCCTTCCGGATATATTTTAATTCATCAATTTGTGAAAGCACTTTTCAGAGTAATTCTCCCTCTTCTTTTCATCCTGACAAACATACACGGTTATGCCCAAACAGGCGGCAACAATGCGTATAAGTTCCTCACGCTGACCAACTCAGCAAGGATAGCAGCCATGGGTGGAAATTTCCTCGCGGTCGATGATAACGATATCACCCTCACCCAGGCCAATCCATCGCTCATCAATGCGTCGATGCATAACAGCCTGTCGCTGGGATTTGTGGATTATTACAGCGATATCAACTATGGTTTTGCCATGTATGGCCACAATTTCGCGAAAGCTGGAAGTTTTGTCGGCAGTATGCAGTACATCAGTTATGGTGATTTCTCCGAAACGAATGAACAGGGCGAGCAACTGGGCACTTTCAATGCCGGTGAATATGCTTTTAACGTTGGGTGGGGAAGGTCGCTGGATTCGGTGTTCAGGATTGGCGCCAATGCCAAAATGATCCTTTCAAACCTTGAGTCATATAATTCAGTAGGTGTGGCCGTTGATGTGGCCGGAAGTTATGTGCCGAATGACAAAACCTGTATATCGTTATTATTCAGGAATATAGGAAGGCAAATCACTACTTATTCGTCCAATGGTGTGGAACCATTGCCTTTCGAGATTCAATTGGGTTTTTCACGTCGTCTGGAGCACCTGCCATTCAGGGTTTCAGCATTGCTCACACATCTCGAGAGATGGGATCTTACCTACGATCTTCCTGAATCACAGTCAACAGGCGAAACCACAACACGTTCGGGAATTGGTGATTTTACCGATAAGGCTTTCAGGCATGTGGTGATTGGCGGTGAGTTTATGCCTGCAAAGTTTCTCAGTCTCAGGCTGGGATATAACTACCAGCGCCGCCAGGAAATGACGGTTTCAACCCGCACCGGCATGGTTGGTTTTTCGTGGGGTCTCGGACTGAAGGTTTCGAAATTCGGGATTAACTACTCGCGTTCACGTTATCACCTTGCCGGGTCGCCCAATTATATTACCATTACCACTAACCTTGGTGACTGGGCTAAAAAGTAACAAAGGGCGATTCTTCTTTTTCGTTCATTTCGTAAGTTAAACTTCAGGAGTATGAAAGTGACCATAGACCCGGATGCCGGGTTTTGTTTTGGTGTATCGCGGGCAATTGCTGCTGCCGAGAATGAGCTTTCGGCGGGAGGGGAGTTATACTGCCTGGGCGATATCGTTCATAATTCGGAAGAGCTGGAAAGGTTGAAATCCAAAGGATTAAAAATAATTTCCCACGAGGACCTGCCATCGCTCAGCGGCAAAAAGGTGCTCATCCGTGCCCATGGCGAACCGCCTCAGACCTTTGAAACAGCCAGCAAACTTAATATCACCCTCATTGATGCTACCTGCCCCATTGTAAACAAGCTGCAGCAAAGGATCAGCAAGAGCAACCAGGCAACAGCCGTTGAGGGTGGCAATGTGCTCATTTATGGAAAACCGGGACATGCCGAAGTTGTCGGGTTGGTCGGGCAGACTAACGGCAACGCCATCGTGATCAACAAGAAGGAAGACCTTGACAGGGTTGATTTCTCAAAACCGGTTCATCTTTATTCGCAAACCACGATGGATAAGGAAGGGCTCGATGATATTGCCGCTGAAATTGAAAAGAGGCTTGAAAACAATGGCGGACAAGGGCTTACGGTTCACAATACTATCTGCGGACAGGTTTCGGGGCGCGCACCGCTGGTAAGGGCTTTTGCCAGGAAACATGTTGTAATTGTGTTTGTGAGCGGAAAGAAAAGTTCGAACGGCGCCTGGCTTTTTTCAGTCTGTCATTCGCAAAACGAGCGCAGCTATTTTGTTTCGTCAAAGGAAGAATTACAAAAGGATTGGTTCAGTGAAGCTGAATCAGTGGGAGTGACCGGAGCTACTTCCACGCCGCCGTGGCTTCTGGACGAAATTGCTGCGGAAATTTCAACATTTTAGCGTTTTTGCCTGAATAGGTTTAAATTTGCCTTCGGGGTGAAGTGAACCCTGTTGTAACTCTGTATCCCGTGTATCTAAGGCGCCTCCAGGTAACCAATTTTAAAAACTACAGCGAAGCCGATATCTCCTTCTCTGAGAAGATCAACTGCTTTGTCGGTAATAATGGCGAGGGAAAGACCAACCTGCTTGATGCAATATATTACCTTTCTTATACCAGGAGCTATTTCGGAACCATTGATGCACAGAACATCCGCCATGGAGAGGACTTTTTCGCCATTCATGGCACATTTGCACGCAACGGTAATGCTCCCGATGTGGTTAGCTGCATTCAGAAGGCCGGCCAGAAAAAGCAATTCCGCCTTAACAAAAAGGAGTATGAGCGGCTTTCGGACCATATAGGCCTTTTCCCCTGTGTGATGATTTCGCCATATGACCGCGACCTCATAAACGAAGGCAGTGATATGAGGCGAAAATTCATTGATATGGTGATTTCGCAGTTCGACAAAGTTTACCTTGGAAGCCTGATCAGGTACAACCGCCTGCTTGAACAGCGCAACGCCCTGCTTCGCAGGTTTACTGAAAACAGGCATGTCGAGCACGACATGTTATCGCTTCTGGATGAACAGATGGTAGTGCCGGCAACCGAAATCCGCGAAAAGCGCCAACTTTTTATCAATGATTTTCTGCCGATCTTCAGCCATTATTTCGGGTTTATAAGCAGCAAGCGGGAAGAAGTCGGGATACGATATGAGTCTCAGTTACTTGAGAATTCATATGCTGATTGTGTAAAGCAGTCGCTGGAAAAGGACCTGGCTGTACGATATTCAACTGCCGGGATTCACAAAGATGAGCTGTCGTTCGAAATCGGTGGTTACCCGGTGAAGAGGTTTGGATCGCAGGGCCAGCAGAAATCGTTTGTAGTTGCTCTCAGATTGGCACAGTACGATTTTACCAAAGCCAGGCTTGGTTATAAACCGGTGTTGCTGTTCGACGATATTTTCGACAAGCTTGATCCCTCGCGGGTGGAGCAGTTGATAAAACTGACCGGTGACGAAAATTTCGGCCAGGTTTTCATCACCGATACGGAACCTGAGCGTATCCGCCGTATCTTTAATACCTTGCAGATTGGGCATAAGGTTTTCAAAATTACCGGGGGAGAAGCAGATGTGTTTGGAGAATAATTTGTACTGGGAGTTTTGTGTATGATCAGAAAATCAACCGAAATACTGCTGAAGGACGCGATTGATGAATGGCTGAAATCCAATCATTTCGATACGAAGTTGAATGAAACCAGGTTGATTTCATCGTGGGAGAAGGTTGCGGGGAAACTCATTGCCCGCCATACCGAGAACCTGTTCATCAAAAACCGGGAACTTTTCGTGAAGGTTGATTCCTCAGCCCTCAAGCATGAACTCACCTACATGAAAACAAAACTGCTGAAGAAACTCAACAAAGCGGCAGGTACAGCAGTGGTTGATGAGATAAGGTTTTTGTAATCAGAGACAAGTCTATCTAATTTCCACCTTCAACAATTTTTCCCCTTCCAGGAAAGCCTCCAGTTTATCACCGGTCTTCACCGGACCAACACCTACCGGTGTGCCGGTGAAAATATAATCACCTGTGCGCAGCGTTACAAATTGAGACACATAACTGATGATCTTATCAAAAGAAAAAATCATGTCACCTGAATTCCCTTCCTGTACGGTTTGCCCGTTTAATTGAAGCGAGAAACGTATGTTCTTCAGGTCTTTAAATTCCGAAACAGGAATGAATCTGCTGATCGGCGCCGAGAAATCGAAGGCTTTGGCTTTTTCCCAGGGTAAGCCTTTCTCTTTTGCTTTTTGCTGCAGGTCGCGGGCGGTGAAATCTATACCTATGCCAACAGCGTCGTAATAAGTATGGGCGAATTTCTCACTGATATGCTTGCCAAGTTTGACTATCCTTAGCACCAGTTCACACTCGTAATGAAGGTCATTGGTGAACTCCGGGTAGTAAAAAGGGCGGTTCCTGATAAGTAACGCCGTATCGGGTTTCATGAAAAATACCGGTTCGGTGGGAACGGCATTGTTAAGCTCCCTGGCGTGTTCGGCGTAGTTGCGACCTATACATATGATTTTCATTCGGTTATTGTTTTACCACGAAGGCACTGAGGGCACTCAGAGACACTAAAACTATCATTGCATTTATAAAACTGACATAACAGTTTTTACATAGTGCTGCTAAGTATTCTGTGTGTCTAAGTGGTTTATTTTCAATTGCTAACCTTTATTAAAGTTTCGTAGTTTGATTGCTGTTACCACTTTCTTGGTTGTTAGGGGGAAAGCGCTTTTCATGATCCAATCGTAATAGGAAGGCTCTTTGGCGAAGATGGTTTCAACCTTTTCACCCTTGTATTTTCCGAAGTTGAAGATTTCTTCGCCTTTGTCGTTGAATATCACGTTGCCCATTAGGTCAGCATTCCGGTTGAAGTACGAAAAATCGTGCAGGGCTTTGATATCATTAACGACAGGTTGAGAAATATTGCCGTTACGGTCCTCATAATCAACCCCTTCGTAGCGTTCGAGCTGGGCAAGCAGCACCTCGTAAGTGGCTCGGGTATCGGCTTCGGCTGAGTGGGCGTTTTCAAGCGGCCTGCCACAGTAAAACTTGTAAGCTGCTTTCAGTGTCCGGGGTTCCATCTTGTGGAAGATGTTCTGCACATCAACGATCCTGCGGTTTTTCATTTCAAACTCAAAACCGGCACGCATGAATTCTTCCACAATCAGGGGGATATCAAACTTTATATTGTTGTAACCGGCAAGGTCGCTGTTCCCGATGAAAGCAATAAGGTTACCGGCAAGTTCCTTGAATGTAGGCTTGTC
>Ga0209099_1002050_pt1 | contig 18566 bp, 12 predicted proteins | sample AD_JPNHW2_MetaG_FD_184430 | JGI IMG/M metagenome (GOLD analysis project Ga0209099, IMG submission 184430) | Active sludge microbial communities of municipal wastewater-treating anaerobic digesters from Japan - AD_JPNHW2_MetaG (SPAdes) (version 2) | ecosystem: Engineered > Bioreactor > Anaerobic... | reverse complement strand
CAGCGAGCCTCCCAATCTCCGCTGCAACATACTCCGCCTCCCCCGCTTCGTTGCCGCACGCCGCAACCGTGACCCGCTCCCCCTCAGGTTTCTCCGTAAAGAGTTTCTTCTCCTGCCGGTTGGGAGCGCCCTTCATCAGCTGCATGGCAAGCGCAAGGATGGCCGGTGAGTTCCGGTAGTTCTGGTCCAGCAGGATCTCGGCGTGCTTCACCGCCCATTCCCGGAAGTCCCGGATGTTTGTGAGGTACGCGCCCCGGAAGCGGTAGATCGTCTGGTCATCGTCCCCGACCACGCAGAGGTGCTCACCGGCCAGCTGCTTCACCAGCTCCAGCTGGGCAAAGTTCGTGTCCTGGAACTCGTCCACCAGCAGGTACCGGAACCGGTGACGGTATGCAGACCGCACCGTTTGGTTGTTCTTCAGCAGGTTCACCGCCCCGAGGATCATATCATCGAAATCAATCAGTTTTTCCTGGCGCTTGTACTGCTCGTACGCTGTGTACACCTTCAGCAGGTCTTCGAGCAGGCTGAGGTACTCCCGCTCCTCATCGGGGACCTCCGCGACCTTTTTCCTTTCAAGATAATCCTGTAAGACCGCCGGTGTGATGAGCTCGTCCCGGAATGCGCTGATCCCGTCGATCACCGCCTTGATTATTTCCGCCGAATTGTTCCCAACCCGGATGTGCTCAAACCCGAACGCATCGATATTCCGCAAGCCCCACACCAGCTGGTTCGTGCGGCTGATGATCCCACCTGAGACCGAGATGCCGCTCGCAAGCACGTTCTCCTTCAGCATCTGGTTGCAGAAGGAGTGGAAGGTGTGGATCTCCAGGTTCAGGTTCGGCCGTTCGGTTTCTATCCGGTCGCTCATCTCGGCGGCGGCTTTTTCGGAGAAGGTGAGTGCCAGGATTTGGGCTGGGGGTACGCCCTGGTCTATCAGGTGGAGGATTTTTTCTGTTATGACTCGCGTTTTACCGGAACCGGGGCCGGCGAGGACGAGCTGGAGGCCGCATTCTTTGACGGCGGCTGTCTGGCGAGGATTCAGGGACATTGAATAACCTTCGTTTTTATCTATATCATGTCAATGAAAAATTCGGATATCGATTCTAGATTTTTTTTTACGTTATTTCCATGGATTTACTCCCCCACGTTTTCTTAAGAATTCCCAGAATTCTGGAAATTTTCCCAGATCTTCAACGGAAAATCCGGAATTATACAAAACTCCGGAGTACGTGGGATCGAGGGACAATGCGTTTTTAAAGGGGATCTCAGATTCCTCGTGGCGGCGAAGCCTTTCAAGGGACAATCCTTTGCCGAGCCAAGCATCAGCTTGCGAGGAATCAATTGATATTGCGTTATCAAATGCGTTCAGGGATTTTTGATACCTACCGAGCGCATACAATGCATATCCTTTTGCGCACAATGCATTGGCTGAATCCGGGTCGCAATCAAGTATCTTTTCAAATGCTTCTAATGATTCATCGTACCTGTAATTCCTTAATAAGGCATTTCCTTTTTCAAACAGGGCTTCACAATGAAACGGGTATAATGAGATAGCCTTATCGAACGATTCAAATGCTTCCTGACTTCTGTCAAGGATTTCCAGGTTCATCCCCTTTAGATACCATGCATTAGCCGACCCAGGATCGAGGGAAAGTGATCTCTCAACGGTTCCCAGAGAATCCCGGTATTGTTCCAAGTGGTAAAAAGCAACTCCCTTGTGATACAAAGCCTGAGGACTATCAGGATCTTTCGATAATACCTGATCCCAGATATCGAGGGATTCCTGAAATCTTCCCATGGTATTGAGGATAGTTCCGATGTGGATTAATGCAAGTACATGGTTTGGTTCGATAGATAGTACGTTATTAAACGAATCAAGGGATTCCTGATAGCGATTGAGATTAAAAAGAGCGATCCCTTTCCTGTACCATGCATCAACAGAAACCGGTTTGGCAGCAAGTATTTTTTCAAGAACCACCAGCGCTTCCTGATATCTGTCAAGATCAATGAGTACCTCTCCCAAGTGAGGCATTATCTCAGCCGAACCGGGGTCCAGTAAAATGGCCTTCTGAAAAGCTTCGAAAGATTCTTGAAATCTGCCCAAACTGCGCAATGTAAGTCCTTTCTTGTCCCATCCTGTGGCAACGTTCGGTTCGAGAGATAAAAAAATTTCAAATACCGCTAGAGCTTCCTCATACCTACCCAAAAGATCAAGGATAATTCCCTTGGCATAAACAGCATCTGAAGCAAATGGTTCAATGGAGAGCATATTCTCACACGCTATAAATGCTTCCTGTAATCTTCCGGAGGAGATAAGAACGTTCATTTTATTTCTCCAGGTTTCAATAGAAGCGGAATCGATTGACAATGCTTTCTCGAACGATTCCAGGGATTCGGGATATCTGTCGAGTTCCGCGAGTATAAGCCCCCTGCCGTTCCAAGCATCAAGAGAACTGGGATCGCGTGAAAGAATAATCTCGAAGATATCTAGAGCCTCTTGATGATTACTCCGTGCGGCAAGTGAACGTCCTTTCTTGAGGAGATCATCAGGTTCCATCGGGTCTCTCACTTATTTTCCAGGGAAGAAGAACAACTTCAGATTAAGTTCGGGGGGATTAAGGATTATTGAACAATGTTCTTGCAGGACACACGTTATTTCTTTTGAAACGATTCTTGTTGTTATGTCTCGGCGCACCATCATTACTATGAGAGGAATGGTGCCTGAGATGCGTTAATGCAATTATTTACATTACCAATGTATATTTTTCGTGATTTCCTACATTGATAATGCATACTTTGGTCACGAGGAAAAGCTTGAACAGAGGGCTGTGGCTTTATTTGTTACGAATTGTGTCCTTTGAACAACCTCGCCGAATTGTTTCCTACTTTGATGTGCTCAAACCCGAACGCATCGATATTCCGCAGGCTCCACACCAGCTGGTTCGTCCGGCTGATGATCACTCCCGAGACCGAGATGCCGCTTGCGAGCACGTTCTCCTTCAGCATCTGGTTGCAGGAGGAGTGGAAGGTGTGGATTTCTAAATTGAGATTGGGTCTCTCTTGTTCGATTCTGTCGCTCATCTCGGCGGCGGCTTTTTCGGAGAACGTAAGTGCCAGGATTTGCTCTGGTTTTACTTCGTTGTCTATGAGATGAAGGATTTTTTCTGTTATGACTCTCGTTTTGCCGGAACCGGGGCCGGCGAGGACGAGCTGGAGGCCGCAAATAATTATCGCGGTTTCCTGGGAGGGATTGAGGGGCATTCAGATCGTAGATTGGCGGGGGGGAGGAAAAAGGTGTGGGGGGAACGAAATACTGAGATGAAATAGGTGGGGATATGAATGCGAAGACTGGCTGATTTTATTTAAGGGATTGATGTATTCCGATTTTTTTTTAAAGAAAATTCACTTTCGGAAAGCGCATAGCAAGAACCTTAATACGGTGATGCAATATTGATCAATTGATAGAATGCGAGAAACAGGTCGTCAAATAATTCGGGAATTAGTAACTTCTTATTCTAACAATTTCCAAGAATTCAAACGACCTAATTACGTTGAAGCACGTTTGAGAATTGATTTTATCGATAAATTTTTAGAAGCTTTAGGTTGGGATATCTCGAATGTTGCTGGAAAACCCCAGAAATTAAGAGATGTAATCGTTGAAAATGTTATAGGGGGAAGAGATGAAGACCCGCATCAGGTAAAACGTCCAGATTACGCTTTATGTCACAATGGTGATGTGAAGCTGTTTATTGAAGCAAAAAAATCATCTCTAGACATTCTAACTGATAGGAATTCAGCCCTACAAATTCGAAGATATGGCTGGATGAAAAGATTACCTCTTTCAATTCTTACAAATTTTGAAAATTTAATTTTCTATGATTGCACCTTTACTCCCTTCGAAACCGAAAATCCAGGTTATGCAGTTTGGAAGACTTTTCATTATACAGAATATGTAGAACGATTTGATGAAATATACGATATTTTTTCATTTGATGCCATTAACTCAGGAAGATTTGATCAGATTACTCCGGAAATTGGGCAATCAGCAGAAAAAATCCCGTTTGATGAGTATTTTTTAGATCAGATTGAGAAATGGCGGCAAATGCTGGGTAATGAATTAATCATTTCGAATTCTAGATTAACTCAGCCTGAAATAAACTACTTAATCCAAAGATTGATTAACAGAATTATTTTTTTACGAATTTGTGAAGACCGGCATTTGGAGTGTTATGAGGCATTAAGACGAATAACTAATTATTCAGAATTAAAAGAATTATTTTTAAGTGCGGATAGAAAATATAATTCCGGTCTTTTTGATTTCATTGATGATGCATTATCACTTGATATTGCAATAAATGACGCGGTTTTAATTAATGTATTTAGGGAATTATACTCCCCATATCCGTACAAATTCAGCGTCGTTGAAGCGAATATTTTAGGGGAGATTTACGAACGATTTTTAGGAAAAGAAATTCGGATTGTTGATAGGACAACTATTGAAATCTTCGAAAAACCAGAAGTCGTTGAATCGAAGGGAGTTGTTCCAACACCCAAATTTATCGTTGATGCGATAATTGAAAGGACATTAAAACCAAAGTGTGAAGGGAAAACACCAGATGAGATATCAACAATCAGAATTATTGATTGTTCATGTGGCTCGGGAACGTTCTTGGTTGCAGCCTTGGACTATCTTTTTTATTATCATCTTGAATGGTATTTACGAGAGGGTGTTGAACAATACGCTGATAAAATTTACAAAGAAAATGACACAACTTTTTATCTCACCATTCAAGAAAAATGTCGGATCTTATTGAATAACATTTACGGAATCGATATTGATCATCAAGCTGTTGAAGTGACACGTTTTAGTCTTCTATTAAAAACGCTTGAAAATGACAAATCCGCTTTGATTGAGGTTGTTGCTGAAAGAACTGGAAATGGGGTTTTACCAAAATTAGATAATAATATCGTGTGTGGAAATAGTCTCGTTGATTCATCTTATTTTAATTTTGATCCGGAAAGTCGGTTACGACAAGACACATTCTCAAAAATTAATCCGTTTGACTGGGGAGACAAATTCCATGATATTATTGTTAATAGTGGCGGATTTGACGTAATAATTGGAAACCCACCTTATATAAGAAGTCAAAATATGGTAAAATACTCTCAAGAAGAAGTAGAGTTTTATAAAAGCCGATATTCGCCATTCACAACGGTAAGTGGTAATTTCGATAAGTATTATCTCTTTATTGAGCGGGGTTTATCTTTCCTGAGAGACGGAGGAAGTCTTGGATTTATTGTTCCGCATAAATTCTTTAAATTAGTATCTGGGATTGATCTTCGACGAAAAATTTCGTCTAACAAACATCTATCAGAGATCGTAACATTTGGAGTGGAACAAGTTTTTCCGGGCAAAGATACGTATACATGTATCCTGATTTTATCGGCTGGTGGGAATCAGACATTTACTGTTGATTTTGTAACAAATATTTCGGATTGGAAATATGCACATAACACCCATGTCGTTGAATATCAATCAGATTATATTAGTGAAAAGCCGTGGATATTTATTCACCCTCGATTTCAAACACTCTATGATAGAATAATCCAAGAAAACAATACAAAATTATCCGATGTAGCAGATGTTCTTGTGGGGCCTCAAACCAGTGGAGACAAGATTTTCATTGTTATCCCCATTGAGAAGACAGATTCCACAATCCGGTTCCGAGATAAAATTGATGGTTCGATTCGAGAAATCGAAAAAGCGATTTTAAGACCGTGTATATACGATAGTGAAAACGTGATCCAATTTGGTAAAATTCATTCAAATTCATTCATGATTTTCCCATACAAAATTAATCAAAATATGGCGGTTCCATATACCCAAGAAGAAATGAGCACAACATTTCCATTGTGTTGGAGTTACCTTTCTGTTCATCAGGCTCTGCTTATTTCAAGGAGCATACACCTTCCCCGTGGACAATCAAAAAACGATTGGTGGCATCTTTTTGGAAGACCTCAAAATATGACGAAGTTTGAGGGGGGCCGGGAAAAAATCATTTGGACTACACTATCACTAGAACCTCGGTATGCAATCGATGACAATAATACAATATATACTGGGGGTGGAAACGGTCCTTACTACGGGCTTGAAATGAAGGGTGGGATAAGGGAGTCTATCTATTATATCCAGGCAATTTTAGGTCATCCAATAATCGATGAAATTGTTAAGCTGAAAGGCAGCCAATTTAGGGGTAATTATATCTCTCACGGTAAACAATTTGTTAAAGAATTACCCATAAAAAGAATTGATTTTAACAATCCTTCTGAGGTTGCGACACACGATAGCATCGTCCTTCAAGTAAAAACGGTTATTGAATTAAATGAGAAAATCGAACGGACAAATACCCCCCACATAAGAGACAATCTGATTCGGCAAAAAGAAATGATTATCAATTCGGTTATCTTGCCAAATCTCAATTTATTATACGGATTTGATGTGAACGATCTTAGATTAGTCGCTCCCGAATAGAAATATTGGGTATATCCCAATACGACAAATCATGAAGCCTGAACTTACCGATCAAAAACTACGTGGAGGTTATTATACACCTAAACCGATTGCAGATTTTCTAGCTAAATGGGCAATAACCACTTCTGATCAGGATCTATTAGAACCGAGTTGTGGTGATGGCGTTTTTCTCGAAAGTGCGATAATTAGGTATGAAGAACTTGGATTATCCAAGAAAGACATAGCTAAAAAAATTCATGCTGTTGAATTTGTAAAAGAAGAAGCGGAAAAAGCCTCCGAAAATATCGAACGTCTCAATGTTCCAATCAAATCAAATCAAATTCAAATAGGCGATTTTTTTTCATATTGTAATGATCACCTCTTAAACGAGGACTTTTTAGACGATCAAAAAAAAATAATCAATAAATCACATCGGAAACAGAGAAAATTCGATGTTATTTTAGGAAATCCTCCATTTATTCGATACCAAAATTTCCCAAGTGGGCCCCGGGAGCTTGCATTAAAGATTATGAGAAAAATAGGGCTTCACCCAAATTTGCTTACCAATATTTGGGTTCCTTTTATTGTAACATCAACGATCCTTCTTAATGAACATGGTCGCCTTGGGATGGTGATACCTGCGGAACTATTCCAAGTAAAATACGCTGCTGAAACGAGGAAATTCTTGTGCGATAATTTCAACAAAATAACGTTGATCTCCTTTAAAAAATTATTATTTGAAGATGTTCAACAAGAAGTAATTCTTTTCCTTGGTGAGAAAAATGGGGATGAAAAATCAGGGATAAGGATGATTGAAATCGATTCTTCCCAGGATCTTGCAAACTACACTCCCGATGACATAAACCATCTAGAAATAAAACCAAATTATCATACGGACGAGAAATGGATAAAATATTACTTAAATCGTGATGAGCTGACGTTCTTAGAATCTTTGAAAGGAAATCCAAAATTAACTATATCTGGTGAAGTAATTGACGTGGATGTTGGGGTTGTCACTGGGGAAAATAATTTTTTTATTTTTACAAAAGATCGAGCTAAAGAAAACAAAGTGGTTACAAATCTAGAGAAAATTGTTACAAGATCTGCTCATCTTAAGGGTATACGATTTTCTGATGATGATTATAATAAGAATGTCGATCTGGGACTTCCAACCTCTTTACTTAAACTTAGCAAAGTGACAAAAAGCCAACTTTCTTTAAGTTTACAAAAATATATCGAAAACGGTGAGACATTAGAAGTGAATAAGGGATTCAAATGTCGCGTCCGTAATCCTTGGTATGTCGTTCCTTCAGTGTGGATACCTGATGCATTCATGTTACGTCAAGTTCATTCATATCCTAAAATTATTCTGAATGAAACAGGTGCAACATGTACAGATACCATCCATCGTGTAAAATTCAAGAATGGGCAAAATGGAAAAATAATTTCAGCAGCCTTCTTAAATTCACTTACTTTTGCTTTCGCTGAAATTACAGGTCGGAGTTATGGTGGAGGTGTTCTCACATTCGAACCAAGTGAAGCAGAAGGAATCCCTATCCCCCTAATCAAAGCAAATAAACTAAATTTTTCAAAAATTGATAAGTTATTGCGATCTGGAAATATTGAAAAAATACTCGATATAAATGATAAAATTTTATTGATGGATGGCCTCGGACTGTCAGCAGTTGAAATTACAAAAATTCGTAATATATGGATGAAATTAAGGGATAGGCGAATTAACCGGAAATAATTATTTCTCCACTGGAAACAAAGGGCTTTTGTTCCCATTTTTTTCATAGTTCCACTATAAACTGGGTTTTTTCTATCGATCAGTAAGATAATATCATAATCTTATTATTCAAGGTGTAGTTCATTGTTATTCATCATAATAAAAAATAATCTCCACGATTTGACCGGAAATTAGATTGAGATCGTGGAGATTTCAATGAAAAAATGAAGGGAAAAACATGACAAAAACAAAAAAAAATCCAACAAAAACTATTGAGAAAAAACCGGTTCAATCTCTCGGAGACATGAACTCCCAGGCACGGGAAGAATTCCTCCGGCTCGTGACAGATGATACAACATTAAACCAGACATGGAAGGGTTCACTCATTCCTCTCATTTCAGAAAAAATCCCCGATGATCTCACCCCCCTCCAAGATCTCATTGACGGTGTTCCTCATGCTCAGGCTGAAACAACTCAAAATTAAGAATTGCCGTGGGATTCGGGATGGACCTAACCTTGCTTTTGAGACCGGCGGAATGTTGTTATGCGGAGATAATGGGACGGGGAAGAGTTCCTATATTGATGCTATTGAAAAATTACTGACCGAGAAATGTTCATCTTTAGATTCCGGAACCCAGGGACTATCCTGGAAAAAACATGGAACACATATAAAACACAAAGGGAATCCTGAAATTGAGCTTATCATAACCGACGAGAAGATAGATTATATTATTAGCGATAAGCAGGACCCGGAAAAATATCCGAAACACGTTGTAGCATTTCTGGACTCGGCCCGGATTCACCCGTTTATTCTCCACCGGAAAACATTGCTGGATTTTGTTGATGCAAAACCCGGGGACCGATACAAAGCGATTGAAGGTTTTTTACAATTAGATGAATTCAAGGGATTTGAAGAAAACCTGAAAGAATTACTTGCAGACTGTACTGCGAAATATACTGATGCTGATGGCAGGAAAGATGAAAATGTCCGTGCATTACAATTACGGCTGGGTTTATCCCCAGAATCCCCGGTTGATGCAGAAACCTGCATCAGCAAGGTAAATCAGCAATTAATCTCTCTCGGCATCCCCTCCATGAAATCTCTCAGAGATATTCCAGATCGCGTGAAAAAAGCCGAAGAGAATCTCGCTCCTTTAAAACATGATGAAAATCTTCAGAAATGGACAAATTCCCGCACAATTATCGGAGAAGTTCAGAAGAATGAAGTTGTGGATGCAGCAGGCAAAAATTACTCTGAAAGCCGCAGTAAATTATTGACGAAACAAACGGGAATTAAGGGTCATTTTTACGCCGAAATCCTTGAGCAGGGCCTAAAATGGATCCAGGAAGACAAACTAGTCCGGTGTCCTCTTTGTGACGGCACAATCCAAGCTGATGATGTTGCCCGTTATGTTGAGAAACGAATCAGGGAAAATAATGAGATTATTACTCTCACAAACGATCAAAATCAAAAATTCCGGACATTTGTCTCTATCATCACATCTAACCGGAATGCCTTAATCAAATTCAAGACGAGTTTGCCGGAGGGTCTTGATCCGAAGCTGCTCAAAAAACTGGATCTCCTCATCGCTGCATACAATACCCTCACTCAGACGCATAATGAAATGCACCCCCCGGAAAAAATCGACGATGATCTTGGATTGTTAACCAAGTTAAATCCCGATAATGATATTCTGGACCTGACAACGCAAATCACAGCGATATGCAGCCAGTTTTCCGATCATGAACGATACGGCAATTTGTTTAATGCCAAAACTACCTTGGAGGCTCTCGAAACACACCAGAAAAATCTTGCACTGTGTGCATGTGAATTGGCGCATTATGAAGAATCACGTGATCAATTACAACTCCTGGTAAAACATGCGGAACAGGCACGAAAAAATACCGTTCAGAATTTAATGAATACTATAGGGGAATTAGCCGATACATATTTCCAGAAAATTCATCCGGAAGAAACTATAGGCAAACCTCAGCTGGAAATTCCGGAACGTGGAACGGGTAGTATCAAATTAACCAGTACGTTTTACGGAAAAGAAGATGATCCACGAGGGCATTATAGCGAAGGCCATATTGATACGCTCGGCCTTTGCCTTTTCCTTGCAATATGCCAGGTACAGCATCGGCAGAATCCGGAATTTTCTCTCCTGATACTTGACGATGTTATGCACAGTGTTGATGGAGGACACAGGTTAAGAACTGCAGAACTGATTTTCACGGAATTCGGAGATCACCAGATTATCATCACAACCCACGATCGGATGTGGTTTGAAATCCTGAAAGCGGTTTCCCGATCGAATGGGAATGCAAAAAAATTCAAAGAATATTATCTCGCAGGGTGGTCAATTGAAGAGGGACCCGTTTTAGGAGATCATCTGTCTGATTATGAATGGCTTATCTCATCCGAAGGGATAAAATCTCCACCTGCGGATCGGGTTATGAAAGCTGGGCGTTTGCTTGAGCAGATACTTCAGAATTTATGCGACACTTTATGGATCAGTGTACCATTCAGACTACGTGGAGATTACACAATCGACCCCCTCTGGAACTCGTTTTATTCCAAGGCAAAAAAGCAGAAAGAATTCTATGAAAAAGCTCAAACGTGTCTGGAATCCATTGAGAAACTACGACAACAGAGGAATTGGGTGGGGGCCCATTGGAATGCATGGGCATTATCATTAACCGCCGATGAATCAAAGCGATTTGCTCAATCCATTATAGACATAAGAAAGTATGTCTTTTGTGAGGTATGCAATCAGTTTATCGTTCGCATCCCACAATTGGAAGATCAATGGTCTTGTAAAAAAGAACACTTAAAATTTAAGAAAAATTAGAAATCTGCAGATTAATTAGAACCGAAATTAACTCACTTTCGGATGGATAATCTCTGCATCCAGCCACTTTTTAATATCGTCAGTAGACCCATTCAGGATAAATTCAACGGGCTTTTTTGAACCGGTCCATTTGATCAACCCGTTAATTTCGAGGATTGCCAGGGCCATATAAATTTTATAATGCTCGGCTTTCCCTTTGAAAATACGATCCGGCGCGAGTTCTTTTCCCTCCAGGTGAGAGAAAACCATATCCTGATTCACCAGATCCTGTATCTTGAAAATTTCAATAATTGTGGTTACAATGGTGATAAAATGGATGCGGGGACAATAATGTGTATAGGGATCTTCTTTTCTTGCCTGGGCTGTGATTGTTTCCCCCTTGACAGCCCATGCATAATATTTTAACACAGATTTCGTTTCTTTCTGCCCGTCCGGTACAGGAAATGATGTTGCTGCCGGTACCGGTTCTGCGGGTTTTCTGGGGGAGAGAAGGATTTTTGAGATCTGCAGGAAAATATTTGCCAAATCATCATTTCCCAGGGTCAGAATGTATTCATTTGGGGAGACTGGTTCGACAGCGCCAATGAATGGTAGCTCCAGCAGTTTGATAATTGATTTAATTTCATCATGATCGATATCCAGATCTTCAATTTTCTCTCTGCTGGTTAAACTTGCATCCGTAAAATATCCCAGTTTTCCATCCTGGATTGAATGGATCTCGTTGATGATTGTCTTAAACTGATTGAGGAATTCAATTTTCTGGAGATGTTGGGTTAAGAGATCATTGATTTGTGCATTTCTGTCCCCTTTACCTGCAAAGAGGTTTTTTAAATCGATTAATGTAAACGGAAATTCCGAGTGAGATTTTAGCAGTTCAATTAAATCATTCGTTTTTAGTATGCTCACTCCATGTTCATCTGCTCTTTTCTCTAAATTACCAGTAGAAAAATTTGGTCCAACAACAATAACGTAATCAGCCTGGTTTTTTTCCTTGTGATCACGGAGTGAAAGCCAGTCAATTTGCGCATCACTGATTTTTCCGGTAGAACTTGTTTTTCCATCTACACAGATTTTATAAGATTTTTTCCCGATATTTGCAGTTAAAATTACATCAGTGTCTCCACTGCCACCAATAAGTTCTGCTTCAAAACCCAGAAAGGCAAATGCATCTCTGACTGCTACTTCAAACTCAGTGGGAGACTGACTCTTCACCTGTGTTTCTTTAAGCCGGGAGATTATTTCCGTAAGATCTTGAGATGTCATTTTTTCTCCTAGGAATTTCGGGTTATTTCTCCCTCAATCAAATCCATAAAAAGAACTTGCATCACACAGTTCCGGTTCCTTCCAGTATTTCATAACCTTTCTCCTATTGTTCATTCCTGTTGCATTGACCGGTTCTAAACAATGAAGATGCAGGTGGTATGGCACGAAAAATATTGTGATTTGATTTTTCCATAAGGAAAAAACCTGGTGTATCTATCCATTCAATCCGTCCAATTACCAGAACTCCATCCCCCCTCACTCTCCCCCGCCCCATTTCACCCAAATTACCATGGTCCCGGAATTCACATTCTCCGATGGAATAACTGCTCATAATATCCCCTTGGATCAAAGAATCTGACACTGTTTTCACAAAACTAACATGGTTGACCCCGGATAAAAGCCAATCGGAGACGTTGTGGGGCCCGGATTAGTTACTCCTGAATCCACCATTCATATATCATCGTGTATCAACATCCCAACGAAGTAAAATGTAAACGGTTAAATCCTCTTTTGAATAATCGTTGAACCTGATAAACGCAATCCGGTTTCAACAAAAAAACGGAATTTTTTACCCATATTATTATGAAGGAGACATCATGCCTGAGTTACATAAAACGATTCCAGTTTACATTTCCCGGTTCAAAGAAGCGTATCCGCAGCTGGAGAAAGATACCACCGCAAACGGAATGACCGGCTCTCAACGCCGGGATTGGTTGAGAGTAAATGCACGTGAAGCATTTTCAGAAGAGAATATCGACAAGATCAGCACGGAAAAAGCAATTGAATTGTTCAATAACTTTTCCTCGATAGTTTATAACAATTCATCCGGAACTCAAACCTGGGCAAACAGTATTGTCGAGCGTGGGATCCTTGGAAAAGCTAAAGAATTACTTTATGGGAGTCCGGATTTTTTAGAACGATATTCAGTTTTTTTAGGAAAAGACAAGATCAAGGATGTGGGGGAAGGAATTGCATCCGAAATCCTCTGCTATCAGAATCCCGAAAAATTTGGGATTATTACCACTTCTTCGACAAAAGCTCTTATAATTCTCGGATTTACAAAATTTCCCTATCAACGATCCGGGGGTAATTCGGGGACATATGCCCGTGAATATTTTACTGCATTGGAAGAAGTCCTGCAGGAATTAAGAAAAGATCCCGGGTTTGCTTCGGCAGATTTTATCACGCTCGATTATTTTCTGTATTTTATCTCCCTCTCAAAGGTTTGGCAACTGACCGGGGGACGAAACGGCCAATCATGGCGCGATGAGATCTGGCAGAAAGAAGGCATTGCCGGGTACGGAACAACGGGTATCGAGGAAAAATATGGTGACAGCATCTGTTCAGCGGATGAGCGGAAACTGGCACAGATGTATGCTGATGCTGTAGAGGGAAAATCGGCAGGCTATGAAAAACAGGTTGCAGCGTTATTGAACCAGTTCATCAACAAGGTCAATGTCGGGGATGTACTTGTTATCAACCAGGGAACAACGGCCATTCTGGGGTATGGGGTTGTCACATCCGGCCCCCTCTTTTCGAAAAACCATTTTGTGGGCGACCCCCAGGTTTATCGGAAGGTTGCCTGGGTCTGGGATCTTCAGAATCTCAATGTCCCGATTCCAGAAGACATGAAATCCCAGTTTGGACTGGCGATCAGCCCGATAGGATTCAAACAGTTTCAGAAACTTATTCCAAAAGATATCATTCCGGTAGACGAGGAGCAAAAACAAATGAACGAGATCGAGACGAAAATGATGGATCTGCTCAAAAACAAGCGGCAGATCATTCTCTATGGTCCCCCGGGGACCGGTAAGACCTATTACGCAAACGAATTTATCAAAAATATCCAGTCCCTACCATATAAGATAGAGGAAAACTCTCTTCTCGATCAACGGGTATTCAGCCTGACAACCTATGCTCCAAAATATGAAAACGTACGCTCGTTAAAAATCGGGGAGAAGTTCGTCTACGACTGGACGGGAAGAAAAAACTGGCAACGGTACTATGATGAACTGCAGGAGGGAGATCCTGCGATTGTTTATGATGCCAAACTTCATAAATTCACAACCGTTGTTCGGTGTGTCCATAAAGCTGAAGAGGCACTTGAATTTGTGATTATTAGTCAGATAAACGGGGTAACATTCGCGGCGATGAAAGAAGATCCGGTTTTAAGTCAGACGGATCTTGTCCGGGCATCCATGGCATTCAGCCTGAGGGTGTTCAAAGAAGAAGAATTAAAGAGGATTATCGAGCTCTCCCCATCCCTTGACTACGATATGCTCGGCGTCAGGATCAACAAAATCCAGGAGACAATTGAGAACAAGGAAATTATCACCTTCCACCCCTCATTTGGCTACGAAGATTTCATCGAAGGACTCCGACCGTTCACAGATACCAATGAGCAGCTCCGGTTCCGAATCGAAGATGGCATCTTCAAAAAATTCGCCAAAAAAGCCTGCAATGTCCTGTTGCATGAAGCGGGGATTGACAAGGAATGGACGGATGATGGAGATATTCCGGATCTGACCGATGCAGAAAAACTGAAAATCCGTGAAAAGGCATCCGCGGTACCGTTCTATCTGATCATTGACGAGATCAACCGGGGCGATATGTCCCGGATATTCGGGGAACTCATCACTCTTCTTGAAGCCGATAAACGCTATGGCGAGAAGAACGAACCCAGACCTTCCGTCCAGTTACCCTGTTCGAAAAAGAGGTTCGCCATCCCGCCAAACCTGCTCGTTATCGGGACAATGAATACCGCAGATAAATCGATTGCACTCGTCGATATCGCACTCAGGAGGAGATTCGGGTTTATCGAGATGATGCCGGATTATGGCTTCCTGAAAGGATACCTCCGACAGAGCGACGCCAGCCTGCAGGAAATATCTGACACTTCCATCAGCCTCCTTGAAACCATCAACCGTAAAATCAATGCCAGTTATGACCGGGATCACCAGATTGGCCATAGTTATCTTACCCGGATCAGGGATGCTAAAACCCGCGATGAAGCAATCAGGGCATTGCACTTTGCCTGGTACTACGAGATTCTCCCGCTCCTGCAGGAATACTTCTATGACAGTCCTGAAAAGTTATCAGATATTGTCGGAAAAAAATTTATCACACTGGACCAGAACAGGCGGGCCTTCTCGTTCAACAGCATGATAAACGGAGAAGAGTTCCTTAGTGCTATACAGGAGATCACAAAAACTACAGTGTCCCCGATAAGCGACAGCCTGGATGAATAAGATGCAGATCGCGACCCTCTTTGAATATACGCGGTATTCGTATCGGAGAGGGAGCACCGACTCGTTCGATGAACAGGAAAAATCGTTCGTCTTCTCAGAAAAGACCCTCACCGTCCTGGAAGAACTGAATCACTCGCAAAAATTTCTGGATACGGGATTAAATACAATCCGCCCGCTCAATTTTGTCGGGGTTGTCCGTACCGGCGACCTGACAATCCAGATATTTCCGAAATTGTTCAAAAACCAGAAAGATGCACAGGACCTGCCGGTTATCGCAGGAAACCTCCTGAAAATGCTCTCTTATACGGAGAACCTTCCGATAAAAGAAGCAGAGATAGCGGGTCTTGCCCAGGAAAAACTGGATCTTTTCGAGATATTCATTGCAATCTTTGCCAGGAACCTCCTTCGGACGATCAAGACCTCCCAGAAAAAGGAGTATATCAAAAGAAACGAGGAACTCGGGGTAATCAAAGGAAAAATCCAGTTCGACAAGTACAATAACCCGGCACGATTCCACCGGATTCCCTGCGAATATTATGATTTTTCCACAGATACCCTGATGAACAGGACCCTGAAATTCACATGTTCCCTGATGGCAAGGACTGTGTCAGATATCACGACACGCAGAACATTACGATCTGTTGTCGATATCCTCGATCAGGTGAGTTCAGTTCCGGTTACCGTTCCGGAAATTGAACGGATCTCCTTCAACCGGCTGAACCATATGTTCGAACCCTATGTCCGCATGTGTAAAATCTTCCTGTCCAATTCGACACTGACACTCCAGGCATCGAATATCGAATCGTTCTCGCTCCTTATCCCCATGGAGAAATTGTTTGAGGATTTTATTGCCCAGGTGCTGAGAAGCGACAGTCCTTTCTTCTTCGGAAAATACGTGCCGGTCCTCACCCAGAAAACCATCGGCCATGTAGTGAAAGATGAGGATAACAACTCGCTTTTCCGGATGCGACCCGATCTCATTATCGGTTCCGATCCCTACGAAGCAGTCGTTGATACCAAATACAAAGCACTCGATGAGACCGATAGAAAGTGGGGCATATCGCAGGCAGATCTCTACCAGATGTACGCCTACGTTTCGAAGATGCACGTAACAAAATGCATGCTGCTCTATCCGGACGCAATCGTTGATTATAAACGAGATTTCTCGTTCCTGTTGCCCACACCGGATGAATCAATTGAGAAAGTCACGCTTCTTATCCGGGCGGTCCGGTTATCGCGAAACCTGAATGTACCTGAAGAGTGGGAGCAATTCAGATGTGAATTGCGGCATATTGTAAAACCACTTGTCAGGAATAACCAGCTGACTCTCGAAGCGATTCAGGATATTTCCTTGCCGAAGAGTAATGCTTGATTTTTTCTTTTTCTCCGGAAAGGAATTGCATTTTATTATTCCTGGAACCGATCGAACTCCAATGATTTTGTCGACTATAGTCTGCGATAAACCCAAGCCCACACTCAGGAAACCTCTCCATCAGTGACACAAAACAAAGAAGAGATCCTTGGCAAAATTCTCCAGGAAGAACGCAAAGCCAAAAAGCTATCTCAGGAAAAACTCGCCAAACTCACCGGCCTCGACCGGACCTTCATCAGTCTCATCGAGAACGGCAAGCGCAATCCCACATTCACGACGATTTTGAAGATTTGTTCAGCGCTGGAGATTGAGCCTTCGGAACTCTTCTCGATCTATGAGAAGAAGGATCCGGATTATCATGTGAAGAAGGGCGGGAAGTATGGCAAGTGACGCAGGCTCCCCGCTCCCTCAACGAAGAAGACTGAAACTGCGCATCCCACAAAATATTACCCGAGAACACATCATCCAAGCAATCGAAGAAATTAAAAAAGTTCGATGGCCTGCGAGAAATAACTCAACAACCTATGATCTTGTTTACGAGGGCGAAAGGTATCCTCCGAAAATCGTCGTGATGTACGCGAACAAATTCGCCAATGGGGAATTGTTCGATGTCAATCATTTCTCCGGCGGGGAAGCAACCACAAATAGATTTTTCATAAACCGAAATTTTGTGATACTTCCGAAAAAAGAAACAGATCCCGAAGATACAATATCACAAAAGGATCCCGACTCTGCTTCTCTCTATTCAAACACGGTCAACAATGAGATAAAATCGCGTCTTCAGATATGGCAGCAACTCAAAGCTCACGAAAACGCAACCAATCTCTCCCCCGATCTCTTACGTGAAGAGCTGCGAATCTATCGCGGTGCTGCGGGAATTTGGGTGGAGAAAGGACGAACTGCGAGCCTCTCGGGAGATGAATATGGAATTACCATCTCTGTTTTACATACCGGAAAATCCTATCCCGATGATGTCGGTGAAAATTCCATCATCTATCATTATCCCCAGACCGACCGATCAGGAACAACCGATCAGAACGAGATCAAGGCAACAAAAAATGCCAAAAAATTCAATGTCCCGATCTTCATCATCACGCATTCCAAGCAGAATGACAAATTACGAGATGTCCGGCTGGGGTATGTCATCGACTGGAATGATGCGAATAAAACTTTCTTGATTGAATTCTCTCACGCAGGAGAGATGCAAGCGGTCCTTTCTCCGGCCATTGATGACCAACCCTTCGATCTTTTTCCCGATGACACCCGAGTCTCGCGAAAAAGTACCTCGCCCAAACGCGATCCCAATTTCCGATTCAATGTGTTGAAACGCTATGGATCAAAATGTGCGGTATGTTCCATGACGATTGATAATCTTCTCACCGCTGCACATATCGTTCCTAAAGAATCGCGTTATTCCAATGATGATGTACGCAATGGCATCGTGCTCTGTCACAATCATCACGACGCATTCGATAATCATCTCTTTGGCATTCATCCCGAGACAAAGAAGATCATCACGCGACCCAAAGGACACTCGTTGAGTGAGTTAAAAATTGAGAGCGAAATCCTCTCGCTAAAGCAACACTTGCCT
>Ga0209099_1002042_pt1 | contig 18599 bp, 15 predicted proteins | sample AD_JPNHW2_MetaG_FD_184430 | JGI IMG/M metagenome (GOLD analysis project Ga0209099, IMG submission 184430) | Active sludge microbial communities of municipal wastewater-treating anaerobic digesters from Japan - AD_JPNHW2_MetaG (SPAdes) (version 2) | ecosystem: Engineered > Bioreactor > Anaerobic... | reverse complement strand
GGTTGAGATCAATTCAGATTTCTCAACCATGTTTATGAATTCAGCCCTGTAACCTGAATCATCAGATCCTTTCGATCTTTTTGCCCAGTCGAGGACTGCTCCCCATTTTAAACTTCCTGTTTCCTTCGAATTTTTTAACAGCATTCCAGCAGCGGCGACGGTGACGGCAAATCTTGTGTCCGAAGAAGCTTTTTCGAAATCTTTAAAACTGTCTGAATACACTACAGTTTTAACAAGACTGCTTGAATCGCCATCGGGTTTTTTGTAACGAATTTTGATTGTTGCCATCTCATTTGTTGAAAGTTCTGTAACTGGTTCATTTTTCTGGTATTTCAGCTCATCAACTATCGGAGGAAAACCGGCATTCGCAGGAATGATCTCATAAAGTGCTGTAACTGTATGCCCTGCACCCATGTCACCGGCATCTTTTCTATCGTTATTGAAGTCCTCTTTTTTGAGCATTCTGTTCTCATAGCCGATAAGTCTGTACCCTGAAACTGCCGCCGGATTGAATTCGACCTGTATTTTCACATCTTTGGCAATTGTAAAAAGAGTTCCGGCAAGTTGATTTACAAGAACTTTCTTAGCTTCAAGAAGATTATCAATATAGGCGAAACTGCCGTTACCTTTGTCAGCAAGCTTTTCCATTTTTGCATCTTTGTAATTACCCATTCCATATCCTAGAATGGTAAGAAAAATGCCTTTTTCCCTTCTGTTTTCAATAAGTTTCACAAGTTCGCTGTCGTCTGATATCCCGACATTGAAATCGCCGTCTGTTGCAAGTATCACTCTGTTGTTCCCACCTTTGATGAAAGATCTTTCTGCCAGTTCGTATGCCAGTTCTATGCCGTGAGCTCCGGCTGTTGAACCTCCTGCAGAAAGGTTGTCGATTGCATCCATGATCTTTTCTTTTTCATTTCCGGGTGTGGGATCAAGCACTTTTCCTGCGGCTCCGGCATAAACCACGATGGAAACAGAATCCTCTTTTCTGAGGTTATTTACTAAAAGCCTGAAAGACTGTTTGAGCAGCGGAAGTTTGTTATAATCCTGCATCGAACCTGATACATCAATGAGAAAAACGATGTTGCCAGCGGCGGCATTTTTCATGTCGATGTTTTTTCCTTTAATTCCGATCTTCATGATCTTGTGAGCATTATCCCAAGGGCAGCCGGTAAGTTCAGTTGAGATTTTCACAGGGTCCGAATTGTCGGGTTCAGGATAGCTGTAACTGAAATAATTAATCATCTCTTCGATCCTTACCGCATCACTCGGTGGAAGAGAGTGATTGGTGATGAATCTTCTTACATTTGAATAACTTGCAGTATCAACATCGCTTGAAAAAGTTGACAAAGGATCGCTTTTTGCGGATTCCCATCCATTTTCTTCAGTAGATTCATACTGTTCTGTGTTTACAGCGGGCATACTGGCAACTGCACCGTGAAGAACTATCTGTCCGTAAGCTGAAGAGCCGCCTGCAATCCCTCTTCCTCTGGTTCCGAGTCCGCCGATTCCGAGAGCGTTTCCACCGCCGCCGGTTCCGAAACCTTTTACTAAGATGCCTCCGTTTCCAAACTGGTCGATCCCTCTCACTGATCCTGAAATTTTACCTGAGTTTGCAACTCTGCTTTTTTTGTCACCGACACGGCCTTCTTCTTTTTTTTCGTGCTCTTTTTTCTGTGGCACAATCTCTTCAATTAAAGGGATCTCTTCTTTCTGCACTTCATTTTCCGCTGTGCGATCCTGTTTGGGAGGAGTACAGTTTGTCACCGCAACGAGTGCTAAAATGTTCAATGCTGCAAAATACTTTTTCATGATACTCTCCATCATTTCGATTGATAATCAGCCTGGTTACATTTTCAGATTAGTGATCTTTCTGATGGAATTCGTCCTTTCACATGAGGAAGTACAAATATTTGATTTTACTGGATATTATAAAAGTTCAGCCTTGCGGGGAAGAACTTTTTATTATAGGCGTTTCTTCTTGAATTGACTGGGAGTTTCGTGAAAAATGTTCTTAAAGTATGTGTTAAAAGCCGACTTTGAATTAAATCCTGACTTGTATGCTATTTCGAGAATACTTTTCTGACTGTTAGCTGTATCCTGCATAATTTGTGCCGCATATTTTACCCGGGCTGTGTTAATGAAAACATAAAAATTCTCTCCAAGCCTGCTGTTTATGAGCTGGGAAAGGTGATAGGGTTTAATGTGAATTATCCGGGCAAGATCGACAAGTGTCAGATTGCTGTCTGTAAAAGGTTTTTTGAGGTCCATAACTTCTTTAAGGTCTGCAAGGCTTTTTTCAGCAACATCGTCAGGGATTTTATTTTTATAATATTTTTTATCGGTTTCAGGTTCCTCAACTTCCTGAATTTCCTGAAGTTCTTCCATTTCGAATCTGAGATCAGCAGTTGAGACCGTGCATTTAAAGAAAGAACTGTCAGTGAGAGCAAAGAACGATGTCAGAAAAAACACAAAAGCAAGAGGGTAGAAAAATGTCTGCGGAATGTCCGGTCTTAAAAAATCGGGTCCGTTGATATATCCGTAAAGATAATATGCAAGTATCAGCGAACAGCCGAAGTAACATGCTGCAATAATTTGTAATTTAAGCAGTTTAACCGTGTCGACTGTTGAATAGAATGTGACCACAGTCTTTTTAAATTTTGTGATAAGAAACAGCGGAATGATAGAATATATCATAAAGAACAGTACCTTGAAAAACATCATGAAATGCGGAGAATATTCAATATAAACAACTCCTTTTACATAATTCTCATAAAGGAATATTTTTGTCGCACCGGATTTAAAAATGAAAGGTATCATTAAAAATGAATATACCAGAAAAGGAAGAAAGTGCAGAAACTGATCGGACTTGACCTTAATGATGTTGGCCGTCAGATATGAATACGCAATATAAAAAAGCGGACCGTAAAGAAAAATGAAAGGTCGGGAAAGTCCCAGCAGATGAGGATAACTGCGGTATCCTTTGAGAATTATGAAAGCGTTAAGACCGGTATCGATCGCAAATAAAATCAGAAGAACAGCAAAAATCATGGAAGCGGGATTCTTCTGCCTGTTAAAAAAAAGCAGGATCGCGGAAAATAGTGCCGCACCGCAGAAAGCAAAATAAATATAAGGTGTTATGACATTCATGCAAGTCTTCTAAAAAACGGTAATAAAGGAATATAACAGAAAAGGAAAAGAATGTAAAATACGACCTTTATCTTGACCTTTCTCAGCCCTCATCCCAACCTTCTCCCTCAAAAGGAGAAGGAGTAAATGCGACCGATTTCGTGTGGCGAGAGGTTTTTTGCTATGGCAAATTACTGTAAATATTGGAGATTTGATTAAACAGCTGATAATATATAAAGCTATTAATTGGAGTAAACCGATGAGAACAGTTTTTTCAAAAAATTCTACAAAAGAGAAACGAAAGTTGTTGCGTGAGAGCCAGACTGATCCTGAAAGAATATTGTGGAACCGAATAAGAAACCGGCAGTTGATGAACCTTAAATTTCGGCGTCAGCACGGAATAGGTGAATATATTGCAGATTTTTACTGTTCTGACATTAAACTGGTTATAGAAATTGACGGATCTCATCACTACACTGAGGATGGAAAAGAGTATGATTCCTTGCGGGAAGAATTTATGCAAAGCCTTGGCATCAGAACTGTCAGATTTTCAAACACAGAAATCATTAATGAAATTGAAAAAGTGCTTCAGAGAATAATAGATAAAAGTCATCATCACCCTCACCCGACCTGATGGTCGACCTCTCCCTGACAAGGAGAGGTTGTAATTGCTCCTTCTCCTTTTGAGGGAGAAGGTTGGGATGAGGGTTGAGCCTTCCGGAATAAGGGTCATAAACTTGACCCAATTTTCGGCGGAGCTATAGTGTTGAGGTACATTTTATGAAGTTTCGATGAATTCTGGAGGGAAACATGAAAAGGATTATCAAGTGTGCAACGGCTCCTGCGGCAATAGGACCTTACAGTCAGGCAGTTGAGATCAACGGAACTCTTTATATTTCAGGGCAGTTACCTGTTGATGTTACGACTGGAAAAATTGTTGAGGGCGGAATCAAGGAACAGACGGGAATGGTTCTGAAAAATATCGGTGAAATATTGAAAGAGGCGGGATATGGTTTTGAAGATGTCGTAAAATGTACTGTTCTGCTCTCAGATATGAATAATTTCAAGGAGATGAATGAGATCTACGGCTGGTTTTATACCGTCAATCCTCCGGCAAGAGCAGCTTATCAGGTCGTCAAGCTTCCGCTTGGAGCAATGATCGAAATTGAAACTATTGCTGTGAAAGATATTCAGTAGCCGAAATTGCCGCAATGGTTCCATCTGCAACAGAAGTTGTTATCTGTCTGTAGCGTTTCTGTCTGACATCGCCGGCTGCAAAAACTCCTTCGACATCTGTTTTCATAAGTTCATCTGTGATAATTTCTTCCCGCTCGTTCATTTTCACAATATTTTTAAACATTGAAGTGTTAGGTACATATCCGATAAAAAGAAAAACTCCAGAAACTTCAGTTCTGGTTTCTTTCCCTGTTTTTTTATGAACGGAAACAACGGCTTCGAGATTGTCTTCACCAAGAAATTCCGTTACGGTCTGCTCCATTAAAAAATTGATCTTCGGATTTTTCTCTGCTTCAGAAACTGCCCAGGCATGAGCTTGGAAGTGGTCGAATTCATGAATGACGGTAACTTGTTTTGCATATTTTGTGAGAGAAACTGCTTCTTCGATCGCAGAATTTCCTCCGCCGATCACAGCGATGTTCTTTCCTGTGAAAAAGTCACCGTCACAAGTGGCGCAGAAAGAAATCCCTTTTCCTTTGAATTTTGATTCTGACGGCAGCCCGAGAGTTCTCGGAATTCCTCCGGTCGCAATAATTACGGCACGAGCAGAGAATTCACCTTCATCTTCTATTTTTATCTTTTTTATTTTTCCGCCAATATCCAGTTCTGAAATTTCAGCCTGAACGATGATCCGGCAACCGAAATTCTGTGCCTGACGACGCATTGTAAACGCAATTTCTGCTCCGCTTCCTTCCAGAACGCCCGGATAATTCACCACTTTGTCTGTGAGATTCATCTGTCCGCCGGTGCTTCCTGTGTCAACGATCAGAGTTTTCATTTTTGATCTGGACAGATAAATGCCTGCCGTCAAACCGGCCGGACCGCCTCCAAGTACAATTACATCGTACAGGTTTTCCATTTTCAGCTCCTTTTCAGACCAGTTTCGATTCAATTATATCTTTCACCTGCTGTTTGTTCTGAATACTGCTTGTTGCAGCAACAACTTTACCGTCTTTGAAATAAACTGTAAAAGGAAGCCCCGAGAAATTCTTTGTTTCAGGCAGACTGCGGATTGTTTTCATTGCAACATCTGAATCAAAAAGCATATCTCTGAAATTTATATCAGTATACTTTGATTCCAAAGATTCCATAACTCCGTAAACCGGAATGCACATCGGTCCCATCCTGCCGCAAACGACAGCTATCTTTTGACCGCTTTTTACGAGTTTGTCGAAATCATCAACAGTTTCAATGTGTTTTAAATTAGTCTGCAACATTTTGCTCTCCTTTTTCATTTGATTGATTTTTAATTCTCAAGTCATTTTTTTGAGATAATATTTTTAGTGCGTCAATAACTTTTTCAACTGCATCAGAATCAGCAAGCCGATATTCTCTGCATCTTCCGCTCGGATTGCAGACGAGAAGTCCGCTATTTTTCAAAATACCAAGTTGTTTCGATGTAACAGCTTGATTTAAGCCAAGAAATTTCACAATATCTGTAACAATTTTCGGCCCTTCGAGCAGATAGTTCAAAATTGAAATCCTTACCGGGCTTGTGAAAATTCCAGCAATGTTTCCTATCTGATCAATAATTTTTATTTCACTCACGGTCACCTCCAAATACATATCCAATTCGATATATGCCAGTTGAGATATATGACCAAAGACAAGTTTGTCAAGTGGTAAAAGAAAAATTTCTGAATTTGCTTAAAAAATAATATTGCTGTAAAATCGCCATGTTAATTTTTAGAGGTGGCAAAATGAATATCAATCGGATGTCTCTGTTTATTGCTGCAAGTGTTGTGATCTTTTTTCAGCTTGGTGCACAAAGCATTAAACCGAAACTCGGTGAGCCTCCCGTTAAAAGCACGCCGTATCTGTTTATTGATGATAAAACTCCAGCATACATTATGAAAAGCGCAATAGAAAAAAAGATAAATTTTGCAATGTATCTCCAAAGCTCTGATGCAGGCTGGATAAGGAAAAATATCAATACTATTGGCAGAGGATCTTTGCTGATATTCGTGAAAAGTCCAACCAGTGAGCTTGAAAAAGGGTATCTTGATGAACTTGCAAAAATTTCAGAGTACAAGGTCACACTTGTCTGTTTTTCCGGCAGTTGTAAAAAAGAAGCGGACTGGACACATCCGCTGATAAAGAACAACTACACGATTGAATGGAAAAAGGGGAAAAACGGTGAAGAGATATTTATGAAAAAGGGGAAGCTTGTTTCAAAAGGTTCAATGCTTTCAGCTACAGATATGAAGGATTTTAGAGAAAATCCGACGGTTAATGGTGCGGTTTCATTTAAAGAAACGGGATTTTCATTCGTTTCGCTTGATGAAGAGATCACAAAGAAAACTTCTGCTGATGTGTGGATCACTGTCTACTATTCGAAAAGCGAGAAAAAAATAAAAGAGTTTGTTGAGAAAAAAATATAATTGTATAGAATAACGGGGACAGTTTGATTTTTTAAAAGGAGTTTTTTATGAAGTTCATGTCAATCAGTTTATTTTCAGCGTTACTGCTGTTGCCTGCGATGATATTTTGTTCCGAAGTGTGGAAGTCGGTGGAGGAAGTGGAAGTCAACGGAACAATAGTGACAAAAAATATTTATGTTACTGAAGATACTATGAAAACCGAAAACATATCAGACTCAGGAAAAAATGAGACTCTGGTTGATCTGAAAGCTGACAAGATCACGCTTATCAATCATAAGACCCAGTCATTTCAAGTTGTTAAACTTAGTAAATATATCGAATTTGCTGAGCAGGTTGCTGCTGATGCTAAAGCTCGGGGACATATTGATTCCGACAAAGTGCTTCCGCAGGTGACATTTGAGAAGAAAGGCAATGTTAAAGTAGGCGATTTTGATTGTGAAGAGTGGAATATAAATGTTGACGGAAAGCAGTATTCAAAGGTTTTTGTCGCTCCTTCTCTAAAAAATTCACCTGTAATTAAATTCAAAAAGAAATTTGCTGCAATGATGCCGGATTCATTAGTCAAGTTTCGTTCAATAGATGCCAAAATTGAAGATAATTTCCTGAATATCGGTATGGTGGTAAAGTCAGTCAGAACCCCGATAAGCAAGAAAGTTCCTGTGGTGACACAGACGATCAAACTTATCCAGCCTGTTGCATTGGAATCGATTTCATTTAAAATTCCGGCAAATTATGTTGACAAATCGGCACCTGAAAATAATGAAACACAGAGCACAAAAACTAAGTAGAGCTGAACTTCTGATAAATATCACAAATTGAAATCCCGGAGGATAAAATGTTTCGTACCCACACTTGCGGTGAACTGTCGCTGGCATATCTGGATAAAACCGTAACTATTGCCGGCTGGATAACCCAGAAAAGAGAACTCGGCCCCATACTTTTTTTAATTGTTTCAGATAGATATGGTATGACACAGGTTGCTATCAATAAGCCTGAACTTGTTGAAAAGGCAGGAAAATTCGCCCTTGAAGCGGTTGTTTCTATCACAGGGATCGTTATTGACAGAAAAGAAAACCGTACCAACAAATATTCAACCGGCGACATTGAGATCGATGCAACAGAAATCATTTTGCTGAACAGTTCAAAGCCGATGCCTTACGATCATAGAAAAGATGCTGCTGATGCAATAAAGCTCAAGTACCGCTATCTCGATATAAGAAAATCCAATGTTCTTCACAGTCTTGTGGCAAGATCAAAGGTGAGCGGTGTAATTCACGAATATTTTGACAGGAACGGTTTTATTGAAGTTGAAACGCCCGTCCTTGTGAAAAGTACTCCGGGCGGAGCGAGGGATTTTCTTGTTCCAAGCAGAATAAGCCAAGGTTCTTTCTATGCTCTTCCGCAATCACCGCAGGTTTTTAAACAGCTTCTGATGGTTGCAGGAATGGATAAATATTATCAGGTAGTTAAATGTTTCAGGGATGAAGCGCTCAGAGCCGACAGACAGCCGGAATTCACTCAGATAGATGTTGAAATGAGCTTTGTGAATGAAGAAGATGTAATGAATATGACTGAAGGTCTGCTTGTTGACATTTTCAAAAAGATAAAAAATATTGATGTCCCCAGACCTTTTTTAAGGATGTCTTTCAACGAGGCTATGGAAAGGTTCGGTTCTGACAAGCCCGATATGAGATTCGGTATGGAGCTTATTTCACTGGATAATATGTTCATGGATTCAAGTTTTTCAGCTTTTAAAAATGCCGCAATTGATCCTAAAATGGTGGTCAAAGGGATCATTCTTGAAGGAAAGTCGACAGAATTAAGCAAAAATCAGATTAAAAAGATAGAAAAAGATGTTCAGGGTGACGGTGCGAAGGCGCTTGCATGGATCAAAAAGGAAAACGGGGAGCTCGATTCTCCGCTTCTGAAGTTCTTTTCACCGGCTGAACTTGATTCTTTAAAAGCGATGATTCCGGAAAGAGGAACACTTTTCATAGTTGCAGATAAAAAGGGTGTTGCATTGACAGCTTTGGGAAATTTAAGAAAAAGGCTTGCTGCAGAGTATGCAATTTATGACAAAAATGACTATAAACTGCTGTGGGTTACTGAATTTCCAGCTTTTGAAGTGGATGAAGAAACTGGAAAATGGACTGCAAAACATCACGCATTCACAGACTTTGATTTTGAGGCGGCAAAACGAGGTGACGATCTCGGCACGATCTCATCAAGAGCTTACGACATCGTAATAAACGGCTATGAAGTAGGCGGCGGTTCGATAAGAATTCACAACACCGATAAACAGAGGGAAGTGTTTAAATTCCTTAATATTTCTGATGAAGAAGCAAAAGAGAATTTTGGATTTCTGATTGAAGCGCTTGAATTCGGTGCTCCTCCTCATGGCGGAATTGCCCTCGGATTTGACAGGTTGATGATGCTTATCAACGGACTCGATGCAATAAGAGATGTCATTGCATTTCCCAAAACTACAAGCGCATCATGTCTTATGAGCATGGCTCCGGCACCTGTCCAGCAGATACAGCTTGATGAACTTGGTATAGCGGTTATTGAAAAGAAAAATGACGGAAAAGATTAAGATCCCTTCAGACATTACTATTGATAATTGCGAAAAAGTATATCTTGAGCTGTCCAAAGCTGTTTCAAAAGTTGACAGAGTTGAATTCGACATTTCAGAAGCGACCCTGAATTCTGTAACAAAAGCGGTTTTAAGAAAACTTTCAGATGCTTACGGTGAAAAGCTCGATATTGCTGAAGATATAAGAAAAGAGATATTTTACCATGAAGATGAGCCGAATACTGATGAAAACATGCCCGCAAAAGAGCCTTTTTTAGAAAGTTTCGGAGAGAAATTGATAAAGACCGGAGATGTAATCTACTATTTCTGTGTCATCATGGTCGACATGCTTTTTTATTCGATTGAATCGCTTTACAACCGCAAATTCATTCTCAAGGATGATACTACAAAAAATGCTTATTATATAGGTTACAAGGCTGTTCCGATAGTTTCTCTGCTAGCTTTTCTTATCGGTTTCACAATAGCTCTTCAGGCGGCGATTCAGCTTGCCAAGATGGGCGGACAGGGTTATATCGCAATGATGAGCACAATGGTCATGACAAAAGAGCTCGGACCTTTGATAACTGCAATAATCATTGCCGGCAGAACAGGCAGTTCAATTGCCGCAGAAATTGGCACAATGGTAGTAATGGAAGAGGTCGATGCGCTTAAAACAATGGGCATCAAACCGTTGAAATTTCTCCTTGTTCCTAAATTCTGGGCGTTCACGCTTGTTATGCCGGTGCTTACTCTGATAGCTGATATCGCCGGTATTTTCGGCGGTTTTATTGTTGCTTCGGCATACAGCATTCCTGCCGGTTCATTTATAACCCAGATGATAGAATCGCTTGAATTCGCTGATATTTTCTGGGGAACTGTTAAAAGTATTTCTTTTGCTGCTGTAATACTCGCTGTAGGCAGTTTCAAAGGTCTCAATGTCCGCGGCGGCGCTGATGCAGTCGGAAGAGCAACCACAGAATCTGTCGTAGTTTCGATATTTCTTGTTGTCGCAATTGATGCGATATTCTCACTTATCCTTTATACATGAGGAAAAGATGCTGAGAGCTGAGAACATAACCGCAGGATACGGAAAGAATGTCATTCTTGAGGATATTTCATTTAATATTGAAGACGGGGAGAGGTTTGTGGTTCTCGGCGAGTCCGGATGCGGAAAATCCACACTGATGAAAGCGATAGTCGGGCTGAATCCTCCGACTGCAGGGAAGATATTCTTCAAAGACGAAGAGATAGTACATCCTCTTCCTGAAGATTCAGATTTCTATAAGAAGATCGGGATATTATATCAAAGTTCGGCACTTATGACCTCGCTTTCGCTTGAAGAGAATGTAATGCTTCCGATCATAATGCATTATCCTGATTTTGATACGAAAATTGCGCGGGATATGGCAGATGAAAAGCTCGCGATGGTCAATCTTTATAACCACAGGGAAAAATATCCGCAGGAACTTTCGGGCGGTATGAAAAAAAGGGGAGCACTTGCCAGAGCACTTGTCATGGACCCTGACATAATATTTTTTGATGAGCCTCAGGCAGGACTTGATCCGGTGACGGCAAGAGATCTTGATACCCTTTTCATAAAGCTGAACGAACAGCTCAAAACCACATATTTTATTGTAACACACGAACTTCTTTCAATAAAAAGGACAGCACAGAAAGTCCTTATGCTCGCCGATAAAAAAGTCCTTTTCTACGGCACATTCGATGAGGCAATGAAGAGCGACATCTTCAAAGTCAAACGGTTCTTCAATGTTGATAAGTACAGCAAATAGTGCAGGAGGAAAAAATGCGTAATTTATTGACTGTTCTGCTGTTTTTTGTTTCTTTTTCGCTGATTGCCGAGAATATGTGGATAAACCAGCGGGCATCTGAGTTCGTGACCGCTTCCGGCGGTTTTATAGATGTCGGAACAAAAACAAAAGGATATGCCATGGGCACAGCGGATGACGGTCAGGGCGGCAAATCGCCTTACTGTTTTGTTATGACAGATGGACTTACCTGGAACGACTGCTCGGCAAATCTTACAGGAAAAATGAAGTTTGTCGCTCCTGCAAGGGTGCTTCCCAACGGCAAGCTGGTCGGTGTAATTCTTGAACTTCAGGGTTTCAAAACATTGTCTTCGTTTATTGTAAGTGATGATCTGGCAAATTTCATTCCGGCTTATTTTTTTGATTCGAGTAATGCGGATGACCAGCCTTCCGGTTATGGTGAAGCGTTGTCTGTTGTTGGTGATAATGTATGGCTCGGGCTGAAGAACGGAAAAATAAAGAAAAGCACTGACCTTGGGAAAACATGGGAAAATATTGTTGTAAGCACAGATACCGCTATGGAGATGACGGTTGTTAAATTCAAGGATGAGCTGAATGGTATTGCGGCGGGCGGAGTTTTGACTGAAGGAACGGATACAGATGGCGCAACAGTTAGTGATGTCCAGCCCAAGGGTTCTATTTTCAGGACTTCTGACGGCGGAACGACATGGACTCCGATTGTGCAGAATCTTGAGGCGTTTCCTGAAGATGTAATTGAAACTTCAAACGGAAGACTGTTTATGCAGTATTATGATGATACTTCGATCAACGACTCTTCCACCGGTCAGAAAAGTCTGGTATGGAGTGATGACAGTTTTGCTACTTTTGCAGGTTATAACGAAAGTTTTGACATAACAGTTCCGTCAGGCACCTTCTCAATGGGCGGTGTCATGGATATGGATGAAGGTGCGGTTGACGAAATATGGATTGCCGGTTTCTGCGGTTCAGGATTTAATTTCAAACCCTGTACGATTGATACAACTGACGGCGGTGCGACTTGGTGGGAACGGCTTGTGCAGGGTGCAGGCAAGCTTGGACCGATATCTGTTCTCGACAGCAATCATGTCTATATTGCAGGAATGTCAAAAGCGATGTGGAAGTGGGGCGATCCCAATGAAGATCTTACTGAAACTGAAATTCCTGATGATACGGAAACTCCTGATAACAATATAGAAACTGATGACAATCCGGTTGTAGATAATAATCCTGCCGATGATACAGCAGTTGACGATATTGATAATGAAGTTGATGATGCGGTTATTGATGAAGAAGCGGTCGGCTGCGGCTGTTCACTTGTGAGTTAATTAGGCACTTTTATCTTTTCGAGTATAGATATCACGGCATTTTCCCTTGAAATTCCTTTGATGAATGCGGAACTGTCAAGAATCAGCCTGTGAGCAAGAACCTGTACTGCCACATCGAGAATATCATCGGGAATTATGAAATCCCTTCCGTCCATAGCGGCGGAAACTTTTGCAACTTTCATCAGGTTCAGCGATGCTCTCGGGCTTGCACCGAGTTTGACACCTTCTGCGCTTCGTGTCGAGTTGACAACTTTGACTATAAAAAACTTAAGCTCTTCACTTATGGTGACATTTTCGATAGCTTCAAATGCTTCAGCAATTTTTTTTGAAGAAACTACTGGTTTAAGATCATCAAGAGCCTTGAAAAATCCGTTTCCGTCAAGTATTTGTATTTCTTCGGATATAGAAACATAGCCAAGTGAAAGTTTCATGCAGAAACGATCCATCTGCGATTCGGGAAGCTGATAAGTTCCTCTTGATTCGATATTGTTCTGAGTCGCTATCACGAAAAACGGTTTTTCAAGAATGAACTGACCCGCATCAGTGCTGACAGAACCTTCACCCATGGCTTCAAGAAGTGCAGACTGGGTTCTGGGCGATGCTCTGTTTATTTCGTCTGCAAGTACAATATTTGAAAAAACAGGACCTTTTCTGAACTCGAAAACGCCTTTATTCTGATTAAAAATTGATACGCCTGTAATGTCAGCCGGCATAAGATCAGGAGTGAACTGAATTCTTGAGAAATTCATGTCAACAGACCTTGCCAGAGCCTTTGCCAATGTGGTTTTGCCAGTTCCTGGAACATCTTCAAGAAGCAGATGACCGCCAGAGAAAAATGCGTATATCGCCTTTTTAAGAGTTGTATCGGTTCCTTTAAGGACAAGAGATACATTGTCTTTAACAGAAGTCAGAATTTTTTTCAGTTCGCCCTTATCCATTACGCCTCCAGATGAACAATAAGAAAAGCGGGTTATTTTAATAAATTAGCTCATCATAGTAAAGTAATATATTTCTTGAATAAAACTTGAGAAATGTTACAATTTCACAACTGAAATTTTCAATTGGGGGCCGTTTTGCTTTACATTCAGAAGAAAAAGGAGCTTGCGGACTATTTCCGGTCTGTTCCGATGGAGAAGAAGGAGCAGCTTTACAGAGGTGTCCGGTCGATCATTGCGATGCTTGTAAAGATCTCAAAAATGACCGAGCTTTATTCCGTCAGAGACAAGATCTTTGACGAATTTAAGGAGACTCTGAAGCAGAATTTTGATGTTATTCACAACAATCTTCCGTATGCTTCTGTAACCACCAAAAAAGTCGGGTTCTATTATCAGGAAAAGAAGATCAAGCTTTTTGATGAGGGTGAAAGAAAATTCAGGAACATATTCCTTGTGACCGAGATAAGAGAGCTTTATTTCATTAAAGGGATCACTTCCGATGAGCTTCTGAATTTTTTTGCGGTAATAAAGGAAACGATCAACTACACTTTGCTGGATTATGATTTTAATACCAGACTATGGGATTATGGAATTACACACATCGGAACTATTTCAGATCCTAACATGGGTGACCCTGAACCATGGAATGAGGATGGATTCAAATCGGAATTTGCCCCGGTAAAACCGGAAGATCTTTTTTCCATGAAACCAAGAAGTTTCCATGAACTTGCCGATATTGTTCCTGAATTTGATAATCTCGGCAAGACAAGGAGTAGTGAATTCGAGGACTGGATAAAGAAAAGAGGTAAGGATTATACCGTTCAGAAATATCTTGAAAAGGCAAAGCATCTCATCTCAACAGGTTCTAAAGAGGAAAATAGAAACCTTGTCAACAAGATATGTGAATATGCAGTAAGAAACATTCAGGAAGGCGATTTCATCTCCGGACTTGTTTATCTGAATACAATTATTGCTCTGGGAAAGGAACTTTCTCAGATAGATGAGATTCTTTTTATGAGAGTTAAAGAGGTTCTGAAAAGGGTTACATCTGAAGAGTTTATCAATCAGATTTTCGATGCTGCTTCAAGAATCGATGAATCCCAGATAAAAAGCTTCGGAGAAATGATAAACATTTTCAGTTCCGCCAATTTTGAGCCGGTATTTCTGAAGCTTGTAGAACTTGAGAACAAAGATGCCAGAATGTACTGTCTTGAAGGTGTTGCAAAGAATTTCAAAGATGTTCAGCTCGCAAAGAAATTCATTGAACACCCCGAATGGCAGATTGTCAGGAATTTCCTTTATATGCTCAGATTTGCATACAACCCTGAATTTCTTCCCTATGTCAGAGAAGTTATGAATCATCAGGTAAGACAGATAAGGGTCGAGGCGGCAAGGGTGCTCAGTGTTTATGATGCCGATGAGAACTTCGAGTATTGGAAAAAGGCTGTTTTCAGTCCTGATGAAGAGGTCAGACTGCTTGCTGTGGAAAATCTTGTCAGGGTAAAAGGTCTTGAAGCCAAGGCTATATTCAACGAAATATTCAAGCCTGCAAACCGTAACAGGTTCAATCTTACCGATTTTGAAAGATATATCGACAGGATATTTGCATCTCAGCGAAAGGAGTTTTTCGATCTTCCAGGAAGTATGATCTTTTCAGATTTGAAAGACCTGAGAATTTCCACTCTCAAATCAATAAACAAGATACAGGACCCGGTCATTATTTCAACACAGATACTCAGAAGGGTCAGAAGTCCTGAGTTCATGACTCTTGAAAAAGACGAAATAGAGCTTCTTCTTGAACTTGCAAGAGGTTCAATAATTAACCAGATGCTTGAAAGTCTCGAATATATTTTCACCCTCAAGGGCGGTTTTTTCAACAGGAAAAAGTACGCATCTTTTAAAAAGACAGTTTTCGATTACTTCAAGGCAAATGCAGCGAAGAACCAGTTTTTTGCAAAATGGCTCGAAAAAGGTATTGCCAAGGGTAACAGTGAAACAAAAGCTATCATTCAGGGGAGGTGATGAAATATGGAAGAACGGAGAAATAAACCTGAATTTGAAAGATCACCTAAAAAGTGGCGGTATAATTTTTCTAAATCCCTATTTACATTCTGGAAAACAGTTAAGATGTATGGCGGAGAAAACGAAAGAATAACTGAAGAGATAACCTTTTTTAAAGATGTTCTGAATTTTTTCTTTGCAGATAAAGAAGAGCTGTCAATAACTTTTGATGGAATTGATATTAAGGTAGATAAAGTCAGAATAAGAGGTCAGCGGCAGGATGATAAGTATTTTGAAGATGTTTATGACCTTCTTCTCTCGCTATGTCTGGCAGGAATCACTTTTAGAAGCGGTGTTTCGGATAAAGAGATTCTTGATTTTTTCAGAGTGATAGGAAAATATCCGGTTGGCAGAGAGCCTAAGATACAGGCATTCGAAAGGATCAAAGCCGATCTTCAGGATTTGAAATATATTGAGATCATTCCATATGATCCTGAAGAATCCGGGAACCTGCCGATCTATACGGTCGATCAATCCATAAGAAGGATCTATAGAACCTTGTCCGGTGAATATAAAGAATACAAGAAAATGGTAGATGCTGTTGAAAATATTCCACTGAGAACAGTTGAAAGATCATCGCAGGATCTGATTACGATAATTCAGAATATTGATAATGCCAACACGAGGAATTTACTCCTTTTTCTTTCATCTCTGCCGGCTTATGGTGGTACTTTTAAAGGTGCTTCCGCTGCGGCAAGAACAATTTATTCGATCTTTACCTCCTTGAAACTGGATTTCGATCTCAATATTACAAAAAGAACGGCCATATCGGCTTATTTCCAGTATTTTACAAATGATCTGGACAAAGGATACAGTGCCTTATCGAGAATGGACGAATTCAACTACAGCCGTATTGAAGCTGCTGTCAATTCAGCCTGGAAGATCACAGATTTCAGCGATGACGGCATATTGAAATCCGGCACTTCAAGCACAACGATATCAGGTGATATTTTAAAAGTTGTGGCATATTATGATTCAGTGACAAAGAAATGGCCTGACAGGGTCGGGTATAAAGGTCCTACACTGTCAAGACCGGAAGCGTTGAGGAATATTCTGCGGAATGTTAAGAAAGGAGCTTTCAGAAAAGAGATTGCTGAAGCATTTGCGGGAATTATCGGAATATATCCATGTGGGAGTTTTCTGAAAACTGTTTCCACAAATGAAACGGTGGTTTCAGGAGGGAGATTTAAAAGCTATATTGATGAAGCCCCTGTTTTTGTACTTAACCCCGATCTTTCGGTAAAAGAGATCAGAATAATGAAGGCCGACAATCTTGTCGATATCCCGGGATCCGGCGGGGTCATACTTCCGGCTGCAACCCTTGCACAGATGCTTTCATTCTATTTAAAGGATGAATAATTTTAGCGGACAGTTGATTATAGCGAAAAGGCTGAGTATACTGTGCAATGTGTGTCGAGGGTAAAAACCGGAGAGGGATATAATGCTAAAAAAATCATTTACAATCTTTGCTGTTTTATTAAGCGTTGTTTTTCTGAGTTGTCAGAATGATTCAACTGACCCTGTTCTGAATCAGAACTGTAGCATTGCCAATCCCTGTCCGATTGGATATGAGTGTAATCTGATGGCAGGTAAATGCGAACTTTCCGGTGATGACAGTTCAAATATACTTCCTGACGAGGGAGGTCTTCCTGATGACGGTTCAACTCTTCCTGATTCAGACAATTATAGTCCCAAAGGCAATGTGATCTGTGACTGTTTCGGAACGGAATATACTGTTCCTGCGAAGTTTGAAAATACACAAGGCTGGTGCAAAGCCGATGAAGACGGTGACGGAATTCCTAACTGTATTGAAGTTGCAAACGGTGTCGAAGTTGATACGGATGAAGATGAAACCGCTGATTATAAAGATACTGACAGCGACGGAGACGGGATCCCCGATTCTAAAGAATGTTCAAATCTTCCATGCAAAGATACTGACAGTGACGGTATAACTGATTACAGGGATAATGACAGTGATGAGGACGGTATCCCTGATAATGTTGAGTGTTTTTCAGATCCGTGTGTTGATTCTGATAATGACGGTACTCCGGACTACCTTGATACCGATTCTGACAACGATGGAGTTCCCGATATCAGTGAAACTGCAAAAGATACTGACAAGGACGGAATTCCGAATTTTCTTGATGATGATTCTGACGGTGACGGAATACCTGACGGAGAAGAATGTTCTTCAATTCCATGTGCCGATTCTGACAGTGACGGAGTTCCTGATTTTGTTGATGCTGATTCAGATGGAGACGGACTTCTGGATAATCAGGAAATTTTCTGTACTACCCTCGGAATCCACACTAGAACACAGGCTGATACTGACGGTGATGGATACAGCGATCTGGCAGAGATTTTGATAGGATCTGACCCTTGTAATCCACTTGAAGGTGTTAAGGATAAAGGAGTTGATTTTTATTTTGAACTTCCATATCAGGGTGAGCAGAAAGAGGATGTTCTTACTTTCGCTCCGCAGGTTAAAATGGCAGATGTTGATTTAAATGTTGATACCACTGGATCAATGTCGGATGAGATCACTAACATTAGAAACTCCTTAAGTTCTTTTATCATACCTCAAATAAAATCAAGAATCGGCGACAGTGCTATTGCTGTAACACAGTTTGGAGATGTAAATGAGGTGCCGTGGTTGAAAACACATCCCACTACAGATACTGCAACAGCTCAGACTGCTGCAAATGGACTACAGAGTTGCAATGGAGGTGGCTATCCGGAAGCGGGGTATTGGTCGCTTTATAATGCGGTTAATAATTTGAATTGGAGAGCTGGAACAATTCCTATCTTTATACACATTACCGATGCTACCTCTCATACAACCGGCGCAACCAGAGATCAGGCGGTATCTGCTCTTCAGGCAAAAGGAGCAAAGGTTATAACTGTTTTTTCCGGTAATGACAGTGATGCAGTAAATCAGCTTAATGATCTTTCTAATTCAACAGGTGCTGTAGTTCCTTCATGTGCAGGTGCAGGCAGAACAACATTGAGATACGACATCAACAGTAATGGAACAGGTCTGGGTGATGCCACAGTTAATGGTGTTGATGCGCTGATAAAATACGCTGCTTTTTCTCTATATGTACAGCCTGCTGATGACGGTGACGGAGGAACGATCGATACGGCATGTTTTTTGA
>Ga0209099_1002038_pt1 | contig 18614 bp, 15 predicted proteins | sample AD_JPNHW2_MetaG_FD_184430 | JGI IMG/M metagenome (GOLD analysis project Ga0209099, IMG submission 184430) | Active sludge microbial communities of municipal wastewater-treating anaerobic digesters from Japan - AD_JPNHW2_MetaG (SPAdes) (version 2) | ecosystem: Engineered > Bioreactor > Anaerobic... | reverse complement strand
CCGAAAGCGGCGTTTTTCACCGCGTCGTCAAACCGCGCCTTGATCAGCGTGTTGTCCTGGTTTTTCATCTGTTTTTATCTTCCCTAATGTTCCGATTACATTTCCTGATTGTAGGGGCGATACGGGCCACGGCCCGCCGAATCGCCCGCTCACGCCGCGCGAATTTTCGCATCGTTTCTCGTAGGGCGTGGCATCCCTGTCCCCATCGCATGGATTATCCCCGCCGCGCGGATTGTCCCCGTTCCCGCCGTGCGGATTTTATCGCCGTCTCTCGTAGGGGCGCGCATTGCGCGTCCATCCCCATCGCATGGATTATCCCCGCCGCGCGAATTTTTGCACCGCTTCTCGTAGGGGCGCGCATTGCGCGTCCGTCCCCATCGCATAGATTGTCCCCGCCGCGCGGATTGTCCCCATCGCGTATATTGCTTTGCTCTTTTATATTCAACGATCTGACAAAACAAAGCAAGGCAAGCCCGCTGCCGGACCTGCCTTTTCTATTTTTTATCAAAACCCCCGCGGGTTATGTACTAAATTTATTTATGCTAAGTTATTGTCGATCTCGTAGAGAAAATCGCTGCTCTCGACTTCGACGTTATACGGCGTGATCAAAAACGCTTTTTCCGCGATGCGCTGGACGCTGCCGTCCTGGGCATAGGCGACGCCGGACAAAAAGTCCAGCAGCCGTCTGGCTTCTCCGCCGACGGTGCGCTCGAAATTGATGACGACCGCGCGTTTGTTTTTGAGATGGTCCGCAATCGGGTTTGCGTCACGGCTGTAGGACTCCGGACGGATCAAAACGACCTTCAGTTGGGAAGTGGCGTTGATGTTCACGACTTTTCTGTCCTCTGCCTGTACGCGCTCATGCCGTTCGAGTTTCTGCATAACGGGCTGTTCGAATTCCTCGACCGCCTCTTCTTCCTGTTCGGCCTCGTCATAGTCCTCTACGCCGAAGACGGCCTTCAGCTTACCGATAACGTTCATATTCAATTCCTCCGCTCTCTTTTTTCGACCTTTCGGTCAACCCCTGATTTTTATCTGTTTTCTATCTCTGTCTCTGTCCGAAAAGGGCGGTGCCGATGCGGATCATTCCGGAGCCGCATTTGATTGCCTCGATATAATCGCCCGACATTCCCATGGACAGTAACATGGTTCTATTATGAAATAACTTTTTTGAAATGTCAAGGGATATCTCGGAAATTTTTGTGAAATATTCCATCTTTTTTGCCTCGTCGCAGCCAAGCGGCAACACGGTCATAAACCCGTCCGGGCGCAGCGAGGTCATCGTCAGCAGCGTTTCGCAAAATGCCTGCGCGTTCTCCGCCGAAATCCCGCTCTTGGCGGGGTCGCTTCCGACGTTGATCTCAACCAAAACCGGCAGGATCCGGCTCTTTTTCTTGGCGAGGTCGTTGAGCAGCGCCGCCAGCCGAAGCGAATCGACCGAATCGACCGTGTCAAACAGCTCAACGGCTTTCGCGGCTTTGTTGGTCTGAAGATGGCCGATCAACCGCAGATCGACGCCCTGATGGCCCGCGCTGTATTTGACTTCGGCCTCCTGCACGCGGTTTTCCCCGATGCTTTTCAGACCCGCCCCCCGCGCGAGATCATATGCCTCCCACCCGAAGGTCTTGGTGACCGCGCAGAGCTCGATCTCCGAAGGTTTTCGCCCCGCCGCGATGGCCGCCTTTTCGATATTTTCACGCACCGCGGCGTAATTTTCAAGAAACTGAGCTCTTTCGATCCTGTGATATTCCATCCCCCGGGCTGTCCTTTCACGGTATTTTTTTCCGGCGTCGTTTTAACGCATCGATTTTAACCTCACAGCTTCTTTCCGTCGGCGAGGTCTTTGCCCTTCACGATAACCTCGTCGTAAATCTGAAGCCATCCGCTGACGCCGATGTTGGTGTATTCGCAGACCGCGTATTCGCCGTCCGAGGATAAGACGTTGATCTTGCGAAATCTCATCTCCGGCCCGACGACGGCATAGACGCCGGCCTGTTCGGTCCCGTCCTCATTTGTCACGGTGCGGATGGCGCTGACCGGAATCCGAAGCCCTTTTTCCGAACGGATGAGGATCTCGGCCTGCTCGGTTCTGCATTCGCCCAGCTGCGCGATCGCGTTGCGCGACGAGACCCTGACCGCGGTGTTTCCGTCCGTGCTCCCGTCCTTCTGCATGGTCTCGATGACGGTTTCGACGGGCTCGTCCGAGACCGCGGGAAACCGGATCTGGAGTTTTGAGCCCGACATCTGAATGGCCTTCGGGGTCGGCATATTGAAGACGAAATACCAGGTGTAATCGGTCACGAGTTTCGGCTGCGCGGCGTTTTTCGCGTTTTCGGTCTGCGCGATCAGCGCGTCGACCTTATCGCAGGAGAGCTCGGAAAGCTGAGCCGGCGAAAGTCCCTCCAGCCCGTCGCTGTAATAAAAGAAATACCCCGAATCGGGTGAATATTGCGAAGTATAATTTCCCATCTCGTTTTTGAGCGAATTGATCTCCTGTGTGAGTTCGGCGATTCGGGCGCTGTAGTCCTTCTCTTCGAAATAGCTTCCGTATTGATTCAACAGCTGTGTCAGCGTCCGCCGTTGTTCATAGATCCCGCGGGCTCCTCCGTTTTTGACGGCGGCGTCGATGCCGTCGAGCACTTCTTTGGTGCGGGAAAGCACCGTGCCGGGCGTCAGGACCGCCCCGCTTTGCGCGCTTGCGGAAAGGGTCTCAAGGTCCGCGAGTTCGTCGGAGAGCAGCGCGATTCTGCGCGCCGCCTCCACGCTCTGCGCCGAGGAATAAACGCGCGCGATCTCCTCCTTGTTCGCGGTTCTGTCGCCGTCGGAGAGCAGATAGACGACGGAACCGCCCGCGGAGAGCTGAAGGCGGGCCTCGCTGCGCACAAAAACGCCCGTCACGGGCACCGACATCTCGGCGTCGTACAGGTTTGCGGTATAGGTGGTGTATTTCGTGTCACCGGCCCGCACTATCAAGAGCATCGTCACGAAAACCGCCGCAATCGCAATTGCCGCGGCCGCGACGACGGTACGTTTTTTCATGTTGTTTATGGATTACTCGGTTTCTTCTTCGTTGTCAAGCAGCGAAATCGGACGCGCCGGAACGATGGTCGAGACGGCGTGCTTGTAGACGAGGTTTTGTTTTCCGTCGGCTTCAAGGATGATCGTGAAAGCGTCAAAACCCTTCACGATGCCTTTGAACTGAAAGCCGTTTTTCAAAAAGATCGTCACACCGATTTTTTCTTTTCTGGCACAATTCAGGAACACATCCTGCAAATTCAGCGTTTTATTCATACTCTGTTCTCTCTCTTTTCCGGTTGAATTTATGAATTTTGCCGACCGCTTTTTATCGGTGTTTCCATTTTATCACATGATGCCGCACAATTGCAAGATTTTTGTGGAAACGGTCAATAAATCGGCTCCCGAGTCGGCAAAAATCCGGTTTAAGCCGGTTTCCGCCCGCATCCAGGTCAATTGGCGCTTGGCATAATTGCGGGTCGCCTGTTTGATTTTGTTCTTGGCCTCGTCAATCGTCTGCTCTCCGTCGAAATACGAAAACAGCTCTTTATATCCGATGGCCTGCGCCGAGGTCGGCCCGAGCAGCGGACGAATTGATCGCGCTTCCTGTTCCAAACCCGATTCAAACATCTCGTCCACCCGCCGGTCAATCCTGTCGTAAAGCGTCTCCCGCGAGAGAAAATTCAGCTGAACCGCGCAGATGTCGTAAATTTTTTCGCCGTGCGAGAGCTCGTTTTGGCGGCTCTTCGAGAGGCCGCTCCCGGCGAGTTCCAGCCCGCGCAGAATGCGGCTCCGGTCGTTTTCGTGCAGTTTGGAAGCGGCCTCCGGGTCGAGTTCGCGTAAGCATTCGAGCATCGCCGCCCCGCCTTTTTCGCCGTATTCTTTTTCAAGCAGCGCCCGCCGTTCGGGGTCGGCTTTTTGCCCCGCGTAAGTGAGATTGTGCAATAGCGCCGAGACATACTGCCCCGTTCCGCCGACGACAATCGGCAGTTTATCGCGCTTGTGAATTTCATTGACTGCAATCTTCGCTTCTTCAGCCCAGCGAAAAACCGAAAAATCCTCACCCGGCTGCGCGATATCAATCAAATGGTGCGGAATTTCCGCCCGCTCTTTTCGGGTCGGCTTTGCGGTGGCGACGTCCATCCCGCGATAGATCTGCATCGAATCCGCGCCGACGATCTCGCCGTCAAAACGCTTTGACAGCGCGATTGCAAGCGCTGTCTTGCCGGAGGCGGTCGGCCCGGTCAGAACAACGACTTTTCGCATAGATGCCACCCTCCTACGCCGGTAAGTTTGAAAATTTATTCTTAAACTTGTCCTTTTTTATTCCATTTTCCTTTCAAGTAAAGCAGCCACATCGGAATGCCGGTCCAGACCCATGAGACGGGATAAACGACGAACACGGCCCGGACGTCGTTATAATAAGCCGGAACGACCGAGACCCAGATGACCCGCAGCACGCACATTCCGACCAGCGTCACGATCATCGGTATAAACGTCGAGCCCGCGCCGCGCATGGCTCCGGCGAAAATCTCAACGAACGCGTAAACAAAGTAAAACGGCAGAATGAACATCATCAGCTGCGTCGCGCTTGCGATGACTTTGGGATCGTCGTTAAATAATGCCGCGGTCTGGTTGCGCAGCAGCAGCAAAATCCCGCCAAGGATGATGCTTGCGGCAAGGGTCATCAAAAAGCCGATGCGAACGCCCTTTTTCACGCGGTCGATCCGTCCCGCGCCGTAATTCTGGCCGACGAACCCCGTCGTCGCGAGGCCGAACGCCCCGATGGTCGAGCCGACCAGGCCGTCCACTTTGCCCGCGGCGGCCGCACCCGCCATGACGATCGCGCCGAACCCGTTGATCGCTCGCTGAATCAAAATATTCGACAGCGAAATGACCGAGGTCTGCAGCCCCGCGGGAATGCCGAGTTTCAAAATTTTCAACAAGATCTCTTTTTTGATCCGGATTTTGCTCAAATAGAGCTTATAGACCTCGTCGGTGCGTATCAGAGCCAAAATCGTCAGCCCCGCCGCGAGCACCTGCGAAATCACGGTCGCCCAGGCCGTTCCCGCGATCCCCATGTGAAACCAGATCACGAAAACCAAATCGAGCACGGTGTTGGTACCCGCCGCGACGCCGAGGAAGACGAGCGGCAGCGTCGAGTTGCCGACCGCGCGCAGAATCGCCGAGCCCATGTTATAGAGCATCACCGGCACCGTTCCGTAAAAATAAATGGTCAGATACTCCGCCGCCATGCCCCGGACTTCTTCGGGGGTATTGATCAATCGAAGCAGCGCCGGCGTAAAGATGAGTCCGAGAACCGTCAGCAGCAGCCCCGCCGCAATCGCGACGCCGATTGAGGTATGGACGCCGTCGAAGACGCCTTTGGTGTCCTGCGCGCCGTAGGCGTGCGAGATGATCACGCTGCCGCCCGCCGTGAATCCCAAAAAGAAACCCACCAAAAAGCTGACGATGACGCCGTTTGCGCCGACCGCCGCGAGCGCCGCGTAGCTGATGAATTTTCCCGCGACGACCGAGTCGACGATATTGTAAAGCTGCTGCAGATAGCTGCTCAATAACAGCGGGATCGCATAGAAAATCAGCTGTTTTGTAATCGGGCCCTCGGTCATCAGACCCGTATTCCGAATCAATCGTTGTCTCATTATTTCCTCATATCCTGCCGAACCGGCGGTCAAATTCGCGCTTAGACATCACAATCAAAACAGGCCGCCCGTGCGGGCAATACCGGATGCGCGGGTCGGTCAGAACGGTCTTTACGATTTCGAGAAGCTCCCCGGGCGCGCTCTCTTTTCCGGCCTTGACCGCGGCTTTGCAAGCCGTTGTGTGCAGCAGGTCGTCGAGCATGTCTGAGCTTCCCGCGTTCTTTCCCCCGACTGCAAGCCGCTGTGCGAGTTCGCGCAGCAGTTCCGGCCCCTCCGCCGCCCCGACGTAGGAGGGCACCTGCCGAAGCAGGACGCTCCCGCCGAAATCCTCGATCTCAAATCCGAGACCGCGGAGTGTTTCGATATTCGCAAGCGCGGCGTTTTGTTCTTCGGCGCTCATCCGGACCGGTTGGGGGATCAACAGCGCCTGGCTTTCGGCATTGCCGAAACTCTCTTTGAGCTGTTCGAACAAAATCCGTTCGTGCGCGGCGTGCTTGTCGACCAAAAACAGTTTTTCGCCGTCTCTGCTCTCAGCGAGGACATAACACGAAAACGCCTCTCCGAGCAGCCGAAGCCCTTCGGCTTCCTCTTTGCTCTCGGTCTCGAGGTATTGTTCCCGAACCGGCTCGCGAATCTGCGGAGCGGGCATTTGCGGTTGAACATGCAGCGGTTTTTCTTCGGTAATGGTCCCTTTACTCTCAATAGGCGCGGCTTTTACAGTCTCGATGGGTTGATTTTGGATGATCGTTTTCGGCGCAGTCACCGCCGGGCTTTGTTGCGGAGTGATTTCGATTTTCACGGTCTCGGTCTTCGCGGGTTTTTCCGAGACCCGCGAAAACGCCTCACCTGTGAACTTCGGGATATTGTCCCCGCCCAAAACGCTCTTGATTCCGTAATAAATCGCATCGAACACCGGCTGTTCGTTGACAAAACGCACCTCGGTCTTGGCGGGATGGATGTTGACGTCGACGAGCTCTTTCGGCAGGATGATATTCAAAACGCCTGCGGGGAATCGCCCCGCCGCAACGGTATTTTTAAAGGCCTGTTCCAGAGCGGCCTGGCAGGTTCTGCTCTTGACATAGCGCCCGTTGATGAAAAAAATCTGTTCGTTCCGGGTGCCCTGCGCGGCAAAGGGCTTGGTGACAAACCCGCTGACCGAGACGTTGTTCATCGTATATTCGACGCGGGTCAGGTCGGCGGCGAACTCCTTGCCGAGCACCGCATAAATCGCCGAATAGAGCTTATTGTTTCCCGGCGTAAAAAGCGCTTCTTTGCCGTCGCGCAGAAACCGCACCGAGACCTCGGGGTGCGAAAGCGCCAGCCGCTGCACCACCGCCGTGACGGCGTTGCCCTCGCTGACGTCTTTTTTCATAAATTTGAGCCGCGCCGGGATGTTATAAAACAAATCCCGAACCAAAATGGTCGTTCCGTTCGGGCACCCGGTCGAATAGCACTCGATCATCTCGCCGCCCGCCATCACCGCGCGGCAGCCCATCTCGCGATCAAAGGTTTTCGTGATCATCTCGACCCTGGCGACCGCCCCGATCGAGGCTAACGCCTCGCCGCGAAACCCGAGCGTCCCGATGGCCGAGAGGTCGTCGGCGGTGCTGATCTTGGAGGTCGCATGGCGTAAAAAAGCCGTCGGAACCTGCTTTTCCGTGATTCCGCAGCCGTTGTCGGTCACGCGCATAAACGTCAGTCCGCCGTTTTGAATCTCGACGGTGATCTGCCCCGCGCCCGCGTCGATCGAATTTTCAAGCAGTTCTTTGATCACCGAAGCGGGCCGCTCCACGACCTCGCCTGCCGCGACAAGCTCCGCGACCGCCTTGTCCAAAACTCTGATTTCCGCCATGTCTATACCTCCTCTCTTTTTCCTCGGATCGTCATGAAGTAACGCAAGGCGCATTGCCCGCCGTCCCTGTAGGGAAAGGTCTTGACCTTTCCGAGCGGGCGAAAGATTCGCCCGCGCAAAACATCCGCATTAATGCTGTTTCATGATAACATTTATGCTCAGATTAAAGCGTATTGGGGTGGTAATGTGACTACCCATGTTTTAGGACGACAATCGCATTCGCGAAAAGTTTAGCAATGAAGCATGGTTTGTGAACTCATACCAATTAGAGGCATTTGCGCAGACGAATAACGTTCGTCTGCTCGGAAAGGTCAAGACCTTTCCCTACAGGACGGCAACCAATACCCCTCGCGTGTAAACCATGTTATACTTGATCCAAAATCGCCCCACATCAAAACGAATATAAAGCAAAAATCCTTAAATTGTCTTTGCCTTTTTCGAGAATTCGTCGAGCAGCGTCAGCGCCTCGAGCGGGCTGACGGTGTTCACGTCGAGGTTGCGCAAGTCCTGCAGCAGCTTTTGCGTCTGCATGTCGGCGAACGCGCCCTGCTCTCCGTCGGAAATACCGCCGTGTTGTTTCTTGTCGGCCCAGACCCGCTCGTCGCGGTCCTTTTCGAGTTCCGCCAAAATCACCTTGGCGCGCTTCACGACGGCTTCGGGCACGCCCGCCAGTTTGCTGACTTCGATGCCGTAGCTGTCGTCCGCGCCGCCACGCGCGATCTTGCGCAAAAACGTGATCTCGTCGCCGCGCTTTTTCACCAGAATATTATAATTTTTCACGCAGTCAAGCCGCGCTTCCATCTCGCAGAGTTCGTGATAATGGGTCGCGAACATCGTCTTCGCGCCGATCTTTTTCGCGTCGGCGATGTATTCGACCACCGCCCGCGCGATGCTCATGCCGTCAAACGTCGAAGTCCCGCGCCCGATCTCGTCCAAAATGATCAGCGATTTCGCGGTCGCGTTTTTGAGGATATACGCCAGTTCGCTCATCTCGACCATAAACGTCGACTGCCCCGACGAGAGGTCGTCGCTCGCGCCGACACGGGTGAAAATCGCATCGCAAACCCCGATTTTCGCGCTTTTTGCCGGTACAAAAGAGCCGATCTGCGCCAGAATCACAATCAGCGCGTTTTGCCGCATATAGGTCGATTTTCCGGCCATGTTCGGCCCCGTGATCACCAAGATCTTGTTTTCGCCGCAGTCCGCCAGCGTGTCGTTCGGGACAAATCCGCTGCCCGCCGCGAGCCGCTCGACCACCGGGTGCCGACCGTCCTTGATGATGATCGCGTCGCCGTTGTCGACTTCGGGACGGCAGAAATCGTTTTTGCGCGCGGTCCCGGCAAATGACAAAAACACGTCGAGCATCGCGACGCTTCGCGCGGTCTGCTTGATTCGGGGGCCCGCCGCGCCGACCTGCCCGCGCAAGGCGCAAAACAGTTCATATTCCAGGCCGGTCAGCTTTTCGCGGCCTTGTAAAATATCGTTTTCGAGTTCTTTTAACTCGGGAGTTATGTACCGCTCTCCGGTTGTCAGCGTCTGTTTTCGGATAAAGTAATCGGGCACCGGCAGCGTGTTGCCGCGCGTGATCTCGAGATAATAGCCGAACACGCGGTTATAGCCGACTTTGAGTTTCGATATTCCGCTTTTTTCTCGTTCGTCCGATTCGATTTTTGCGAGCGCCGCTTGCGAATCGCCGAGGAGTGCCCGCAGGCGGTCGACCTCCGCGTCGTATCCCTCCCGAATCAGCCCGCCCTCGGTGACCGCGAGCGGCAGATCGTCTTTCAGCGCATTCGAAATCAGCCCGCAGACGTCTTCGAGCGAGTCAGTCCCGTCAAAAATCTCGCGAAGCAGCGCCGCGGAATAGCCCGCGCAGGCGTTTTTGAGTGCCGGAAGGCGGGTCATCGCGTCGGAGAGCGCTTTGAGTTCGCGCGCGTTCGCCGTGCCGTAGACGACCCGCGTCGCGATGCGGTCGATGTCGTAGATGCCCGAGAGCAGATCGCCGAGTTTCGCTTCTCCGATGTCGTCGTCGAGCAGCTGCGCCACGGCGTTTTGCCGCTTTTGAATCATCACGCAGTCGACGAGCGGCTTCTGCAGCCAGTCGGCGAGCAGCCGCCGCCCCATCGCGGTCTTGGTGCCGTCGATGACCGAGAGCAAGCTGCCCTTTTTGTCGCCCGTGCGCATGTTGCGGTCGAGCTCGAGGTTGCGCCGCGCGGTCGCGTCGAGCGCCATATAGCGGTCGGCGGTGTACCACTCGATCTTGCCCGCGAACTTGATCGAATTCTTGTAGACGTCCTGTATGTACCCGACCGCCGCGGAGAGCGCGGCCTCGGCCTCGGCAAAATCGCCGCCGAGCGCCGTATAGCCGAAATTCTCTTTGAGATTTCGCGCGGTATTTTCGGGCTTATAATCGTCGTCGAATCCGGATTCCCCCGGGAGCCCGCAGTCGCTTAAAATCGCAGCTTTGCGCTTTTCGGGGATGTCGGGATTGAAGATGATCTCGCGCGGCGAAAACCGGGTCAGTTCGCAAGAGACCGCGTTCACGCCTCCGTCTGTCGCCGTTGCGCAGACAGCGCCGGTCGACACGTCAGCGAACGCCAGCCCCGTATGCCCACCCCGGTCGAACACCGAGCAGAGGTAGTTGTTTCTGCCCTCTTCGAGCATGCCGGTCTCGGTGACGGTGCCGGGCGTGATCAGGCGGATCACGTCGCGTTTGACGAGCCCCTTGGCTTTTGCGGGGTCCTCGGTCTGTTCGCAGATGGCGACTTTATACCCGCGCGAAATGAGCCGCGAGATATACCCGTCGCAGCTGTGAAACGGCACGCCGCACATCGGCGCGCGGTCGTCCTGCCCGCAGTCGCGCCCCGTGAGCACGAGATCGAGTTCTTTTGACGCGGTCTTCGCGTCGTCGTAGAACATCTCGTAAAAGTCGCCGATGCGGTAAAACAGGATGTATTTATCGTATTTCGCCTTGACGTCGAAATACTGCTGCATCATCGGGGAGATCGTCATGCCGTATCCCCTTTCTTCCGCGTTAAACCCGAAAGGCGGCATACAGCCGCCTCTTTGAACAATATCAAGCGGGGAATTTTAATGGTGGCAGCTTCCGCCGCAGCCCTCGCAGTCGCCTCCGCAGGAGGCCTCGAGGTCGATCTCCTCGGGAACCTGTCCGTCGATGGTTCCGGTGATGATGGCGTTGATCTGCTGGATCATCGTATTCATCACGGTCTGCGCCTCACTGTATTTCTGCATGGTCGCGTTGCCCATGATCTGGCTGTAGAGCAGTTTCATCTCGGCTTGCAACTGGTCGGTGTTTTTGCCGTCGGTGGCCGCATTATTTAAATTCATCCGGGCGAGGTTGAAATCGCCGATCAGCTTTTGGAGGGTCTCATCCTCATCGTTTGCCTGGGCGGCGAGACGGTACGCCAAAAAGCGGTCGTCCTCCATCATCGTGTGCGCCAGTTCGAGGGTCTTCGCGAGTACTTTGTCCATTTTAAAATTCCTTTCAACTTTTCAGTTTGTTGTAATCGATTAATCAATCTCGGGCGGTTTCCTCAGCCGCGAAAGCGGGGTCAGCATCGGCCCGAGCATCAGTTTCGGCTGTTTTTCACAGACAACTTCAAGGACGCTGATCCCCAAAATCTTGTCCGGCGGGTTTATCGGAAGCCCGGTAATCGTCAGTTTGACGCCGTCCTGAACAAACGGATATTCCTTCCCGTCGGCAAGGCAACGCACTTTTTTGACTTTTCCGAGGATGCCGGCCGTCCGCAGTTCCCCGGTGGCCGTCCATATATAATACCACAAAAACAGCGAATTGTCCCGCATCGAGACATTTCCGCCGCTGATCCAGTAGGTACCGCCGCCGACGTTTGTCAAATGCGCCGGTGTCTGCGCTCCGTAAACCGCTTCGCCGTTGACCTTCAGCCATTGCCCGACTTTTCGCATCGGTTCGATCGTCTCGGCCGGAATCGAGCCGTCGGGCGCGGGGCCGATGTTCAAAAGCAGATTGCCTCTGTCGCTGCTGACCTGGTTCAGCATCCGGACGATCCGGTTGGCGTTATAAGAATAGGGCGCGACCTGGTCGGAGTCGACATATCCCCACGACAGCCCGTTAAAAGTCATGCACGATTCCCAGTACTTTTCGCTTTTTTGAATGATCTCCTCGGGCGTGTCCAAGTCCTCCGCAATCCCCGAACGCGGATTGATGATGATATCGGGCTGCAAGGTACGCACCATCCGGTTGGTCTCGACAAAATCCATATCGGTGCCGCCGAACGGCCAACAGACGTCGTACCACAAAACGTCGATCTTGCCGTACCGCGTCAAAAGTTCGTTCAACATCCCGCGGTGATAATCGATGAACCGCAGGCGGGCAGCCATGTCGTAAGCCGCGGCGGAACCGTCGGGATGGTGCCAGTCCATGACCGAGTGATAAAACCCGACGCGCATGCCGAATTCGCGGCAGGCGGCGACGTATTCCGCCGTCACGTCGTGATTATGCCCGAATTTGACCACGTTATAGGGGTTGACGTCCGAATCCCACATCGAATAGCCGTCGTGGTGTCGGGTGACCATGACCATGTATTTGCAGCCCGCTTCGGACGCGAGTTTCACCCATTCGCGCGCGCAGCCCTTTTTCGGATGGAACTTGCTTGTAATCTTCTCCTCGTATTCCGGCACTGTGTAGCCGTCGAGCGCCATGATCCACTCATGCCGCCCCGCGACCGAATACGGCCCGTAGTGCACAAACATCCCGAAGCGCGCCTCGTTCCACCAGGCCATGCGTTCGTCGCGGGTCGCGGCGACCGCGTCGTTATATTCTTTCAGCGTCATTTGTTTTGAAAACAAATTCTCTTTCATAGGGAAACTGTCCTTTCGCGGAAAAATCAACGTCCTTTCGGCAGGTTTGAAAAATTGGTATCTTTTTAAAGTTCTTCGCGCAGTGTTGCGGCCAACGACGGCGGAACGGTCCGCTGGAATTTGCCGAAGGGTTCGCCGCAAGTGACCTCGAACACCGTCACACCGGCGATCTTGTCGACATGCCCGTGCGCGACGCCGAGAATCGTCAGCTCTGTGCCCTCCTGCGTGAACTCGTATTCTTTGCCGTCGGTCAGGCAGCGCACCTTTTTGACCGGCGCGCCGACGCCGTTGACCGGCAGATACCCGAGCACCGGCGTGATCAATTGAATCACATAGAGCATATTGTCCTTTTTTAACGTCGGCCTGCCGTTCGGAACCCACATGTCGATGGGCTTGCTCGCGCCGTAGATCGCCGCGCCGTTCACCTTGAGCCATTCGCCGACGATTTGAAGCGGTTTGACCGCGTCGGCGGGGACGCTTCCGTCGGGCGCGGGGCCGATGTTTAAAAGCAGATTGCCGTTTCGGTCGGCGGTCTCGGCCATCATCTTGATGATGCGCTGGGGGGTATAGGAATATCCCGCGATCTCTTCGCTGTCGACGTAGCCCCAAGAAAGCCCGTTAAAGGTCATGCAGGCCTCGAAGTATTTTTGTTTTCCGGTTGGGTTCAGGCGCTCTTCGGGCGTGTCAAGGTCTTCGTCGAGGCCCGAGCGCGGATTGATGATAATGTCCGGCTGCAAGGTTCGCACCATGCTGTTCGTCGCGACAAAGTCGAGATTTTCCCCGGTAAACGGATAGCACATGTCATACCAGAGCATGTCGATCTTGCCGTAGCGGGTCAGCAGTTCGGTCAGCATGTCGCGGTGGTATTTGATAAAGCGGATACGCGCGTCAAAATCCTTTGCGCTGTCGCCGCAGTCGGGATTGTGCCAGTCGATGATCGAGTGATAAAGCCCGATGCGCATGTTGTATTTGCGGCACGCGTCGACGAACTCGGCGACCACGTCGTAATCGTGCCCGTATTTGACCACGTTATAAGGATTGCAGTCGGAATCCCACATCGAATAGCCGTCATGATGGCGGGTGACCATGACCATGTATTTGCAGCCCGCTTCGGAGGCCAGTTTCGCCCACTCATAGGCGCAGCCCTTTTTCGGATGGAACTTCTGCGTGACCTCGCGTTCGTACTGTTCGTTGCTGATGCCGCTCAGCGCCAGATACCACTCGTGCATCCCGGCGACCGCATACGGCCCATAGTGCACGAACATGCCGAACTTGGCGTCCGCGAACCATTTCATGCGCGCGTCCCGGGTTTTGGCGACCTCGGCCTCATACTGTTTTTTGGTCAGTTTCTGCGCAAAGGGATTTTCCGACATGACAATTCCTCCTAAAAATTGATTCAATTTATATCCGGCGGCCGGTGACCCAGTGCCTCCCGGCCGAAACGATTTCGGTTTCAATAAATTGCCCGCGCAAATTTTCGTTTTCTTCGCCCGCGAACAACACCCGAGTCACGCCGCTGTCTTTGCCGCTCCACATTTTGTGCTTTTGTTCAAACTGTTCGGTGAGCACCCGCAGAGTTTTGCCGACAAGCGCCTTGTGCTTCTGCTCCGCGATTTTGTCCTGCAAGGCGAGCAGTCGCTCGAACCGCTCGACTTTTTCCTCCTGCGGAATCTGGTTTTCATATCCCGCCGCGGGCGTGTTCGGCCTCGGCGAATAAATGAACATATATAACGAATCATACCGCACCGCTTCGACCAGTTCAAGCGTCTTTTGAAAATCGTTCTCGGTCTCGCCCGGAAATCCGACGATGATGTCGCTCGTCAGCGCGATATCGGGGTAAAGTTTTCGCATCGCCCCGAGCTTTTTTAAATAGGCCCCGGCGTCGTACCGGCGGTTCATCCGCCGCAAAATTTCATCCGAACCCGACTGCACCGGCAGATGCAGATGCTTTGCCGCGTGCTGTTCGGAGGCGATCACCTCAAACAGCGCCTCGTCCGCGTCTTTCGGGTGGCTCGTCATAAACCGAACCCAGTAGTCGCCCTGGAATGTGCAGCACTGTTTGAACAACTCCGGAAAATCCGGCTTGTTATTGTCATTTTTGCCGTAGGAGTTGACGTTTTGCCCGAGCAGCGTGATGTCTTTCCACCCGCCGCGCACAAGGCCGCCGACCTCGGAGAGAATCGCCCCGGGTTCGCGGCTGCGCTCCCTGCCCCGCACGTTCGGCACAACGCAGTAGGTGCAGAAATTGTTGCACCCGTACATCACCGAAACGCCCGCATAGATCGAATCGGAGCGCATGACCGGCAGCTCTTCGGCGATTACGCCGTCGCCGCCGGGGGTCTCGAACACATGCCCGCCGTTTTGCAGTTTTTCGAAAAGCAGCTGCGGAAATTTATGCACTGCGTGGGTCCCGACCAGCATATCGACATAGGGGAAGTGCTTTTTGATCTTCTCCGCCGATTCGGGCTGCTGGATCATGCAGCCGCAAAGGCAGATGATTTTATCGGGATTTTTGCGTTTCGAGGCGAGCAGCGCGCCGGTGTTTCCGAACACGCGGTCCTCGGCGTTTTCGCGCACCGCGCAGGTGTTGTAGACCACGAGGTCGGCGGCTTTGGGGTCGTCGGTGAACACATAGCCGCACTCGGCGAGCATTCCGGAAATCCGCTCGCCGTCGACGGCGTTCTGCTGGCAGCCGTAGGAGTGCACAAACGCCAGGCGCCGAAGTCCGGTTTCGACAAAAAACGCGTCGTTTCGGCTCTTCAGAAGAGCCATAAAACGACGCTGTGCCGAAATCTCGTCACCGCCGACATGAAACACACCCGCTTCGCTCATCCCCCGCAAAACCCCCAGTCCGATTGGGTTTATTATAGCGGTTTTTGAGCGGTTTTGTCAAGCCGAACGATATATTATAGGGTAAAATGTAGGGGCGAACTGCGTGTCAAGTATGACATAGTTTACACTTTGTCCGAGGACATGGTTTACACATTTCATGTCCCGGAAATCGACGGTACGATTGATTTTCCTTCGGATGTCCGAGGATCACCTTCAGTCAAATAACATTTTCGTGATACCAAAGCCCGTTCTTTAAGATCGATGCGTCCGATTCTAAACTGACGGTAAAAAAGATTCATGAATCCATCCTTTGATGATGGCTTTATGGCAATCGTTTTACCTCCAAACGCCTCACTCAAAAAATAACCTTGACCTCCGTAAGCGAGGAAACCGCTTTTCTTAATCTTCCTCAGCTCATATTCTGCGCCGTATGCCCAATCCGCCGGCTTCTGAATGTATTTTCGGTTGCTCGAAGTATAATGCTGAGCCGGAACATCCAAATCAAGTGCGAAATGCGGTCGCTCATTGTTGTAAAAGCTTCGATATTCAACTCGTTGACGATCTGCATCCTGCAGATCAAAAGGTATGTAAAACCTCAATCGCTCGTCCTTAAAAGAACGATTGAAACGTTCATCTTTACCTTGCGTTTGGGGGTGCTTAAATCGGATATGAATCGGCAGAACGCCAAGCTCCATCAGCCAGAGTTCAAATAGTGTGTAACCCGCACTTTGGCTTGTGCCCCAAGGATTTCCGTTGTCACAAAGTAATATTTGAGGCATACCGTATTCCTCAAAAATCCGCTTGAAGCTCTCTACAACCCCTTCTCGTTGTTCATTCGGCTTTGCATCGGCGCAAAGGCAAAACCGGCTATGATCATCAATGACCGACAACGGATGACAACGTTGCCCGTTGCCCATGGCATAGTGTCCCTTAAAATCCGTCTGCCACATGATGTTTGGCTCGGCTTTCTCAAAACGTTGGTACGGCGTCGCAGCTTGGCTGGCTTCCGGTGTAATCAGGTTATTACGTTTGAGTACGGCATTTACGGTACTCATACAGGGCAGTCCGGTGTTCCCGGCATTTTTAAGCATTCGTTTTATCTTTGTCGCCCCGATTGCCGGTTCCTTCTTTCTAGCCGCAATGATTAAATCTTCGGTTTCCTTACTGATCCTGTTGGGGGTATGGAAGGGTTTCCGACTTCGATCATCCAGCGTCTCACCTTTCTGACAGCGCTTTAACCACTTGTATCCGGTCGGTCGACTGATCCCATACTCCCGGCAGAGTGCTGCCGTGTTCTTGTCTTGGCATAGTACACGTTGTGTGAATTCTTTCCTGATTTTATCCACAGTTTCCACCTTCCATGGCATCTTTCATGCGCTCCTTCGCTTTTTCGATGCCCTTATTATACTTGAAATGTGTAAACTATGTCTCCATACATTCTGTAAATGATGTTACCATACTATACACTGCGTTCGCCCGTTTGCGGTAGGGGCAGCCATCGGCCGTCCGCGTTGTACCACGAGAAAATATTAATTGTAGGGCGGGGTGCCCACACCCCGCCCTACAACGCGGACTGAGATCAGGAATTAAATCGAAATGCCGAAGGGCGGGCGGCCAATGGCCGCCCTACGCGCATTCCTCTCCTATTTTCCATTTTCCGCTCTCATATACCGAGACGCTCTCGCTTCACCGACGCGCCGGATTCTGCCCCCACGAATCATTGCGCCAAGGACCGCTTCAACGGTAGAAGGGCTTACGTCGGGGAGGTTTTTACAAATTTCTGTTTTTGAGATCGGTGTCAGATTGTTTAACACGGCGGCTTCAATTCGCGCTGTCTTTGTCCGCTTTTCATCCAAAACGGAGAAGCGTTTATCCAGCTCTTTGTAACAAATATATAGCGTGTAAAGGAAGTTCCCGATGAAGGAAGTATACTCATTTTCGTTTGTTTCCCATTTTTCGGATGAGACCCTTAGGGATTCATAATAATATCCTTTGTTGTGATGAATCTGCTCTTCAAACGAGATGTACTTTCCGGCGTCAAATCCGTTTTTGTATAACAACAGCAAGGAGAGCAGCCGTGACATTCTGCCGTTGCCATCCCGGAAAGGGTGGATGCATAAGAAGTCAAGAATGACACAGGGGATTAACAGAAGCGGATTGATGTTTGAATCATCTCTCGCTTCCATGTAAGCCAGAATCATCTGTTCCATTGCTTTCGGCGTTTCGGATGCCGGCGTCGGGCGAAAACGAACTCTGCGGTTTCCTTCGTGATCGGTTTCCAAAATCACGTTATCTTCCGTTTTGTATCTTCCGCCGTACTCATAGTTGGTCATAGACATCAGCGTCTCATGAAGCTTCAAGATATCCGTTTCCCGCAAATCAAGATATTCATGATCTGTATGAATCGCATTAAGCGCATCTCTGTAACCGGCGATTTCAGCTTCATCATGATTCAAGGGTGCGCTTTTTTCATTTACAATCGCTTTAATGCGCTCATCGCTTGTAATAATCCCTTCAATCGCATTTGAGCTTTTCACCGATTGGACTTTGGCGATCGCCTCTAACTCCGTGAAAATCTTTGTGTATTCATCCTTCCGGGTGCCTGCCATTGTCTTAAAAGAATAGATACCGGCGGCTTGGTTCAACATTTTCGACGGTAGCAAGGTATTATTCAGAAACGAATAGTCAAATCTCCTCATACTGATCCTCCTATCTGCATATATTATACCGCTTTATATGCAGATAGTCAAGGAGATTTGCCAGGTATCTGCACATTTCTTTAAATATTATGTGCAGATATGCTTTATTTTATCGAGTGGAACTGCCGATTCAAACTTCTTTTTCAATCATTTTTATATATTTGTAATTCTTTTTGTAATTTCTTTTTATCTTCTAAATCTTTAGTCATATTTATTAATTCTTTCTTGCAAGATATAAAGTCACTGAAACTCTGTAATTTTTCAGCGCAATAAGTATAGGATGATAAAAATTTAATGCCAGCTCTTTTGCGTTGCCGTCATGTAATAAAGATAATAATAAATCGTATGATTTTTCATATTGATAGGTTAATTCTAAAATCAATATATAAGCTTCGTATATTTCCGGAGTTCCCTTTTTCCTTTTGATGATCAGTTCAAAAGCCTCTAAAGCTTTATCCGCATATTTTCCTTCTTCGATCCCGGTTATTATAAGGAGTTGCATATTACTTAATGCGAAAATACGCAATTCTTCATCTGACATGGCATCCGGCGTTTTATTATTTAAAAAAGGGTCTTGACTAGAACAGCGAGGAGTAGTAAGCTGTAAACGAGGTCAAGATCATGAAAAACAAGTATGTCAACCGTGCAAAGATTTCAGAGGTAAAATTCAGGCAAGTTGTAAGGCATTTTTCGCTT
>Ga0209099_1002037_pt1 | contig 18618 bp, 17 predicted proteins | sample AD_JPNHW2_MetaG_FD_184430 | JGI IMG/M metagenome (GOLD analysis project Ga0209099, IMG submission 184430) | Active sludge microbial communities of municipal wastewater-treating anaerobic digesters from Japan - AD_JPNHW2_MetaG (SPAdes) (version 2) | ecosystem: Engineered > Bioreactor > Anaerobic... | reverse complement strand
GAGCGGCGTCTTCTAACAATTTTTCTATGCCAGCTTCGCCCGTTAGTTCGTCATATTTTAGTGCTAGAGTCGCAAGTTCTTTGATGTTTTCAATTCTTTCTAATCCTTCTTCTGTTCCGTCTTGCAGTTCTGTTTCGATTCCAGTTTTTTTGATAACATATTTTATAATTTCAGAAGATTTTTTGTCATGCATCTGAGTTTTTATGTCTTCTAATAATTTATAAAAATTATCTATTTTTATTTTAGTTTTTATTGGCAGTTTGTCTTTTTCGCCAGCAAAAATTTTTGCAATAGTAGCTTTACCGATTCCTCTAACTGGAAAATTTATAATTCTTTTTATATCTGATAAACTTTCTGGATTTAACGCAGCGCGTAAATATGCAAGGGTGTCTTTGATTTCTTTTCTTTCGAAAAATTTTATCCCCAAAACTTGATAAGAAATATTATGACGCAACATCGCTTCTTCTAATGCGCGAGATTGAAAATTTGCGCGGTACAAAACCGCAAAGTCTGAAGCCTTGTTTTCGCCATAGTCTATTTTTTCTAAAATTTTTCCAGCAATAAAATCAGCTTCTTCTGTTTCGTCCATTGCTTCAAAAATTGAAATTTTTTCACCAGTTTTATTTTTGGTAAATAAATTTTTGTCTGGTCTAAACTGATTCTTTTTTATTACTTCGTTCGCTGCTTCTAAAATATTTTGTGTAGATCTATAGTTTTCTTCTAGTGTAATTATTTTTGCGTTTGGATAATCTTTTTCAAAATTTAAAATATTTTTTAAATTTGCACCTCGCCAAGAATAAATGTTTTGATCAGCGTCACCAACAACGCAGATGTTTTTATTTTTTTCTGCTAATAATTTAGACAAAATGTATTGCACTTCGTTTGTGTCTTGATATTCATCTATGTGGATAAACTCCCATTTGTTTTGATAATATTCACGAAGTTCTTTATTTTCTTTTAATAACTTTGTTGATTTAACTAACAAATCATCGAAATCCAGCGCATTTTCTTCATTCTTTCTTTTTTCATATAAAGACCAAACTTGAGCAACTAAATTTTGGAATGGCTCATTTGGATTGGTCACATAATCAGAAGCATGTTTGAACTTTCCTTTTTCTCTGCTTATTGCATTTTTAATTTTTCTCGGCTCGTACTGTTTTGGATCTAAGCTCAATTCTTTTAAGATGTCCTTTATCAAAGAGTTAGTATCGTTTTCGTCTAATATTGAAAAATGCTTTGTTAAACCAAGTTCTTTTGCGTTTTCTTTTATAATATGAACCCCCAAAGAATGGAAAGTACTAATGAACGGCACCGTGTCTTGTCCTTTAGTGTTTTTATCCATTTCTTTCAAAATTCTCTCTTTCATTTCTTTGGCCGCCTTGTTTGTAAAGGTCACGGCAAGAATTTTGTTTGGAGAAATACCTTCTTTTATTAAGTTTATTATTCTGTGTGTAACGGTTTTTGTTTTACCTGCGCCTGCTCCAGCAATAATAAGAAGCGGCCCATTTTTGTGGATTGCCGCTTCTTTTTGTGGTGCATTTAGTCCTTGAAGGTGTTCCATTCCGTATACTATAGCACAAATATATTTTCAGAAAAATTTTATCAAAAATTATCCAATCTGACTCATGATGTTTGTTGCGCTATCTTTGAATTTTATAGCTTCTTCTTCAATTATTTCTGAAAGATTTTTTGTTTTACTGTTTAAGAAATTAAAAATTTCTTCTGGGGTTCCATTTTGATCTAACAGTTTTTCAAAACTGTTTTGATCTTTTTCTGACATTTTTTCAAGAACCCGCATTAACACATTTTGGAATATCACCGACCCAATATCTGCAAGAATTTTTTCCTGATCCGCTTCTGGCAGATTATCTATATTTAGAACATTTGCAATATTATTTTTGATTGGATTCATTTTATTTTATAAATTATTTTTGCTAAATTAACTTAGATTAATAACATCTATTTATTTGTTAAAACTTTATTTTTATATTATTTTTTCTTGCATATTGCAAACCTTTCATAATATATTCTTTTGGACTAGTGCCAGAGTCTAAACCAGTTTCTGGCACTGGTTTTAATCCGGTTTTGTCATGGATTTCTTGCAATAATTTTTTTAACGGACTATATTCATCTGTAACTTTTTCTAAATTCAAAATACTGTGGGCCATTCCCTTGTAATTTTGTATTCTTTCCCAGTTCCACATTTTTTCTTCTGGAAACATTTTGTTCATTTTTTCAGTATAAAGATCGTTTATTTCTGTCATCTGTTCATTTGAGAGTTCATATGGATTTTCTCCTTCTGTAATAAATTTTTCAACAGGATGTCCAGTTGCGTCCAATTTGTGTTCATAGGGAGCGCCAGTTTGTTGGGTTTGAGTTTCTGCTGGTGTCATATCTGTTTCAGGTTTTTCTGGTTCTGCAGCTTGAGTTGTGCCAGTTTGCTCAGTTTGAGTTTGTGCCACTCCGGTTTTTTCTGTTTGTATTTCTTCTGATTTTATATTTTCTTGGGTGTTAGGTATTTTTTTGTCTGAAATTCCATATTCTTTTTCAGAATATGTACCAGCACCTTGATTTTCTACTTCAGTTGCTGGAGCTTGTTCTGTTTGACTATATTGTTCTGCATTTTTTACTCTATATTCTTCTTCTGTGTATGTGCTACCAGTTTCGTTTTCTGTTGTCATGTGCTGGTTTGTACTTACTTTTGGCTGCTCACCGGTTTTGATTTTGTATTCTTCTTCAGTATAAGTATTTGTTTGTCCTGGAGTATTTATATTTTCTGGCTGTGCCTGTCCTTCTGTTTTTAATTTGTATTCTTCTTCTGTATAAGTAGGTGTTTCAGAAGTTTTTTCTGTCGGGGTAATAATTTTCTCGTTAGGTTTTAGTTTATATTCTTCTTCTGTATAAGTTCCAGAATTATTTTCGTTTTTTATTTTTACTGTTGTTTCGTTTTGGTGAGTTTCAGGTATTTCTCTTCCTTCAGCTTGCCCTTCTGTTGCTGGTGTTTCATTTCCTTCCAAAGAAGAGTTTTCTAATTTAGGTGGAATCGTTGCTTGAGGATTTTCTCCAGTATTTTCAATTGGAGCTTGAGGTTCTTCAGAATTTGTTTGAATTGGTGATGATGATTCTGTGTTTTCTTCTGCCCAGTCTGGTTTTATTTGTTTTGGTGCTATGTGCGTATTTCCTTCGGCCCCCTCAGGATTCACTTGGATTGGAGCGACATGACTATTGTCTTCGGTTATTTTTATCTCTGTTTGTCCTTGTCCTGTTTTATTTATTATTTCTTCTTTCGGAACGTTTGGGTTTTCTACTGTTTTTTCTACTGGAATTTTACTTTGAATGTCTTCATGTGGAATCGTTACTTTTGTTCCTTGTGGTACTTCTCCTGCTAAAACTTGTTCTGGAGTCAAATTATGTGCTATTTCTGTTAGACTAAGAGAAGTAATACCTCCAAAGCCAAGTGATACGAGTGATTTGTGTATCAATCTGTTTCTTTTCCTTTTTTGTTCAGTTTCTAAAATTTTCGCATGTTCTTTTTTGTATGCTTGTAATTGATCTAAAGATAATTCTTTTTCGCCCAAACTATATTTTTCTGCCAAAACTTTTTCTTCTGCTTTTCTCTTTTCTTCAATTTTTTCTTTTTTAAATATTTTTTCAAAACCGGATCTTCCCAGCTGTGTAGCTGCGATACTTAAGCCTGCACGAACTCCTCGTATTGCAAGGTATGAAGCAAAACCACCTGCCGCAGCTATTGCTGCTGGAGTTATCGCATATATGATTGGCGCTGTAACAGCTATACTAATTGCAGTTTTTGCTATTCTTTTTCCGATTTGTTGTTTTGTATCTTGGCTTTTTGATGGTGAAAAATACCAATGCACGGCTTTTTGTAAAACATTTCTTTCTTTTGGTGGTAGATTTTCTGCTTTTAGTGCATTTAATTCTTTTTGTTCTTCTATTATTACTTTATTAAAAATATCTGTCTTTTTAAATCGTTCTAGTTGCAATTCTATTGCTTCTTTTGTGGCACCAGATTTTTCTAACTCTGACTTTTTGTCAGCAAACATTTTGTTTCCAAAAGCAACAATATTTTTATTGTATTCTCCTTCAAGTTTCTTAAGCTCTTCTGTTAGTTCTTCTTCTTTTACTTTGGAACCAAAAAATTTTCTGCCAATCTTTTTGAAGAAACCGGCTTTCTTCTTTCTTTCGGCCATGAATTTTTTGAACTCTTCCGCATATTCTGTTCTCGCTTTTGTTAGGTCTTCTTCGCGCCATTCTTTTTTGTTTTTGCCAGATTCTTTTTCTTCGGCAGCTTTCTTGTCTGCTTCTTCCTGTTCTTTTCTTATTTTTTCTAGTTCCTCGTCGGTTTTTTTGTTTATATCAGCAAAAACACGATCTTTAGCTTCTTTTATTTGTTCATCTAGTGTTAGCTTCGGCTTTGGCTCGTCTGGTTTTTTTGAAATTTTATTTTGTATTTCTTTTTTCTTTGCTAATAATGAATCTGCTTTTTGAGAAAGTTCATCAAACTTTGCACGATCTAAATTTTGCGCTAGTGTCAGTTTTTCTATTTTTTTTCTTAGATCTTCATTCATTGTTTTTTATTTATTTAGTTCTGCTTTTAATTTTTCAATTTCCAATTCTCTTGCAGACATTTTCATTCCAAGTGCACTTATTTCTTCCATGATTTTTTCTAAAACTTTTTCATCTTCTTCTGTCCAAGTTTCTTGTGTTGATTCCGTGTTTGCTGATTCCTTTTTAGTTTCGGTTTTTATTGAATCAGGATTTTTGAGAATTTCTAGAAATTTTTTTTCTGTTAGGTTCCCTTTTATTTTTCCAAAAACCATTACTCCACGCACATCTGTGGCGCATCCTGGTTCAAGTTCGTTTAATTTTTTTACAATATTGCTTAAGTTTGGATGATTTGAATTTATGTGGAAAGTTTTATTTTTATTATTCCTACTCCAAGTTATGAAAGTGTCATATTTTAGAGCCACTGTTCCAATGAAACCTCTGTTTCCTTCAATATAATTTGTTTTAAGTTGCCCAGGATTATTTTTGTCTGGTATTTTTTTAAAATTATGATAAACAACTTTTCCTAATACTGTATTTTCTATTTTATCTGCATTTTTTATACCATCAACGGTTTCTATCGCTTTTGCCCGTGCTTTTTTGCACAAATCAGCTATCGTAAGTCCGTCTGTTGTTAGTTTTGTAGTGCCAAGTTCTCCCCTGAGTTCTTCTTCGGTAAACGGCTTGGATGGATCTTTAATATCCCCAGATTCGATTAATTCCATTAAAATATCAAATGGAATTTGTTCTGCTATAGCATAAAGCGAGTCAGACCAATTATTTTTAAAATAATTTTCTGTGAAAGCTTCGTTTCTTTTGCCTTCTTTATTTTTTAAATAAGACAAATTATCATATTCATTTACAAAGTTTACAAATTTTTTCAACCATTCTGGATTTTCTTTCAGAGTTTTATTTTTCTGCATTATTTCGTACATCATTTTTGTACCAGAAGTTTCTTTTCTTTTTCCTTCACCATGATGATCGATCCAAAGAGTAGTTGTTTCTCCATTTTCTTCAATTTTTATCCATTCACCTCCAGCATCAATAAATACCCGAATTCCTTTTGTTTTTTCTTCGGGTTCCATTTGTTTATTTCTGATATCTATAATAGTAGATTTTGCATTTTCGCTATAGATTTCATTTAATTCTTTATTGTTTAGATTATGCAAAAGATAAAGAGTCATTCTACTATCTAAATCTTGTTTAAAAGAATATTTCCCTTCTTTGCCTTGGCTTACAATAATTTCGTCTATTTTTTTATTTTTTAAAATTTCCGCGATTTGATCTAAGGTAGTTAGTTTTTTATTTGCTTCTGGAGACTTTGTTGTTGGCTCAATATTTTTTTTGTTATCTTGTTTTTTAGTTTTTTCATGTTTACTATTTTTTACAAATTTTCCAAGTTCCTCTTCACGATTACCAGAAACTGTTAAGTTTATTTCCCCGCTGTTATAAAATTTTTCAAATCTATCTGGAAGAATTTCTAGTTTGTCTTTTTTATCCGAAATATTTTCTGTTTCTATTAGAAATTTTCCATCCCTTTTTATTGTTCCAATAATTTTATATTTTTTAAGTTCTTGGCCTGATTTCGCTTGTATAAAAAATTCACTTCCTTTTTGAAGTTTTATGATTTTACCGTCAATAAAAGACTTAATTGATAAAATTTCTTGATTAGGCTCTTTTGTTTCTGGTATACCCCTTTTTTTTGAAAAAGCTTCATATTTTTCTTGGTTTTTTTCATCTTTATCCAACATTGGTTGTATGATTTTATCTATAGTTTTTGTTAGTTCAAGATTTTTTAGCTCTCCTTTTGCTTTTTCGTATTCTTTACGATTTCTGAAGTTGCCAGTAGGAAGACCAGCTCTTTTTGTTTTTGAGACTTTTTTTAAGTCTTCTAAGTTTTTTAATATTACCTGTGGTTTTTTTTCTTTATTGGTAGACATGTTAATTTAGATATAAGTTAAGTATTTCTATTATAAAACTTATCTTTTAGAACTCCTAATTCTTTCGTTTTTACTTATAAATTATACAATAAAACTAAATTACCGTCAATTATGTTTTCCACATTCGGATTGACTTTTTGCTTGTTTTTGGTATTCTTATTACATACGGAACAGGGGTACGAAAATACGATTGAACTCTGAAAAGATTGTAACCATCGCGAAGACCTTTAGTTTGTAGTACAAGTTTGGTCGTTCTGCATTTTGCCTTTATTTTTAAGGCTAAAAGGATTCTCGCGGTATAAAATTGTTTTATAAAACCTCAAATTAAAATATTCAGCTACGCCCTATCGGCCTCCTTTTTACTAGGACAGGTCTTTTTGCCTGTTAATATGGCTTATGCCCAAGATACAGCTCTAGAGGCAACTGGATTTTCATACCAGGCGGTTGTTCAAAATGACGCAGCTTCAGGAATTGCTGATACAGATAATGAAATTATTACTTCTGGTGGTGCTTTGATGGCAACGGTTGCCAATATTGGTAGTCTTGAAGGAGTTGATGATGGAGAAGCCCTTTCTGATCAAATAGAAGTATATGTGATAAGAAAAGGAGATTCCATTGGGCAAATAGCTGAAATGTTTGGAGTTTCAGCTAATACTATTCTTTGGGCGAACAACATGAAAAAGGGAGATAAACTTGTTGAAGGAGAAACTCTTGTTATTTTGCCAGTAGATGGATTAAAGCATACTGTAGTAAAAGGAGATACGCTTAGAAATATCGCAGCCAAATACAAAGCAGATGTCTTGGATATTGCTGGATATAACGGCATGTCTATCGAAGATCAATTGACTGTTGGACAAGAATTGATAATACCTAATGCTGATGTTGATTTACCAAGCACTTCAAGCTCTTCTTCTAAAGGAAAAACAAGTACAAAAACTACAGTTTCTTCTGGAAAAACTGTTTCTGGATACTTTATAAACCCAGTGCCTAATTATAGAAGAAGAAGTCAGGGATATCACGGAAAAAATGCAATTGATCTAGCTGCTCCAATTGGAACAAAGATTGTTGCTTCTGCTCCTGGAACAGTTCTTGTGGCACGTAATGGTTATAACGGTGGATATGGAAATATGGTAATCATTCAGCATCCAAACGGAACAAAAACTTTGTATGGTCACATGTCTAAACTTGGAACTCATACTGGTGCAAAAGTCTCAAGAGGAGAAGTTATCGGATATGTTGGATCAACGGGACACTCAACAGGACCACATTTGCACTTCGAAATTTATGGAGCAAAGAACCCAGGTACAACAACTCCAATGTCTTGGGCAAAATTAGCAAATTAAAAACCTCTGTCAGATAGGCAGAGGTTTTTAATTTAGGTATTTTTTAATATTTATTTATTCTAACAAAAGTAGAGCAAGCATTAATGCAATTCCTAAGAGAATCGAAAAAATTTGAGAGAAGATATTTCTAAGTTTTTTCGATTCTTTAAGTTCTGGAATTAAGTCGGACATTGCAATATAAATGAAACCCCCAGCGGCTATTGGAACAACCCAGTCGGTAAAAGTTTGCGCTACACTACCAAAAATAAAAGCAATAACAAGTCCAACTACAGCCATTAGAGCAGAAATAAAATTTAAATACAAAGCTTTTCTTTTTGAAAATCCAGAATGGATTAAAACAGCAAAATCCCCTACTTCTTGTGGAATCTCATGTAGAATAACTGCGATTGTAGTAGCAATTCCTATTGGTGTGCTTATCAAAAAACTTACGCCGATTATTATTCCGTCTATTAGGTTATGAAAACCGTCTGTAAATAAAATTAATTTTCCAACTGGATGTATTTCTGTTTCTCCTGAATCTTCTCCATGATGATGCCAATGCATAAATCTTTCTAGAATGAAGAACATTAAAATTCCAGAAATTAACAAAATACCGATTATTGTTTGGTTCGTAATTTTTTCAAAAGCTTCTGGAATTAAGTGTATAAAAGCATCTCCCAAAAGTGCTCCTATTGCTAAGCCGATAAAAGAGTGGATATATTTTTTTAGAGTTTCATCTTTGAGAAATAAAAACAAAACTCCGATAAAAGAGACTAAGCTAACTATCGTTACACTAAAAAAAGCGTTTAAATAAGGCATAAAATAAAAGATTTAAATTAGAGTTAAGAAATTTTTGCTTTTATTTTGTTGGCTACATCATTCATACTTAGACTTGTTTTTGTGATGTAGAAAGCAGGTTTGTATTTATCAAGCTGACTTTTTTGTTCTCCTCCAAGATTTGTTAGAACCATGATTGGAACTTTCTTTCCCCAAGAATTTTTTTCCTCTCTGATTTGTTTCATAAATGCGATTCCGTCCATAACCGGCATGAGCACATCTAGAATAATCATATCCGGATGATGTGCATCGGCTAAAGCAATTCCTTCTTTACCGTCTTTTGCTTGAAGAGTTTTAAATCCTTCCCTTTCCAATTTATCAACGAGAGCTTCTAATATTGGAACTTCATCTTCTATTATTAAAACTATTTTTTTTTCTTCTTCTTTTTCTATTTCCATATTTTAATTTTGAACTTTTTGTTTATAGATTTTTTAAAGTTCGGCTAGTTTTTAATAAAAAACTTAATAATGATGTATTTATTTTTGTGCGGGATAAGGGAGTCGAACCCTTCACCACAGTTTGGAAAACTGTTATTTTACCGATAAACTAATCCCGCATTTGTTTTTAATAATATACCAAAAAAAGATATCAAAATCAATATCAATAATTTAGTAAGTCTTGTCGGGGCACTGAGAATCGAACTCAGTCTACACGAACCCGAATCGTGTGTACTACCGGTATACTATGCCCCGATAGGTTAAATTAACAATGTCGTGTCGGGCTGCTGGGAATCGGACCCAGTCTACATGTTCCCAAAACATGTGTACTACCGGTATACTACAGCCCGTTGTTGTTCTGTAATGCTATCTTACAACATTTTTAAAACTTCTTCAACAACTTCTTCTTTTTTTAAACCATTTGTATCTAAATACAAATCAGCATATTTTTTATACAAAGGTAAACGTTCTAGAATAATATTAGCTAAGCCTTTTTCTTTTAGCCCAATAATTCCGTCTTTATAAAGATTTTCACCTAATCTTCTTTCTATTTCTTCTTTGGAAACATCTAGATAAATTACCAAAGAATTTTCTTTTATCTTTTGCATAGCTTTTTCAGAAAAAATAATACTTCCTGGTGGTGCAAAGATTAAACCATCAAAATCTAATTCTAGAGTGTACTTTTCTTCTAATTCTTTCAGTGCTTCGTTTCCCTTTTCTTTTAAAATAACGTCATGATGCTTCCCTTCTTTTTCACGTATTAGGATATCTAGATCAACATATTTGCAACCCAATTTTGGGGCCAAGACTCTTCCGGTGACAGACTTTCCAGAACTAGGCATTCCAATGAAAGTTAATCCTTTTTTTGATTTAAAATTTTGCATAAACGAGTTTAATTATATATGAAATATCAGAAATTACAAAATTAAGTCGTTTATAGCCTTTATTTTTGCTTTTTTGTTATTTAAGTCAATAAAAACAACGATTAAATCAACTTGCCATTCCATGTAGTCTGGAACTCTATTGGACATGAGATATACCTGAATTGTTTTGATCATTCTTTGTATTTTCCAAGGATGCATATTGTCTTCTGGACGGTAGTTATCTATAGTTTCACGCGAAACACTCTTAATGTTTTCACGGGAAACAGATTTTACTTCTACAAAATGCAGCCTATTTTCTTTAGAAGCTACAATATCTAACTCACCCCATTTTTGAGTGTAGTTTCTTTCTTGAATAATAAAATCATGTTTCATGAGAAACCTGCAAGCTATGTTTTCTCCTATTTGCCCTATCTTTTGTTTTTCAGAAGTAAATATTTTTGGCATATTAATATTATTTAAGCTTTTTGCTTATTGCTTTGTTTACTATAAAAATAACATAAAAAATATAAATGTTACATGTGTAACTATATAAAAGTGTTTCACATGAAACAATTTAGCTCATTTTTGTGTCTTTTAACAAAATATCCTTATTTTACAAAGGTTTTTCGTTGTTTTTTGAATTAAAAGACAGTTCTTAAAAGTGTCCTTTATAAACATTACCAACATAGTTATCCACAGTTTTTAACAAAATACCTTTATTTCTGAAAGGTGAGGAATTAGATTAAAGGACAAAATTCCTGAATTTTAATTTTGTGCACCCGGAGGGATTCGAACCCCCAATAACGGTTCCGAAGACCGGTGTGATATCCATTTCACTACGGGTGCATATATTAAGTATACTGCACATTTTTTAAATTATCAAAGTCCTTTAAGTTTATATGAGTCTTTATTTTTTTATAAAATAAAATTGCAAAATAAAAAATAAAATATTATAATCCTAAATATCTTGAACAGTTTTTGAAACAAAAAAATATACAAGATAAAAATTTTAGAAAATAATAGCGGTCATGGTTTAGTGGTAGAACACGTCCTTGCCAAGGATGAGACGGGAGTTCGATTCTCCCTGGCCGCACAGAATTTTTGTGGACTCACTAAATAAAAAATTAATAGCACAAATTCCAAAAGAAGTTTCTTTTGTTTTGGAAACGCTCGAAGGTGCGGGCTTTCAGGCGTATTTGGTTGGGGGATGCGTCCGTGATATTTTAATGGAAAAGAAGCCAAAAGACTGGGATGTCACAACTAACGCTAAACCAGATCAGATTATTGCTTTGTTCGAAAAGACTGTATATGAGAATACTTTTGGCACAGTAGGGGTTTGTGTTCCTCGTGAAACCAGCGAAATAGCTGTTTCACAAGAAACAAAAGCTAAAGAACCAGTTGAGTCTGCTGCGATAGATGTTTCACCTGAAACAATTAAAACAGCTGAGAAATATGAGATTATTGAGGTTACACCCTATAGAACTGAAGCAAAATATAGTGATTTTAGACATCCAGACGAGGTAAAATTTAGCGAAAACATAGAAGATGATCTAAAAAGAAGGGATTTCACGGTAAATGCTATGGCGGTAAGGGTTAAAGGACAAGAAATTGAGCTAAAAGACATATTTGATGGTATAAAGGACATAAAAAGTAAAACTCTAAAAACGGTTGGAAACCCAGACGAGCGTTTTGGTGAAGATGCTCTAAGAATGCTCAGAGCTGTCCGTTTTGGAGTGCAGTTAGATTTTTCTATTTCTCACGAAACAGCAGAAAGTATTTTAAAAAATTCTGAATTGATAAAAAATATTTCTCAAGAAAGAATTCGTGATGAGTTTGTGAAAATAGTAATGTCACCAAATCCAGCAGTTGGAATTGTGATGCTACAGAAATTTAATTTGTTAAAAAATATTATTCCTGAACTAGAAGAAGGAATAAATTGTGAGCAGGGAGGTGAACATATTTATGATGTGTGGAATCATTTATTGAACGCACTACAACATGCTGCAGATAAAAACTGGCCTTTAGAAATAAGGCTTTCTGCGTTGTTTCATGATATTGGAAAACCATATTCTAGGAGAGCCACTACTGCAAAAGTTTTTTCAAAAAAGAAATTTACTTTTTATGGTCATGAAGTTGTCAGCGCAAGAATGACAAAAAAAATTTTAGAGAGATTAAAATTTTCTAGAAAAGAAATTGAACTTGTAGAAAAACTCGTTCGACATCATATGTTCTTTTCTGACACGGAAAAAATTTCTTTGTCAGCAGTAAGAAGAATAATCACAAAAGTAGGAAAAGAAAACATTTGGGCTCTTATGGATGTCCGTGAGTGTGATAGAGTAGGAATGAAGAAGAAAGAGGCGCCATACAGATTGAGAAAATATTTTGCGATGATAGAAGAAGTTTTGCATGATCCGATTTCTGTAACACAGTTAAATATAGACGGGAATGATCTTTTAAAAGACATTGGAATCAAGCCGGGTCCAAGAATTGGCTGGATTTTAAACGCTATTTTGGAAGAAGTGCTAGATGATCCAAATAAAAATAGTAAAGGACATTTGGTGGACTTAGCAAAGTCGTTAAATTTGCTTTCTGATCAAGAATTAAGGACATTAGGAGAAAGAGGAAAAGAAAAGAAAGAAAAATTGGAAGAAGAAGAAATAACAAAATTACATAAAAAGCATCGAGTTGATTAGATTAAAAATAAAATAGTATACCAAAAATATGAATTTAAATTTTTCAGAAACAATAGAAAAAAAGTTATCCACAGGTTTAGAAAAAAACGAAAAAATTTTGCAGACGGCAAATAATTTTCTTGGTGAAGAAAAAAAATATATTGATGAAAAAGTTTTTTCACAAATAATTTCTGAAACTGAAATAGAAAAAAATAAAATAGAAAAAGAAATTTCAGAAAATAAAAATGAAAAAGAAGTAAGTTATGATAAATATAAAAAATCCTTTAGAATAAAGGACGGAAACGAGGTTTCTATGGGGGAAATAATTAGTGCCAGAAGATTAGGTTTTGAAATTTCTTTACCAGAAGAGTTAGAAAAATTTGGAGATGGAAAAAAAATTAGAAAAATTATGATAGAAAAAAAGGTTAACGATTTTCTTTTTTCTAATTTGAATAAAAATCTTGCACGGAATTTGTCAGAAAAAATTAGACAACAAGATTTATTAAAAGCCAAAGCTTACGAAAAAATAGCAGAAAGATCTGGAGAAAAAAGTGAGCAACTTGGAGTTGTGGCTGAACAGATAATTATTGGCGCTCTTGAGAGTTTAGCAATAAATAGACCAGACTTGGGGTTTGATGTCCTTGAAGCTAATGCTTATCAAGACGTGAATAACAAAATAGATTTTATAATAGACACAAAGAAAAAGAAGCGTGGAGTTGGGGTAGAGAGTATTGAGGCCAGTGAAAATAATGATATTTTTCAAGGTAAATCTATTGGGATACAGTTTACAATTAACAGCAGTAAAGCAGAACATAAAGCAGAACAGATAGTAAAAGCAAAAGAAAGGGGATTAAATATCGATGATATTATATATGTTCAGATAGAACAGAAAATTTTACAAGAGGCTGTGTCTAAATGGCAAAAAGAAGGAAAGAGTATTTCTGGGCCATGGAAGTTTTTGCCTCCAGAAATTAGAATTGCTACTTTGGACAACCTATTTAAGGATATTTTGTCTGAAGAGCAAATAAAAAGCTTAATTAAAAATATAAAATAAAATATAGATAAAAAGAAACGGCGCTTTAATTATTAATTAAGCGCCGTTGGTTATATTTTGTTTCTAAATAAAATTTAGAAAGTATTATCTATATGTATAAGACATCATTGTGCCTTATTAGATCTCGTTGTATTCTTTTGTAAAGATGTATCTGAATATATTGTAGCAAGTATAAAGGACACCGCAAGTGCTCTCTAAAGGACATCTGTTGATAACTAGAAAAAAGCTTAATAAATAAAGCTGAATATGCTAATATAGATTTATATGAAAATCGGTATTTTTGATTCAGGCGTTGGTGGTTTGATTATTGCGAAAGCAATAAGAAAACTAATGCCAGAATATGATTATGTATATTTGGGAGATACAAAAAGAGTGCCTTATGGAAATCGTTCGCATGAAGCTGTTTTTGAATTCACAAAACAGGGTGTTGATTATTTATTTAGAAAAGAAAATTGTGAAATTATAATAATAGCTTGTAATACTGCTTCAGCAAGATCGTTAAGAAAAATTCAACAAGAATATTTACCAAAAAATTTTCCATATAGAAAAGTAATTGGAGTTCTAATTCCTACAGCAGAAGAATGCGCAAAATATAATAGAGTTGGAATTATTGGAACTCAGGGAACTGTGAGTTCGAATACTTTTTCTGATGAAATTTTTAAAATAAACCACGCCAAAGGACGGGCAAGTAAAAATACAAAAGTTTTTCAAAATCCTGCGCCGATGCTCGTGACGCTTGCAGAAGAAGGAGAAAAAAAATCAGCAGAACAGTTTATAAAAAAATATCTAGAACCATTTAAAACAAAAAATATAGAAGCGCTAGCTCTTGGCTGTACACACTATCCGTTTTTTAAAAAAGAAATAAAAGCTATTTTGCCTAAGAAAATAAAGGTTATTTCACAAGATGAAATAGTTCCAAAAAAACTGAAAGAGTATTTTGCAAGACATCCAGAGATTACAAAAAAACTTTCTAAAAATAAAACTACAAAAATTTTGCTTACAGATTTAACAAAAAATATAGAAAAATTATCTCAAAAGTGGTTTGGGAAAGATGCTAAACCAAAATTAATTAAATTATAAAATTATTCAGAAATATTTTTTTTGTAAAATAGAAGGGGATTTTTTTTAGCGTCTTTGTTAGTTGTAGAGTTTTTGTTTATGTATCTTTTTGAAGAATCTTCATTTTCACCTTCATTTTCTGATTCCCGGTTAATCTCAAGATTTGGATCTGATGAATCTTGATTTGAATATTGTTTTTCGTCACTAAAAGATAAACCAAAATTTCCACCTTCGGGTTTTATTTTTTCAATTTCTTCTGTTCCTATTCCAGTTTTGAGATTTACAAAAAATACTTCAACAGGACTAAATGGATCTTTTTTATCGAATTTTACATATCTTTGTATCCCATTTTCTGGATCACCAACAGACCAAAAACCTTCAGTTTTAAGTTGTTCTTCTGATTTTTTTTCAGGCGCTCTGTTTATTTTTGGTTTTTCCCATGGAAATTTCATATTTCTATAATAACAAATTTTTATAAATTAATAAACTTTAAAATTCAATCCAAATCGGGCAATGATCTGAGCCATAGTATTCTTCTAAAATGCCAGTTTTTTTTATTTTTGAAATTAGTTCAGAATCTGCAAAAAAATAATCAAGACGCCACCCGACATTTCTGTCTTGAGCGCGAGATTTGATATCCCAATATGTATAAGCGCCAGTTTTGTTTGGATAAAATTTTCTGAAAACATCTATAAAATTATTTTTTATAACTTTATCAATCCAAGCACGTTCTATTGGCAAGAAGCCAGTATTTTCTTCGTTTGCTTTTGGTCTGGCTAAATCTATTGCTTCGTGAGCTGTATTTATATCACCACAGAAAATAACTTTCTCGCCATTTTTTCTAAGTTTCAAAATAAATTTCAAGAAAGCATCATAAAATTCTAATTTGTATTTCAATCTTTCTGGTCCTTGTCCGCCATTGGGAAAATAGCCCGTAATAATAGTAAAGTTTTTGAACTTCAAACCAAGTAGCCGCCCTTCTAAATCAAGTTTTTTGATCCCCATGCCATCAAAAACTTCTATTGGCTTTTCTTTTGAATAAATAGCAACACCACTGTAGCCTTTTCTTAATTTTGAATGTGAGAAGAAAGAATAATAGCCAGAAACATTCTTCACTTCTTCAGGAAGCTGGCTTTCTTCTGCTTTTGTCTCTTGTAAACACAGGATGTCTGGTTTGTAATCTCTGAAAAGCGGATTAAAAAATCCTTGTTTTGCAGTTGCGCGTAATCCGTTTGTGTTCCAGCTGATTATTTTCATGTTTTTTAATTTGTGAGTGTTTTTTCTTCTTTTTTTCTCCAATTTATTTCAAAGGAAATAGAATATTTGTTTGGTATTTTCCATTTAGAAAATCTTAAAAAAAGGAATTGAAACTTATTCTTTGAAATTTTTCCTAGCCCGAATCTATTTAAAGTTAGTTCTATATCTATGACCATAAAATTAATTTGTTTTTTGAAAAAATGTTTCTAAAAGTATTGTGTCTATTGGTTTATTTGAAACGTGTTTGTTTTGTTGAGAGATAACTTTTAGCTTGCCTTCAAAAATTGCAGAAATTTCTTCTTTTTCAAAAAAGTGATAATGCACGCCGTATTTTTGGAACTCGCCAGATTCTGAATTCTTTGGATTAAATTCAAAAAATCTCTGGGTTTCACGAGAAAGGGAAGTGTTCAAATAAAATCCACCTGGTTTCAGAACTCTGTTTATTTCTTCTGCATATTTTGCCCAATCTTCTGGATATAAATTTTCTAATAAACCGAAATCACAGATTCCATCAAAACTTGCATCAGCAAACGGAATGTCTAAAACATCAGCTTCCATAAACTTTAACTTGCCCTTTAAACCCCAGTTTTCTATTTCTGAATTAGCTTTTTCTACTATATTTTTTTCAAAATCAATTCCAATTACTCTGTATCCAGCTTCAGCAAGTTGTTTTGCAAAAAGTCCACGGCCTGAACCAACATCAAGAACAAAAGAACCGAGCTTTAGATTTTCTGTTAATTTTGAGCCACGAGATTCCATCGGCAAATGTGTCCAAATATCTGCGCCGTTCTTGTAAGCTATTTCGAAATATTTTTTGTGGTCGTGGTATTGCATAGATAAATTATAGCATCAAATAAAAAAACCGCCCCATTATAGAGCGGTTTTCTCGATTTATTATTCTATCGAGTCAGATAAGATTTTATCGAGCTTTTTACTCGATGTTTTTTGTAATTTTATGAGTTTTTTTGTTAATTTCATAAGTTCTTCTATTTCTTTACCTTGGTTTTCAATTTTTTTAGTTAAACTATCTAAGGTGTTTTTTTGAACGGGTTCTGTGATAACCATTAAATAAAGCTGGTCTTCATCTACTCCTTCTATCCAGTAATGTATTATTCTGACATTTTTTTCTTTTTCAAAATTATTTAAGATTACATTAAATTTTTTTATTATATTTAAATAAAAAACTGTTGGATGAGAATAATAACCAGTAGCACGTTTATCATAAGATACTCCTGTTGGAATAATGCTGAAGTTTCCGGTTGTTTCTGTTCTGGAAAAACTATAACTAATTTTTGCTGAATCTAATTTCTGTTCGGCTTGAACTTTGTTTGCTAACTCTTCTGCTGAAGGGCCACATGAAGAAATAGAAACAATAAGGATAAAAAAAATTAATCCAAAAGAAGGGATTAGGTGGATGCTTTCTAAAAAAATTATTTTTTTCATGATATTCAGTTTTTAATGAGCTAATTTGCTCGGTTTATATTCAGAAATATTTATCTTTAAAATATCACAAAATAGTTGATAAGTCAATAAATGCAAAATTACATTTTTATTTCTTAGAATGGAATTTCTTGTGCACTTCTCTGAGTTGCTTGTCTGTGACGTGCGTATATATTTGTGTAGTTGCAATATTAGAATGTCCCAACATCATCTGGACAGAACGGATATCTGCGCCGTTGGAAAGCAAATCGGTTGCGAAGCAGTGTCTGATAACGTGCGGTGTAACTTTTTTTGAGATTCCAGCTTTGATCGCATAGTATTTTACTATGCGTTCTATTGATCTGCGGGCAAGTGCTTCTTTTTCTGTTTTTGCTTTCTCATCTCCAACTTTTACAAACAATGCATCGTCCATATCTTTTCTGACTTTCAAATATTCTCTAATTTCTTTTCTCGCGTCATCTGAAATGAAAACGACTCTGACTTTGTTTCCTTTTCCACGAATAGAAAATTCATCTGCAGAAAAATCTATATCACGTGTCAAAGAGCAGAGTTCTGAAACACGAAGTCCGGTAGAAAAAAATAATTGCAAAATTGCTCTGTCGCGAAGTGCTTTTTCGTCATTACCTTCTGGAGCGGCGAGTAAGCGTTCTAGTTCTTTTGATGAAATTAAATCAAGAGAGCGTTCTGGAATTTTTGCGAGTTCTATACATTCTGGTGGCAAGCTTTCTATTCTTCTTTTTGCAAAATATTTTAGAAAAGATCTGAGTGCTATTAGATAATAATTCTGAGTTTTCTTTTTGAGAGTATCACCAGTTGCTCTGTTGTTGCCAGATGTCTGTCTGTTCAAAAAAAGTCTAAATTCACGAACTAGTGAGTCTGTAATTTCTTTTGGAGTTCCTATTTTGGCAAAACTCAAAAAGCGGGACAAATATCTGTCGTAATTTTCTATTGTTTTTAAACTTGAGCCTCTTTCGATTTCTAAGTATTCTAGATATTCTTTTTTAAGTTTTTCGATTTCATTCGACATAATTTTATTTTAGCATTTATTAAAAACAATGTCGCACAATATGTTTTAACTAACCACATTTGTCACTTTTAATTCTAACATTTCATTTGGCGTTTTTCCATTTAAACCACAATGCTCAAGATTGTTGTAATAATCATTCCAGATTCT
>Ga0209099_1002036_pt1 | contig 18626 bp, 17 predicted proteins | sample AD_JPNHW2_MetaG_FD_184430 | JGI IMG/M metagenome (GOLD analysis project Ga0209099, IMG submission 184430) | Active sludge microbial communities of municipal wastewater-treating anaerobic digesters from Japan - AD_JPNHW2_MetaG (SPAdes) (version 2) | ecosystem: Engineered > Bioreactor > Anaerobic... | reverse complement strand
TAATAAAGAATACGGCAAAATAACTATTGAAGACCATTTCAACTCCTTTCAATGGATGCTGTTCGGAGAATCCTATACTAAATACAAACATCTTTTCGAACCAGGAAAACAATTATTTTTCAAAGCGAAGGTAAAAGAGAGATACTATGGAGGTGATATACAGGGGGAAAAGCAATACGAGCTCTATCCTTTCGAGATCTTTTATCTTCATGATGCTTTTGATAAATTATGTAAACAAATAACGCTGACCCTTCAAGTAAATGATTTATCACCAAATATTGCATTTCTTTTAAAAGAGATAATTGACAAATCAAAAGGGAAAAAACCTCTTTATATAAGAGTAGTTTCTGATGACAAAGAGTTTCATTTAGATTTTTTTGCATCAGAAATAAAAATCAACCCTGAACACTTTATTAAGAATTTTAATCTTCAGATTCCTAATAAAATCGTACTTGAATAATGAAATATTCCAATAAAACTATTGATATTTTCAGCATAGTAAAAAATATTATGCAACAAAATATCGTCTTTTTTTATTGATTTAAAGAAGATAATAAAGAAAATAACTATTATCATAAATATTGCCATTTTTACTATAAAACTGATATATAGATGCTTAGTAATAAAATAGCTGTTTTTCAGAATAAAAAATGAATATTAAAAGAAATAAATCTTTAAGAAAGCGTATAAACAAAAAAAGATTATCTTTGCAGCATTATTATTTAAATTAATTTATAATGAACATTTTTATTGGAAGCTTACCTTTTTCAACTAAGGAAAGTGAATTAAGAGAATTCTTCGAAGCATACGGAGAAGTTAGTACAGCAGCCATTATTTCTGACAAATACACTGGAAGAAGTAGAGGTTTTGGATTTGTTGAAATGCCTGATTCAAACGCAGCAAAAAAAGCCATTGAAGAATTAAATGGCAGTCAAGTTGAAGGTCGTTCTATCGTAGTGAAAGAAGCTATCGAAAGAGACGAAAACTCAAGAAGAAGTAGTGACAATGGGAACTACAGACCAAGAAGAGATAATGGTTATAATAACAGAAGATCATAATTAAGTAATTTTCAATATTGTTATCATATTTCAATTAAAAAGGGCAAGCTCACAAATAAGCTTGCCTTTTTTGTTTGGAATGATTTTAAATCAGACAAGTATAAATATGATTATTTTTGCGGACCATAATCTATAAAAATGACAACATATCTTTGGGGAAACAACAGAAGATTTAATTCCTATAAAAGATTCTTAAAAGAGCACTTTGGATCAAGAGTTCAGAAACTTACTCTTGATGCAGGTTTCAGTTGTCCTAATCGTGACGGAACTGTTGGTCATGGAGGATGTAGTTATTGTTTAAATGATGCTTTCAATCCCTCCTATTGTATTTCTTCAAAAAGTGTTGAACAACAACTGGAAGAAGGAATCGAATTTCATCTAAACAGATATCGCCGGGCCGAAAGTTATTTGGCTTACTTTCAAGCTTTCTCAAACACTCACGCGCCGCTCAGTAAAATGAAAGAGATCTATCGTCATGCCATCGAACATCCACTTATTAAAGGAATTGTCATCGGCACAAGACCTGATTGCATTGATGAAGAAAAATTGGACTATTTTTCAGATTTGCAAAAAAAGATTTTTGTATCTATAGAATATGGAGTAGAAACTATTCGCAACAAAACACTTGAACGAATTAACCGTGGACATACTTTTGAACAATCACGGGAAGCGCTCCAAATGACTTTCGAGAGAAATATTCATACCGGAGTTCATTTAATTTTCGGACTCCCCGGAGAGACTCCCGATATGTGGTTTGACGATATCAATATCATTAACCAACTCCCAATAAATAGTATTAAATTTCATCAGCTTCAAATTATCAAAGATACACCTATTGAGAAAGAATACAGATGTAATTCGGGAGAATTTTATCCTTTTGAATTGGAAAATTATGTTGATTTTATTGTAAAGTATACTGAAAAATTAAATCCCAAGTTTGTTATTGAGCGTTTCGCCGGAGAAGTGCCCCCAAGGTTTTTGTCGGTAAACAATTGGGGAACGCTTAGATATGACAGTGTCCTTAATAAAATAGAAAAAAAACTAAAAGCAGAAGATACTTATCAGGGACGAATATACAATCAGACACAATATTAAGCTATAATCAGATTCTTATTTTCATCTGCTTATCTCCACCAATAAATTCCTTTTAGGTGAAATTACATATAAGTTCACGCTATATTTATTATTGTGATTAAGTTTATATAAAATGGCATAATAATTACCTTGTTCATCAAGCAGACTCCTTACAAAGTGCAAAGTTTGAATGAGATTCGGAACAACATCTTCATCAAGAAAAAGATCCTTTTCATTATCTGCAAGGGCAATCTCAACATATTGGCTATCAACTTGATTAGATGGGGTTCTCTTCCATTTAATAATATTCCAATTCTTATGGAAAGAAGAAGGCAATTGAGGGTAATTATCGAAAAAATCAGCAGGTGGTTTTTCAAAATAATGGATGTCAGAATTTTTGAGTTGAAGTAATGATACAGAAATACCTGATTTTTTAAAAAAACTTGGGGCATTGATAACGAATAACTCTTTTTCTTCGTGATAATTAAGACTAAAAATTGCTTTTTTTTCCTTTATTTTAGAATAGAATCCATATCCGACCAGAATTAAAATAGCCAAAAAGAAACCGACAAAAATAAATTTTGACACTTTCATATCGGGAAGCATTATTTTAAGAGGTTCTCAGCGGATTCAATTTTATTCTTTATTTCAGGATTTGAAAGACCTTTTTTAATAGCAAGTTTCCAATTTTTAATTGCTTCAGGATAATTTGTTAAATCAAAATAGGCATCTCCCAATACAGAATATATTCTGGCGAGCAGTGAAGTATCAAATGCATACATAGCAGCCTGATTAAGGTAATTCACAGCTATATCATGTTGCAAAAGATTTTGAAAAGCCATACCAAGACTATACAACATCATGGCATTAGTTGGAAACAACTCAGTTATTTCAGCTTCATTATTCACAATAGTTTGGTAATCTTTCAATTGCGATAGTACAAAAAGATAATCTTCCCATATAGTGAACTGAGTACTATTGAGAGATAGCGCTTTTTCTAGTGAAATTCGTGCATCCTCGTAGGATCCTTTCAACAATTGCAGACCAGCCAATGTAGCCCATGCTTCTATGGCATCAGGATGAGAAATGACAATAACATCCACCAATTGACGTGTTTTTTTTATATTCTTCTCATCTTTTGTCGTAAGTGCTTTTGAAAAAAAAGATTGCAGAATGGGCAAAATTTCTTCCATTTCAAGTTCATCACTCTTAAAGGCAGAAAGAAGAGATTTGAAACTTTCATCTTCTTTATTTTTTTCCTGATAGTAATCAGCAAGAGCTAGATGTACATAAGGATTTTCCTTGTCAATTTTGAGAGCATTTTGGAAATATTCATACGCTTTATCAGGCATATTATTGGTCAAATAAATATTTCCTGCCTGAGTATAATATTTCACTTCATAGGGGAATTCCTTAATAAGTTTATCATATTCTGCAACTGCGCTTTTAACATCATTCAAATACAAATAAATATTTTTTTTCGCATCCGTAATTTCATCATTTTTCCCAACAAGTTTTTCAAGACGATCATAAACTTTGATAACTTCATAATATTTTTCAAAATTAAGATAGGCATCAGCCAATGAAAAAAGATAATACTCATTAGACGGCTTCAACTTGCATACCTCTTCCCAATATTTGGATGATTGTTTATAGTCGCCTAAATTGTCGTTTACCTTAGCCATTTCTACAACATACCATTCGTTATGTTTATCTATTTTCATCGCTTCCTGCAGATAATATGCTGCACCGGCATAGTCCTTATTGGCACTTCTGATTTTGCTTAGCATAAAAAAAGCAGCATCATTTTGAGGATTTTTAGAAATCACATAACGAAAATTTGATTCTGCGGAGGTATAATTTTCAGTATAAAAATCTCTAAGGCCATCGGCAAAGGAGGCAGATAATTTACGAACTTCTTCGGGAACAAGAGACTTATTGTAATTTCTAAGAGTATTTTGAGAAAAAGCCGAGAGCAATAATAACTCAGAAAATAAAATAATAGCCACAATTTTTTTAATCATATTAAAATCATTTTTTGAGTCAATAATCACTAATTATTTCAAACGAATCAGATAAAAAAATATTTCATAATCAACAATTAATCAATGCAAGCCACTATGACCGAATCCGCCTGCTCCTCTGTCAGAATCAGTCAGTTCTTCCGCTTCTGACCAAATTACCTTTTCATGTTTAGCGACCACCATTTGAGCAATTCTTTCACCATTATTGATAATAAAATCTTCACTGGATAGATTTACCAAAATCACTTTTATTTCACCGCGATAGTCTGCATCAATTGTTCCAGGTGTATTAAGAACTGTGATACCTGATTTTGCTGCCAGTCCGCTACGAGGCCTAATCTGGGCTTCATATCCGATTGGGAGTTCAATATAAATTCCAGTAGGGACCAAGGCTCGCTCTAATGGTTTTAAGGTTAAAGGGATATCCAAATTGGCACGCAGATCCATTCCTGCAGAATAGGGCGTTGCATATTCAGGTAATGCATTTTTGGAACGATTAACGATAGTACATTTTATATTCATAGTCAAGGTTTTAATTATAATAATATTTTACCTTCTTATAATTAGATTAATATATTTATGATCAATAAGATAAACAACAAAAAGATAAAACAAGAGTAGCAAACTATTTATTGCCATTTTTATTCCAAACGAATCGAAATAAAACAATGTTGATATCAAATATAATGCAACGGCAAAGACTATATAGATAATAATCCGAAGAAGTTTATACTCGATATGATAATAGTGTTGACCAAAAGCATATGAGAGTAACATCATAGAAAAATAGCAAATAAAAGTAGCCCATGCAGAACCCATATAACCGATTACCGGGATTAAAAAATAATTTAGAAGCAAGGTAATCAGAGCTCCAATCAAAGAAATATAGGCACCGAATCTTGTTTTGTCGGTTAGTTTGTACCAGATTGACAAATTGTAAAAAATTCCAAGAAACAAGTTAGCCAGTAATAAAATTGGAACAACCCCCAATCCAACACGATATTCCGGTCCCACAAAATGCTGAATAATATCCATATAGAGCATTATTCCAAGAAAGATAAATGAACAAATAAAGACAAAAACAGACATCACATCAGAATAGGTCTGTTTAGCATCCTGATCTTTTGATTTAGCAAAGAAAAATGGTTCTGCAGCATATTTAAAAGCCTGAATAAAAATTGTCATCATGATAGAAATCTTATAGCAAGCACTATAAATACCAACCTGAGCCTGAGCAATATCTGGTGGTGACAATCTTCGCAGCAACACTCTGTCCATAGTTTCATTCACAATTCCGGCCAACCCTAAAATAAGTAAAGGAAATCCATAGGAAATCATTTTCTTCCACAATTTAAGATCAAAACTCAGTTTAAATTTAAACAATTCAGGAATTAGCAAAACCAAAGTAATAACACTTGCTATCAAATTTGAGATAAAGATATACCCCACTCCTATTTCAGGAGAATAGATATAATGAATCACTTCAGGAGCAAAATTGATTTCCACCAAATACGGGCAAAGAATCAAGAAAAAGAGATTCATTAAAACATTAACCGTAATATTGGTAATTTTAACGAAAGCAAATCTTAAAGCTCTCATTTGAAGTCGTAGTCCGGCGAAAAAGATAGAAGTAAGGGCATCAATACTGATAATAACAGCCAACCAGCTTATATATTCCGGATGTTCATGAAATTGAAGGCCATCAGCAATATTTTGAGAAAACAGAAGACAAAAAACAGTAAACAAAACAGATGTAACTAACAAAGAGATAGTTGCGGTAGAATAAGTTTTCTCTTTAAACTCATCTAATTGAGAAAAACGGAAGTACGCTGTTTCCATTCCGTAGGTTAAGATTACAATAAAGAGACTTACCCAAGCGTATAATTCACCAACAACACCATACTGTGCAGGTTGTGGGAAAAGATAAGTATGCAGGGGAACCAGTAAATAATTCAGGAGGCGTCCAAAAATAGTTGAAAAGCCGTAAATAGCTGTTTGTCCTGCTAATTTCTTAATTGATGCCAAGGTGCAATGTTAATTAAATAGAAATGCAAAATTACAAAAAAAAGCCTCTGATTTTACTGTTTTTTTCCCTTATAAAGATCATACTTAAAAAACTTACACTCAAGCTGACCATTAAAAAGGGTAAACCGTCTCGAAGGGTGCAATCCAAGATTTTTAAGAGCATCAAAATCCGAGCTAATAATAAAGGCAGTACATTGAGGATAATTATTTTTAAGGGTATCTCCTATTTGTTTATAAAAGTCATTAATATCGTCTACTTCAAGGCGTTCGCCGTATGGCGGATTCGAAATGATGAAAGCAGGAGTCCTCACAGGTGATGTCAACAGCATATCCTTCTTTTTCAAAGTAATAAAATCCTGTAAACCAGCTTCTTCAACATTTACTTTTGCCATTCCAAGATATCTTGGAGAAATATCATATCCATACAGATTAATATTAATATCGGAAAGAATCCGAGCTTCATCAACTATCCCTTGCCACATTTTATTGTCAAAATTCAGCCAGGAAAAAAATCCAAAATGAGCGCGATAAAAGCCAGCCGGAATATTGAGTGCTGCCATAGCGGCTTCTATCAGAATTGTTCCGGAGCCGCACATAAAGTCAATGAAATCACATTCTCCCTGCCAGCCGCTTAACTTAATCATGGCAGCAGCCACCACTTCATTGATGGGAGCAGGATGGTTTGAAACCTTATAGCCTCTTTTATGTAAAGAATCTCCTGAACTGTCAAGAAAAAGAGTAGCCTGATCATTAAAAATATGAATATGAAACTGCACATCCGGATTCTCTTTATCAACAGAAGGACGAACGCCATACTTATCTCTAAATCTATCACAAATCGCATCTTTTGCCAATACTGAAGCAAAGAGTGGAGAATTAAAAATTGAGTTATGCATCGTAGTACTCACAGCCAAAGTCCCTTCTTTATCAAGAAACTTTTCTGATGGGAAATTAAATATCGAAGAGTAAAAGTCTTTATTACCTGAGAAAGAAAAACTATCAACCTGCAAAAGGATTCTAAGAGCAGTTCGACAATAATAATTAGCCCTATACAAAAGATCAATTGGACCTTCAAATTGAACAGAACGATTCATTATCTGGCAATTTTCAGCACCTAAAGCAATAAGTTCATCGTATAAAAGCGGTTCAATACCGGCAAAAGTTTTGGCTATAAAAATCTCTTTTTTCATCATTATATTTTGAGTTAAAGTATGAAGTATTGAATTAAAAAAATATCATCTGCATATGTTTATTGACTAGAAAAATACAAAAATAGCACAAATTACTTAATATAAACTTTAAAAAAAATGTTCTTTTTTTCAAAAAAATAATTTACTTTGATCATAAAAAATATTGCATTGATTTTCAATACTTTATAAAAATTAAAAAGATTTTTTTTCAAAATAGTTATCAATTTATATTTTTTTTATTTATTATTGCATTCTAAAAAATATTTGAAAAAAACAATTTTTTGTCAATAATTACGTTCCCTAAAGAATTATTTGATATTATAAATTGAATAAAAAAAATAAAATTTAATATTATGGGAAATTCAAAAGGTAAAGTTATGTTAGTCGAAGATAGTCAAAATCTTCGCTTTGTTTTGAGAGATTACTTAGAAATGCTTGATTTCGATGTGGTTGATTTTGGAGATGGAGAATCCGCATCAAAAGCATTTAATAAAGGTCATTTTGATATTTGTATTCTAGATGTAATGATGCCCGACAAGGACGGATTTACTTTAATTCAGGAAATTAAAAAAATTGACCCTAACATTCCTGTCATTTTCCTCACTGCGAAAACGACTAAAGAAGATAAGATTAAAGGGTTTAAGTTAGGCTGTGATGATTATATAACAAAACCATTCAGCACTGAAGAGCTTGCTCTTCGTATTGAAGCTATCTTAAGAAGAAGCCGAATCATCCACAAGGAGGAAGAAATTCTTTATGAAGAAAAAATATATAAGTTTGGTGATTTTGTTTTTAATTACAGTGCTATGCAATTATTTCACCCAACCAGAACCAGAACTTTAACACGTAAAGAAGCTGAATTGCTGAAATTATTGTGTGAACATCAGAATAAACTTCTTCCAAGAGAAGTGATTTTAAAACAAGTATGGGGTGATGAAGATTATTCTGTGGGCAGAAGTATGGATGTTTTCCTGACAAAATTACGCTCATACATCAATATTGAAAAAGTGAGCAAAGAACACCTTAATCCCGGAGGAGGCCGTCGCGACAAATACAAAGCAGGATTTGAACCCAAAGTTGAAATCTGCAATGTTCATGGAACCGGTTTCATTCTTAAAGTAAGAGAATAACTTTTAAAAGCCTTGCAAATGCAAGGCTTTTTTTTTATAACTTTGCATATCAAATTCAAACTATGATTATAGATAATTTATTCCGAAATGTCGCAGATAAAGGTCATGTGTGTGTCGGCTTAGATACTGATTACCATTACCTCCCCTCTCAATTTGCCAATCAATTTTTAAAAATAAGCGATGCTATTTTTGAGTTCAACAAACAAATAATTGACGCCACGAACGATGTTACTGCCTGTTACAAAATTCAGATTGCCTATTATGAGGCATATGGAATTGAGGGAATGCTGGCTTATCAAAGAACGCTTGCATACCTCAAATCAATAGGAGCATTTTCAATCGGTGATGTAAAAAGGGGGGATATTGCTAAAACAGCTGAGATGTATGCAAAAGCTCACTTTTCCGGGGATTTTGAATGTGATATGATTACCATTAATCCCTATATGGGACTTGACAGCATTACTCCATACTTGCCATTTCTGAAAGATAATAATAAAGGAATATTTGTTCTTATTCGGACTTCGAATGAAGGAGCAAAAGATATTGAGTATTTGCCATCAGAAAACGGAAAGCGGGTTTATAATATCATCGGTGAAAAAATGAATATGCTTGGAAAAGAATATTTGGGAAATTGTTGTTTTTCATCAATCGGCGGTGTTATGGGCTGCACGCATGCAGACGAAGCTAAAGAGGTACGGAAGAATCTGGATTCGACATTTTTCCTGATTCCCGGCTACGGAGCACAAGGTGGAAAAGCGGAAGATATTGCGCTCTACCTAAAAAAAGGCAATGGAGGTGTAGTCAATGCTTCCCGATCTATTTTGCTGGCCTATAAAAAAGTAGAAAATGGAGAGAAAGAGTTTGCAGCTCATTCCAGAAGCGAAGTAATCCGAATGCGTGACGATATCCTTAATGCCTGCAAAAAATAGCACCACTTTTTCTGATATTAATTGAGCTTATTTAAAAAAAATGCAATATACAACTACAAAAGTACTAAAACAAGAAAAAATTGCTTCGGACATTTTTGTCATGACAGTCAATTATAATGGAGAAGTTGCACTTCCCGGACAATTTTTTATGCTCAAAGCATGGGAAAACCAACTCCCACTAATGCGTCCTATAAGCTATTTTAAAAAAGATTCTGACACTATTTCTTTCATGTATCGAGTGGTCGGCAAAGGCACTTTATTACTTTCAAAACTTAAAAAAGGAGCTCCAATTGAGATTCTTGGGCCTCTGGGAAACGGATTTCCCTGTGATCAGGTGAAAGGAAGCATTGCCTTAGTGGGCGGAGGTGTTGGCATTCCTCCATTGTATGACACAGCCAAGCTACTTATGCAAATGGGTAATCAAGTATCCGTTTTCCTCGGGTATAAAGATGAACTTTTTGCTCTGGAAGATTTTGCGGAAATTGGATGTAACTTATTCGTTTCATGTGAAAAAGGCAATGAAGGTTACAAAGGATTTATAACAGATTTGCTTCACTGCAATCTATTCAATGCTGTTTTTACTTGCGGACCGGAAATTATGATGAACAAAATTGCATTAATGTGCAAGGAAAATAATATTCCCGTATGGCTTTCGATGGAAAGAAGAATGGGATGCGGCATCGGAGCTTGCCTTGTCTGTACTTGCGAAACTACCAAAGGAATGAAAAGAACTTGCAATGAAGGTCCTGTTTTCAATGGGAATGACTTAATAATCAATTAATTTAAAGGGATTATCAGGATTTAAAGAGAAAAAATAATGTTAGAAACCACTATAAACGGAATCAAATTTAAAAATCCGATTATTGCAGCATCGGGCACTTTTGGATTTGGCAGGGAATTCAACCATCTTTATGATGTAAGCATGCTCGGCGGAATAAGTTCTAAAGGGCTGACCCTTCATAAGCGTGAAGGCAACAAAGGAATTCGCATTTATGAAACTGCTTCAGGAATCATGAATAGCGTGGGATTGCAGAATCCCGGGATAAAAGGGTTCATTAAAGAGGAACTTCCCTGGATGAAGAGTCTTGGAAATGTTGTTATTGCAAATCTTGGGGGAAGCACAATTGAAGATTATATTGAAGGTATCAAACTGCTAAATAAGACGGATATTGATTTTATTGAGCTAAATATCTCTTGCCCTAATGTTAAAGCCGGAGGAATGGCTCTCGGTATTAAATCCAAAATAGCTTTTGAAGCAGTAAAAGCGACTAAAGAAGTTTGCCAAAAGCCTATGATTGTCAAATTATCTCCCAATGCAGAGGATATTATTGAAATGGCCCTGGCATGTGAAGCCGCAGGGGCAGATTCCCTTTCTTTAGTCAACACCTTTAAAGGAATGGCAATTGATATCAAAAGAAGAAAACCTGTTTTTGATAATATTTATGCAGGACTTTCAGGTGCAGCCATAAAACCTATTGCACTGCGAATGGCACACGAAGTATGCAAAAATGTCCGTATTCCTGTCATCGGTATTGGCGGTATATATACAGTAGAAGATATTATTGAATTTATTATGGTCGGAGCTTCGGCTGTACAAATAGGGACTGCAAATTTTTCAGAACCATTGATTTGCAAAAAAATAATTGAAGATCTTGAAAAATATTTCTTTCAAGAAGGAATTAATAATATTGAAGAAATTAGAGGTATTATTTAACGCTTTGCCCCTCTTTTTGAAGGGATATAATTTCTATAGTAATCAAATCCCAGATTTCCGGTCAGAGAACCATTTACAAGTGAGTCTTCACTGGCATTTGAAATGTCATACCTTTTAAATGCAACATTCCTTGACGAAAAAATTCCCAAAGCACTTTTATCATTAGAAATGAGGTTAGTAAATTCATTTCTATCCAACACAACTCCACTTGACTGAGTGTTTACATCAAGATATGTAACATAGTCATCCTCTGCAGCCCAAACTTTCATTTCAATACAGTCATTTCCGGCACGGTATCGGATAACCGAATTGTCAGGTTCAAGATTATTGGCAATCGATGTAAAAATTTGATTGGGTTTGTAGGGTTGAGAAATTTCAGCAGATTGTGACCTGAGTAAAGAGTTATTAATTTTTCTTGTAATAGATCCTTGTTTCACAATCTCTCCCGATATTTTATCAACTTCAAAATAGTAAAAGGTCTCGTAAATATCATAGGCTGTAGCATCTGTAGCTTTTTTAAATTTAATAAAGCTTTCTCTGACAATATTTAAATTTAGCGCAGATGCTATGGGGGAAAGGAGCACAAAATCATTAACGACAGGGGTTTCGCCTGTAACAACTTTACCTGAATATTTATTTACAATTTTCAATTTATAGATTGCATTTTGATTTAATGTCTCATTGGTATAATAGAGAATCTGAAGGGGATACGCAAAATCACCCGGATCTTTAGAGATAACAGTAGTAGTATCTAATGCTATGGTTCTATTTATTTCATCATTTACATACTCCTCTAATGTCACATCAATACTATCAATGTATGAAATATTTTCAAGATAAGATGCTACTTCATAAGCATTTCCATCTGTAAGAAAACCTTTGTATATTTTCACATAGTGAGTACTGTCAGAAGGATTCAACAGACCAAATACAACCGTAATATCTTTATATTCCGCATTCAGATCCAATTCGGGGGTACAACTGCTCAGTAAAATGCTTATTAATAATCCAAACAACAGTGTTTTTTTTATTTTCATACTTATCATAAATATTTATAAGTTTATTTGGAGGGAATAGTATTATCTCGAACCCATTTTGGGCCATTTCTTTCTCCTTTTTTGTTTTTCAGATAATTCAGTCTGTATCTTTCATTAAATGAATAAATCAGTCTAACCGTAATGACATTATTATATTGTTTTCTGTCCCATGTTTGGCCATTTGAAGTGTTGGTAAAAGTTCTGACTCTGATTGGGACAAAAGAGTATTGATAGCGTAAATTCAATTTAAGTCCTTTCCATAATCTTATTTTCACATCACCCAAGACACTCCAGTCGCTTGTTCTATAAATATCAGACCTTAGATTCGTTTTAAGATGCCATCCATTTTCAACTTCCTGAATATTGACCAATCTTCCCCAGGCAAATCCTGCTCCGAATGCCCAGCCCGTCTTGGGATCTTCATAATGGAAAATTACAGGCACTTCAACATAATTTAGCCGGAGGCGGTATTTTATTTTGGAATCATAATCAAAGTTATAATCTATATTATTTACATTTGAGTAGACCATTGAATCAACAAGAGATTTCCTAAAAGAGCCTTTTTGAGAAAATAACAGTTCTACGGTAGCAAACCATTGTTGTTTAGGTTCTAATGCCAACATGACGGAAGCCCCGACGTTGAATCCGAACTTATTATAGCCATAAACCTCATCTCCATCCACCTGTGTAGCATTCATCCCCAAAATGGCAGAACCGATAAAACGTTGTGAGAAGCCTAAATTAACAGTAAAAAATAGCAGAAAAATCAGAAAAAACTTTTTCATTAAGGTTGTTTATTATTTACTGGGGGGCAAAGATACATAAATCCTTATTAGTTTACTCTTTTAGATAAAAAAAATTGTCGTATCATTTCTCCGCACTGATTTTCGAGTACCCCTTTTCTGACTTTAGTTTTAGGATGCAGAATTGAATCTGAAAAAAGAGTATAGCCCTTTTTAGGATCAGAGGCACCATAAACAAGTGTTCCCATTTGGGCCCAGGAAATTGCTCCGGCACACATTACACAGGGTTCCAAAGTAACATAAAGTGTACAATCGCATAAAAATTTTGCTCCAAGATAATCAGAAGCGGCAGTAATGGCTTGCATTTCAGCATGAGCCGTAACATCATTCAGTGTTTGGGTCAGATTATGCCCACGAGCAATAATTTTGTCATCCAAAACAATAACAGCCCCGACAGGGATTTCATCTTTTTCCAGGGCTATTTCGGCTTCCTTATAAGCCAATTTCATATAATATTCATCGTCATTCATGATGAGTGCAAAATTAGCAAAAAATCGTAAAAAGATTTTTAAACCGGAAAATATTAAAATTGGCTATAACTTCTGTTTTTGTTTTCAACAAGGTTGTTGGCAGATGTTATTGATAAATAATTTTTCTTGTTTGTCGTCCTCTATTTGTCTCAATACTTAGGATGTAAAAATTCTTTTTCTGAAGTTGAATAGTATTGTCTTTTCCGCTAAGAATTAGCTGTCCGAGCATATTGTAGATGGTCCATGATATAATCCTATCATCTGTCTGAATGAAGAAATTACCATCATTAGAAGGATTAGGGTATATACTTATTTCGGAATCTTTTATAAATTCATTCACCTGTGAGACAGCATTATTTGTCAAATAGACACCATTTCCACCAAGAAATAGATAATCAGAGGTTAGATTGTCAAATAATGCAATGCATTTTATTGATGGGTTTATATTATGAACAGATGCAAATGAAACAGTATCCCAACTTTCCCCATTATTATTTGAAGCAAAATAATTAACTCTATTTCCATAAAATGCTTCCCCCGAAGCATACAAAGTCCCATGTTTCGATTTTTCGATATCTAGTATGTAGAGCCCCCATCCCAAAGGATAAGACCAAGTATTTATACCCTGATTCCAATTGGTCCCATTATCATCTGTATACGAAATAACTCCTTCTCCAACTCCGATCCATCGATTTCCCACAAACTCCATATCATGTACTGAATTATCACCTCCGAAAAATCCGCTCATGTTAACATTCGAAAAAGTACCAGCGAAATCAGAAGAATGTTTTATTTCGGGCGAAAAAATCATAGTTTCCCCACCCATAAAAAGTTCATTGCTATGAGCAGGATGTACTTTAATGAAACGAAGTGACGAGTAAGGAATCGGGCTCCATGTGTTCCCCCCGTTAAAGGTTTTCTTCATGTGAGATAAAGAATAGATTGTATCAATATTATTCCCCGAATAGGCAATATGGTCTAAATATTGATAACTATTCTGAAATGAGGTATCAGCAAGAATTAAAGAAAAAGTGTTGCCCCCATTGATAGATTTGTGGATTCGGGTTTTCTTTAAGCTGCCAATTTCAACGACTGCAATAAATTTTTGATAATCAGCCGCAACTATTTGAACTACATGGTTCCCTTGTAATCCACAAGGTGTCCAGTTGGTATCAGAAGCATATACATTTTTCTTATATATACCATTGTATGTCCCCGCATAAATGGTATCGCCATAAATAAAAAGGTCAGTTGTTTTTGTATTGCCCAAACCAAGATAGTAAGTTTGTCCCTGCCCTTGCAAGGAAATCAAAATAGAGAATAAAACGGATAAGCATCTAACTATTTTCATATTAATTATTATTTATAATTGTTATCAACTTACTTTTCTCCTTCGTTCTTTCCCAGATTTTTAAGGATTATCCGCTAAAAAAATAGAATATTACTTTTTCTTTTCTTTCACAATCGGTTCAGCTCCAATAACAAAATGTTGATTAACTGCTTCTCCAAGAATAATCATATCAATCAAGCCGAAAGGGATTTTTTTTGATAATTTAGGCATTTTAAGAAGAATGATGTTCTCTCCCGGCAAAAGCAAATAGTCTTTCACATAGGTTTTATCTAAATTGCGCATGGCAGTGGTAACAGTTACAGTTCTTTCACAATTGGAATAAATCTTAACGAAAAATTCTTTCTTATTAAAAACGTATGAATCAAAAGCGACGGAAAAAATCTTAGTTCCTTTAGCATCAAATATTTCATGAGATTGAAGCAGCAGATTATATGCTTTCAGAAAATCAGTCACGCCATAGCCAAGTGCAGAATCAGGAGCAGCGAACTGACTGCCGCTATTACGAACTGCCTCCATAATTTGGTAATTAGATTTATTGGGAAAAGCCTGCCACAGACAAGTAATCATCCCAGCCATAAGGGGTGATGCAAAAGAAGTTCCCTGAGATATTCCCGTAACACCGGCAACATTGGCAACATAAGTATTGAGTCCCACCGCACAGGCATCCGGTTTTATTCTCCCGTCAGCAGTTGGGCCAAAAGAGCTAAAACGAGCTTTATTTCCTTTTACATCAACTGCCCCGACAGTAATAATGTCTTTAGCATCAGCAGGTGAACCGATATATTTCCATTTTCCGGCACCCTCGTTTCCGGCACTATTACAAATCAACAAGCCTTTAGAAGCTGCAATAGAAGCTGCTTGAGAGGCGCGGCTGGTATTTCCGTTCAAATCACTATAATTTCTAACCTGCAGAGAATCGTCGAACTTGGTATACCCAAGAGAGGAATTGACAACATCGCAGCCTAAGCTGTCTGCCCATTCAATCCCGGCTACCCAATTATCCTCTTCAACTTTGTTTTCACTTCTACCATCTTCAGTTTTTGCCAAATAGACACAAACCTGAGGAGCTGTACCCACCAAATCGCCGGGAATATGAGAGGCAATACAAGAAAGAACATTAGTCCCATGACCTTCTTTCAGGAAAGGATTTTTCCCGGGTTGAACAAAATTTCGCACAAGCAGCAGACGTCCTTCTTCTCTTAATGTCTTAAAATGAGGAATATTATCCATATTTTTGAAGCCGCCATCCATCACCATCAAGGTCATTCCGTCACCGCAATAGCCCATTCTATGAAGCCAGTGAATATTATTAAGTCTGATTTGTCCCAACGATTTACCGTAGTCAATATCCTTTTCTTTGAAAGAAATTTTTGAACATAAGGGAGTGGTCTGATTAGTATATTGAAAATAATCACTCCCAATTTCCTCAGGACTTTTCATTGTAATGGTCTTTTCACAAAAAACCACAAATGGCAACTTACTAATTTCTTCCATAATATTCTCTTTCTGAGAATAAACAGTAATACCATTAAGCCATTTACTTTTAGAAAAAAGCATCATTCCCGAATCTAGCTCCATAACTTTCTCAATGTAATAGGCAGAGACAGGAATATCATTTTCGGTAACAGCAATATTAAATTTAGCTCTTTTTTCAATAGCTTTAGGGGATAAAAATTCCTGAGGTTTAAGAATTGAATAATCGCTATATTGCTTGTCTTGAAATTGCACCCAATATTTAGCAGGCGATTGTGAGAACAGAGAGGCTGCAATGAATAAAAGCAAAAAAAGCAGAAAAGGATTTTTTTTCATAATTATATTTTAGTAAAATAGGAATAAACTTTATCTGATAAGAGCGAAAGCTCCGATATATTCTTTAAGATCCCCATTTAAAGTTAACGTTTTAATCACATAAACGTATTCACCCAGCGGACAGGGAGTGCCATTTTTAGCCCGACCATCCCAAGTGTCACCGGGTATTCTGGTTACAAAAACAATTTCGCCGAATCTGTTATAAATAATCATTTCAAAATTATTGGGATCGATCCCTTCCCCTTTCACTGAGAAATAATCGTTAATGCCATCGTTGTTAGGAGTAAAAGAGTTGGGCACATAGAAAAAATAGGGAGCTTCAACCATCACCAATTTTTTTACAGAATCGATACAATTATGAGGAGAAGTGACAGTTTGCGTAATAAAATAAGTACCCGGTTTTGTATATCCATGTGTTGGAGATTCGAGGGTGGAGTAATTGTCTATTGAAAAGTTATCTCCAAAATTCCAAAACCAACTAATGGCATCAGTAGCATTATTATAAAAAGTGATAACACCTTGACCATTTTCAATATAAACATGATTATTATCAGGGATAAAATCTGCAATCGGATTTGCCAATACGGTTCCTGTTGTTGTACCGGTACATCCGTTAGGGTCAGTCACAGTAACGGTATAATTTGTAATAGCATCGACCCCTCGGGATATGTAAGAAGTTGTTTCACCGGTATTCCAGTGAAAAGTATAGCCGGATTCATTTGGATAGACTTGAAGTGGAGTATTAGGACAAACGGAATCAGGCTGAATATAGGGGACAGGATTAGGATTAAGAAAAACATGAATACTATCTTTAGATGCTTCACATCCATACATAGAAGTGGCATATACTGAATAATAATTTGTATCTGAATCGGCAGTAACATGAAGTGTTGAAGAAGATTGGGTAACACCAGGAGTGACAACCCAAACAAAAGTGCTATTTTCTCCGTCAATAGCTGTATCGGAAGCAACAAAAGTGGCCTCACTTCCGAGACAAACAGGTTCATTCAAAACATCAATACGAGGTTTAGGATATACTAAAATTTCATTTGAAGAGGGGGGGCCGGCAACTGCTCCCTGGTAGACCACCAAGGTATAGATTCCGCTATTGGCAAGGGTTGCATTAGGAATGGAAATAGTGGTGGCAGTTCCGCGATAATGATACCCATTTGGGCCGGTAATATCATATTCGGCTCCGGGAGTAGGACTTTGGATAGTAATCGTAATATCCTGCCCTTCACACACCGGAGTAGCGGCAAAGGGAGAAGTAATAGAGCAATCTGTAAGAGCAGTGGAACTACTTTGTAAGTTAAAAGAAATTGTAGCAGGTTGCCCACTATAATTTGTCAATAATAAAATATACCACTTACCTTCCACAACCCCGGGCATCGTACAATTTTCAATTGCGGCAGCACTAAAGCTACAGTCTATCATATTGCCTCCATTAGTAGTTAGATTGGAAGAAAGTGTATAATAACCGCAGCATAGCAGATCAACAAAATCATGTTGATTGGGGGCATCAAAAGGACCCCAGCAGGCAAAATCAACATCACGACCAATACCATTTGCATCAGTTTGTTCAATATAAAAGTTAAGATTCCCTGACTGACTAACTTTCATATAATACCAAGCGGGATTCGGAAAAGAGCCGAGACAGCCAATAGAGGAAACACCTCCCAAAAAAGCAATAGCTCCGGCAGAACTCATTCCACCAGGATCGACCGAACTTGCAGGATAGACAACAGCAGCATAGGGATTATTACCTGTGCAAAAAGGAGTAGCCGGTGTTTGGGTAGAACAAGGAGAACCACTAACGGTTGAACGCGCCACACAGGAAACACACTGAACATTGGCTTCCCAACCACTGCTAACACCCGAGGCATTAGAAACAAATCTCAGTGTCAGATAGTTGCTGGTAGACAAAACAGAAGTACCCGGATTATTCATCGATAAGACAGCCAATAGATGATTAACATCTACTCCGTTTGCGTCATAAATATACTAAAAATCAC
>Ga0209099_1002034_pt1 | contig 18640 bp, 13 predicted proteins | sample AD_JPNHW2_MetaG_FD_184430 | JGI IMG/M metagenome (GOLD analysis project Ga0209099, IMG submission 184430) | Active sludge microbial communities of municipal wastewater-treating anaerobic digesters from Japan - AD_JPNHW2_MetaG (SPAdes) (version 2) | ecosystem: Engineered > Bioreactor > Anaerobic... | reverse complement strand
CACGCCTTCCCTATGGAAGGTGACGTCCAGCAGAAGGAGGCGGCCATGCCGGATCCATACGGTAGTAGTCCCGACAACGTTCCCGACGAACCCCTATCGCCATTCATATGCCCGCCCCGCTGCGGACCTACGCCCGGCGCCTGATGCGCTGATCGGCACGTCGCGTCCGTCCGCCCTTGGGGCAGCTACAGGAGGACGCGCATGATCAACTTCCGCATTACCAAGGACAACGGACTCGTAACCGTCGGGGCCGCCGAGCGCCGCTCCTGGATCGACGTCATCGATCCGGACCGCGAGGAGCTCTCCCTCCTCGAGCGCGAGTACGGCATCAACCCCGAGCATCTCCAGGACATCATGGATATCGACGAGCAGGCCCGTATCGAGAAGGAGGATGCCTACACCCTCCTCATCGTGCGCCTGCCCGTCCTCGACCCTGCCGCCGAGGTGGGCTACTACACCATCCCCTGCGGCATCCTCCTCTTCTCGGACCGCGTTGTCACCGTGTGCATGCGGAACTGCGTCGTCCTCGAGGAGCTCCGCGCCGGCAGGGTGAAGGCCTTTGACCCGTCGAACAAGAGCACCTTCGTGCTCCACCTCCTCGGGCGCGCGGCCATCGTCTACCTCCGCTACCTCAAGGACATCAACCGCCGCACCTCGGCCATCGAGAAGGACCTGCAGCGCTCGGTCAAGAACAACGAGCTCACCCAGCTCCTCTCCTACGAGAAGTCCCTCGTCTTCTTCACGACGAGCCTCAAGTCCAACGAGATCCTCCTCGAGAAGCTGCAGATCACCAAGTGGCTCAGGATACGGGAGGAGGAGCTCGACCTCCTCGAGGACGTCGTGACGGACAACAAGCAGGCCATCGAGATGGCCAACATCTACTCCGACATCCTCTCGGGCATGATGGACGCCTTCGCGTCGGTCATCTCCAACAACCTCAACATCGTGATGAAGCGCCTCACGATCATCTCCATCTGCATGATGATCCCGACCTTCATCGTCTCGAGCTTCGGCATGAACGTGAAGATCCCGCTCGAGGACAGGCCCGACGCCTTCCTTATCATCGCCTGCCTCTGCGTGGGGAGCGCCCTCCTCGGCGCCCTCCTCCTGGGCGGCAGGCCCGGCTTCACGAAGCGCCGGCCTCGCGGGGCCGCAGGCATGGCGGGGGCAGCCAACGGGGCCATCGTCCTGCCCGCAGGCGGAGGAAAGCGCTGACGGAGGGCGACAGGCCCTGAAATGGCGTCTCGCGCGGCTCCCGGTCCGCGCGGAAGGAGGCCGACATGAACGACAAGAGGACCTTCTACTTCAGCGAGCTCATCGGCGCCAAGGTCCTTGCCGAGGGCGATGGCCTCGTAGGCCGCGTCCGCGACCTCGTCGTCGATGTGGAGCAGCCGCGGCCCCGCGTGGCCGCGGCCCTCGTGCGGAAGGGGCATTCCCTCCGTTACATCGATTTCGCGAGCTGCAGGCTCACGCGAGAGGGCAATCGGCGCATCGTCATCGCGCGTTCGGTCGAGGAGAAGGTGGTGCCGGCCGAAAACCACCTCTCGCTCCGGAACCACCTCCTCGATCGCCAGATCGTCGACGTGGACGGCCGCAAGCTCGTGCGGGTGAACGACCTCGTCCTCGACGGCACCGGAGGCCAGACCTGGCTCGTGGCTGTCGATGTCGGCACCGAGGGCCTCCTCAGGCGCCTCGGGGTCGGCGGTCTTTTCCGGGCGGCCTTCAGGCTCCTTGGCCGCGAGGTGCCGGGCAAGCTCATCCTCTGGAGCGAGGTCGAGGCGGTCGACTTCTCGAGCACGCAGATCAAGCTCTCGAAGGCCTATTCCAAGCTCGCGACCTTCCACCCTTCCGACCTCGCGGACATCCTCGAGGACCTCGACCGGAACTCGCAGCTGGCCCTCTTCTCCTCCCTGGACGAGGAGCGGGCCGCCGACGTCCTCGAGGAGCTCGAGCCCGAGGCCCAGGTGGGCCTCCTGGAGAGCATGTCCGAGGACAAGGCCGCTGACGTCCTCGAGAAGATGCCGGCCGACGAGGTCGCGGACATCCTCGACGAGCTCAAGCGCGAGAAGGCCGAGCGCCTCCTCGCCGAGATGGAGACCGAGTCCTCGGCCGAGGTGCGCAACCTCATGCGCTACCCGGACGACTCCGTGGGCTCCCTCATGTCGACCGACTACATCTTCTTCAACCAGTCCATGAGCGTCGGTGACGCGTTGTGCGAACTAAGGAAGCTCAGGCCCGAGGCCGAGGCCATCTACTACGTCTACGTCCTCGACGGCCGCGGCCGCTACGTGGCCACGGTCTCCCTCCGGGACATCGTCGTCTCGGAGCCCTGCGCGCGGCTTGGCGAGATCATGGAGTCGCCCGTCGCGCCCCTCAAGGACCGCGACGACGTCTACACCATCGCGGACCTCCTCCTGAAGTACAAGCTCCATGCCGTGCCCGTCGTGAACGACGAGGGGCGGATGGTGGGGACCGTCGTGATCGAGGACATCCTCGAGCGCGTCATGAAGAAGCGCAAGTAGCCCGGGGGACGGCATGTTCCGGAAGCTGAAGGAATCCGGCGTCGTCAGGAAGGCCCTCCTGTTCCTCGCGGTCCTGGGGCCCGGCATCATCACCGGCTCCGTGGACAACGACGCGGGCGGCATCACGACCTACTCGGTCGCGGGCGCTACCTACGGCTACCACATCCTCTGGACCCTCGTGCCGGCCCTCGTGGTCCTCGTCGTCATCCAGGAGATGAACGCCCGCATGGGCATCGTCACGGGCAAGGGCCTCGCCGACCTCATCCGCGAGAACGCCGGCGTCAAGGTCACCTTCCTCATCTTCGTCGGCCTCATCCTGGCGGACATCGGCAACACGACCACCGAGTTCGCTGGCGTAGCCGGCTCCATGCAGGCCCTCGGCGTGAGCAAGTACCTGGCCGTCCCGGTTTCGGCCATCGCGGTATGGATCCTGGTGGTCAAGGGCACGTACCGCCAGGCGGAGAAGATCTTCCTCGTCTTCTCCCTCTTCCTCCTCTCCTACGTGGTCTCGGCCATCCTTGGCAAGCCAGACTGGAGCCAGATAGGGCACGCCATGGTCCATCCCGACGTGGAGTTCAACTTCCCCTACCTCACCATGGTCATCGGCATCGTGGGCACGACGATAGCGCCCTGGATGCAGTTCTACATGCAGTCCTCGGTGATCGAGAAGGGCCTCAAGATGGAGAACTACCGCTACACGATCTGGGACGTGGTGATCGGCGCGTGCATCACCGTGGCGGTGGCCTTCTTCATCATGGTCGCCTGTGCCGCGACCCTCCACGTCAAGGGCATCGGGATCGAGGAGGCCAAGGACGCGGCCATCGCGCTCAGGCCCCTCGCCGGCAGCGCGGCTTCCATCATCTTCGCGGCCGGCCTCTTCGTGGCCTCGATCTTCTCGGCGACCATCCTGCCTCTCGCCACGGCCTTCTACGTCTGCGAGGCCTTCGGCTTCGAGGCGGGCATGGACAAGTCCTGGAAGGAGGCGCCCCAGTTCTACACCCTCTTCACGGCCATCATCCTCGTGTCGGTGGCCATCATCCTCCTGCCCCGGGCGCCCCTCATCGCCATCACGATCTGGTCGCAGGTCATCAACGGCGTCCTCCTGCCGGTCGTCCTCGTCAGCATGCTCCTCATCATCAACAGGAAGGAGGTGATGGGCGGGCACGTGAACGGCCGCTTCGGCAACATCGTCGGCTGGACGACCGCCGGCGTCCTCCTCGTGATGAACCTGCTCTTCTTCGTGATGCCCTTTGTCAAGCGCGCATGACGCGCCTATTCGTGGTCCGAGGGCTTGAGGCCGTAGCGCTCGCCCTCCTCCATGTTGCCGCGGGGCTCGACATGCACGATGACGTCGTAGACCTCGGGCAGCCGCTCCTTGATGGCCTTCTCGACGAGGACCGAGAGGTCATGGGCCCTGGCCACGCTCATCTTCGGGTCCACCTCGATGTCGAGGTCGACTACGAGGCGGGAGCCGAGCTTGCGGAGCCTCGTGCGGTGCGGGTTGCCGACTCGATCAACGGAGGCCACGGCCGCGAAGACCTCCTTGTAGAGGCCCGAGTCGCTCGTGCCGTCCATGAGCTCGGTGTTGGCCTCCATGAAGATCTCCACCGCGTTCTTGATGATCCAGAGCGAGACGAGGAGGGCGATGACGCGGTCGAGGATGGGCAGGCCGAAGAGGTAGGTCGCGCCGAGGCCGACGAGGACCGAGGCGGAGGTGACGACATCGCCGCGCATGTTCTTGCCGTTGGCGATGAGCATGGCCGAGCCCGTCCTCTTCCCGATGGCGAACTGGCTCCACGCGAGCAGGAGCTTGCCGACGATCGAGACGATGGTGACCCAGATCGCTATGGTCCCGGGAAGCTCGGGCTTCTCGCCCGCGATGAGGCTGCCCGCGGAGCGGAGGAGGAGCTGGGCCCCCGCGAAGAAGACGATGAAGGCGAGGATGGTCGTGGCCATGGTCTCCGCCCGCGCGTGGCCGTAGGGATGTTCCTTGTCTCCCGGCTTGTCGATGATGGCCACGATGACGAGGCTCATGATGGCGATGGCCACGTCCGTCGCGGAGTCGACGCCATCGGAGAGGACGGCGAGGCTGCCCGAGATGGCGCCCACCGCGAGCTTGGCCACCGCAAGGGCGATGTTGCCCGTGAGGGCTATGATGGACGCCCTTTTGAGCAGGGCGGAACGATCGGTCATGCTGGAACCTCCCAAAGGATAGAAGGACTAGGTTAGCACTTCCCCTTCCTCGGCTCAATGAAAGCACCTGAAATGCTAGGGCCGACTAACAAGGATAATGCTATGCACGAAAATGAAATGCGGTGTTTGGCTGGGTTAACTTTACCGCAGCCCGGGGCCGTCATGTCCTGTGCGCGATCGCGCGAAGCGCCAGTCGCGCCGCCCTCGAACGCGGCTCCGAGAAGGCCCTGCCCGAAGGAGCCGCAGCCGCTGCATTGGCATGCGGCCTTAAAGGGCTGAACCCCGTCGTACTTTGTCCGGATCGCGTAGCGCGGCGGGTGGCAGGGGAAAACGCCCGGGCCGAGCGCAGCGAAGCCCCCGGGCATTTTCCCTTGCCAGGCCCCGCTCTTCCCGGTCCATAAAAAGGTCCGGAGGTCTCGCCCATGGAAGACCAATGCCCTTGCGCTGTCCGCGGCGACTCCACTATGCTTCGTCCCGATGATCGCCAGCCTTTACCAGGACGGGGAAATCCTCGTCCTCGACAAGCCAGCGGGCCTCGCCGTGCAGCCGGGAGCCGGGGTGCGCATCTGTCTCGTGGACGCGGTGGAGCGGGACTACGGCTTCCGCCCCTACCTCGTGCACAGGCTCGACAAGGAGACCGCCGGCCTCATCATCGTCGCGCGCAACCCCGCGGCGGCCTCGCGCTGGACCCGCGCCATTGCCTCGCGCGAGGTGGGCAAGTTCTACCGCGCCGTGACCGCGGACGGGCTCAGGGGCGATCATGGGACCATGCGCGGAGACGTGAAGGTCAAGGGCGAGGCGATGTCCGCAGAGACGAAGTGGCGCCGTCTCGCGCGTTTCGGCGCCTCCCTGCCGGCCCCCGCCGACGCGCCGCAGGCCGACCTGTCGCCGGCCGCTGCGCAGCCCGCTTCCTCGCCGATGGCGGCCTCGGTCGCGTCCGGGCCGTCGGCGCCTGCGGCCCGCTTCTCCTGGCTCGAGCTCGAGCTCGGCACGGGGCGCATGCACCAGATCCGTCTCCACCTCGCCCAGAACGGCGCACCCATCCTCGGCGACGACCTCCACGGCAACTTCGCCCTCAACAAGGAACTCAGGAAGGCCGTGGGGCTCAAGCGCCTCCTCCTCCTGTCCTGGCGCCTCGTCCTCCCGGGCGGCACCGTGGTCACCGCGCCTCTTCCCGAGCACTTCCGCGCCTTCTTCGCCGCCTTTGCCGATGCCCCCGCAACCGAAGGCCCGGAGCCAGCATGAACGCCTCGCCCTCCGTCGACGCGCGCGAGGACACGGGTGCGCCCCCTCCCTGGAGCCTCGTCCACGGCGCGAGCTGGCTCACCGAGGGCGGCGAGATCCTCGTCGTGCCGGGCTTCCACGAGGAGTGGATCGCCTCCCACCGCGATCTCGTGGGTGACTGCGCCAATGTCTGCGAGGTGGTCTTGAGGAAGTGCTGGATCTCCGTGGCCGTCTACAGCGAGGGCTACGTCGAGCTCCTCGCCTCGCGCCGCTGCCATCCGGACATCGTCGGTCGCATCGAGCGCCTCCTCGCCGGCAACCCGGGCGCATGGCGGAACGTCCTCGTCATGTTCATGGACGAGGAAGGCTACGAGTCCATAAGGCCGGGGGACTTCGGGCCCGACGGCAGGATCGTGGCCGGGCGCAGGGCCGCGCTCGCGGGCCGCCCGCGCGACGCTGGCGCGGGGGCCTGAGGCCCCCGCCGCCGGTCCGGGGCGCGTTGCGATATACAGCTAATTGACATGAATAGTCCGCCACTCCGGCTCAGGCCGGCCGGGGCTCCGGGCCGCCTCCAGGCGGCGGCGCCGGTGTCGGCGCCGGTGTCGGCGCCGCCGCGGGGCGGGCCTACTTCCGCCTTATGGCCAGGATCGTGAGGTCGTCGTACTGGCTGTCTTCCTTGACGCCGCCGTAGAGGAGGTAGCCCGGGTTCTCGTTCTGGGGGTCGAAGTTGGGGCGGCGATCGGAGCAGTAGAGCCGGTACTGGTCGAAGTGCTCCTCGAGGAAGCGGTCGACCTTCTCGTCCACGAGGACGACGTCGTTGGCCGTGGCCGCCGGATCCGGGTACATGCGGAAGACCTTCTCCACGGCGATGAGGGCCATCACCTTCTCCTCGAGGTTCCCCGTGCAGGACGCGAAATCGAAGGTGAGGAGGTCGTCCTTCACCGGATCGTGGTGCTTCTCGAGGCGGTAGCGGCCCTTCCGGTCGACTGCCTCGAGGACGGCCGTGATGCGGTCATAGCCGAACTCCTCGTTGTCCTCGCCGACATTGTGGTTGCCGTGCGGCACCGCGATCTTCGAGAAATCCATGGCCAGCAAGTAAAGGCTGTCGCCGTCGGTGGCGCGTCCGAAGGCCGTCCTCACGTCCGCGTTGCCGGCTCCCGTCGCCGCCACGAGGGCGGCCGCGAGCTTCTGTCCGGAGTCCGCGGGGGCCGCCTCGATGAGCCGCTTGAGGTGGGACCGCACCGGGTCGGAGCGGAAGGCCTCCGCCGGCATGGCGCGGAGCTGGGTACCGAGCTTCGTGGCGAGGCGCCCGGCGTTCGCCTCGAGCAGGGGCTCGATGGCAGGCGCGATGACCGAGCGGATGGCCTCGGCCATGCGGGGCCGCGGCATGCCCGGGCTCGTCCGCTCGATGCGGCCGGCGGCGTATTCGGCCATCTTGCCGGCGAGGCCCGCCATGGCGGCGTTCGCCGCCTCCCGGAGGGGCTCGCCGAGGAAGTCCTCGGAGGGCTTCGTGATGAAGGCCAGGGCGATGTGGCGCTCGAGGCCGGCGAGGGCCTCCTCGAAGGCGGCCTTCGCGACGTGCACCCCCTCGTGGGCGAAGCGGGCGGTGAACTCGGCGATGGCTTCCTCGCTCTTCTTCTTTTTCGGGGACTCCTTGCCTTCCTTGGCCACGTGGGCGAAGAGGGCGTCGTTGGCCTTGCTTGCCGTTTCGTCCACCGCTGCCTTGACGACCGTCTCGGCCGAGCGCTTGGCCGCGCAGACGGCAAGGGCCGGCGAGAGTCGGCCCGCGAAGGCAGTCGCCCCTGCCTGGTCGAGGAAGGCCCAGGCGGAGGCGTCGCCCGCCTGGCCCTCGGCCGGGGCCTTGAGCTTCAGCCGCTCCGCGATGAAGGAGGCGAGGAAGGCCCAGGGATCGATCTCGAAGTCGCAGGCCTTGAGCTCGAAGGACTCGCCGCGGAAGTGGCGCTTGGCCTCCTCGATGCCGTCAGTGTAGAGGAAGAGGACGTCGTCCTTCTGCAGCTTCCGTACCACCTGCACGAAGGGCGTCTTGTCCCTGATCATGAAGCTCTCGAGGGGGCCCGCGGCCGGCGAGTCGGGGAGGATCTCCTCGACGAGGCCGCCCCTCCGGGCGTCCCAGACGTGGAGCTTCCGGTCGCCCGCCTCGCAGAGGTAGGCGGTGCCGGTGTCGGCGTCCCAGACGCCGAGGGTGAAGGCCGCGAACCTGCCCACGAACTTGCGCTCGGCGATGAAGTCGTTGATCTGGTAGGTGATGTCGGTGAGGTCGATCCTGTCCGGCATCCCCTTCATGATCTTCCCGGTTTTCTCGTCCGTTTTATCCTTCCAGCCGTTGAAGTAGTTGATCACCATCGTGGCGACCTGGACCATGATGAGGGCCGCGGAGACGCCCTTGCCCGAGATGTCGCACTTGATGAAGTAGTAGTACCGCGGGTTGATCTCGGCGAAGTCCCAGTAGTCGCCCGAGACGCCCTTGGCGCCCTCGTAGTAGCCGAAGACCTCGAAGCCCCTGCCCTCGTGGCGGCCCGTGCTGAGCTTGGCCTTGGAGCCCGTGGCCGGGTCGAGGGGGATGAACATCTTCTGGATGCCCTTGCCGACGATGAGCTCCTTGCTCGCCTTGGCGGCCTGGACGAGGCCGTCGGACATCTCCTTGATGGTGACGGCCAGGGTGTCGATCTCGTCCTTCGTGTCCACCTCGATGCGGAGGTCGGAGAGGTTCTCCTTGTCCTCGGTGTCGCGTATCGTCTTCACCGCGTCGACGAGCTTGGAGATGGGGATGACGATGACGCGGGAGAGGAGGAAGGCGCCCATGATGCCGAGGAGGAGGGCGAGGGCCGCGACGCCCAGCGTGATGGTGACGAGGCTCTTGTAGGCCGACTTGACGGCCGCGGTGATCTTCTCGGTCGAGACCTCGAGCCTGACCATGCCGCGGTAGTAGACTCCGTCCTGGCCCTGGCGGTAGAGGATGGGCTTGTAGAAGAGGTAGCGGCCCGAGCGGTTGGCCGCCGCCTGGGCGTCGAAGCCGGGCAGCGAACCCCAGTGCCTGTTCGCGAGGGCGAAGAGGGTCTCGGAGATGTTGTTCTCGTAGTTGCGGCTCGTGGCGCCGATGTCGGCGAGCCTGGCCTGGGCCTGGGGGCTCGGGTCGCCGGCGAGGCTCCGGCCTTCCGCGTTGAGGCTGGCGAGGGTCTGGGCCGTCGCGCCGACGCTCGAGATCGCCTCGCCGTTGATCTTTTCGATGATGGAGGGGAGGGATTCCGAGAGGCCGTCGCGCAGGCTAGAGGTGCCCTGCTGGTAGGTGGGCGTGTCGATCTTGGTGAGGATGTCGGGATCGTTCGTGGCGTAGACGACGTCGGGGTCGGTCGACTTTCCCTCGGCGCCGTAGCCCGTCACCGTGATGTAGATCGCGTCCTCCATGGCCTGGGCCTGCTTGGGCAGGGCGCCGAGCTCGACGAGCTGGTTCTCGGCGTTGGGCAGGTAGGAGCGGCCGCCCTGGGCCACGCTCTCGAGGAGGACGAGGGCCCGCTGCTCGAGGCCCGTGGCGAGGCTCTGGGACTCCGTCCGCGTCATGTAGAGGCCGAGGGGTATGGACACGAGGAAGACGACGAAGACGACGAGGACGCCGATGGTCAGCGTGAGCTTCAGGCGGAGGCCTGAACCGCGGCGCTTGAGGCGTTGCGCCTTGGCGGCTTTTTCCTGGGACGGCATGGAACCTCCTGAGACAAGCGCGAGAACCTCGGCGCGTATGGCCTCCGCGTCGCGGACCGTGGTCACGACCTGGCGCGAGAGGAAGACGATGGCCACCGCGAAGAAGAGGGCGGCGAGGATGACGATGAGGTCATAGATGGAGAGACGGTGGGCCCTGCCCTCCGCGAATTTCCAGCCCGCGTCGTAGTCGGGCGCGAGGGCCACGTACTTGACGGTGCCAGAGGCGTCGACCGAGAGGTAGGGGCCGGTCCAGTACCAGCCGCGGGCCGTGTGGTGGAGGCCGATCCGGTAGACGCCCGCGGGGAGGTCGTCGAAGGAGAGGCCGTCGATCTCGCCGTCCGAGACGATGCGGAAACCGTTCCCGAGGCGCGAGCGGTCGAGGTCCCAGGGCTCCTTGCCGTCCCGGTCGAGGACGACGCGGTCGATGAGGCCGCCCGCCGAGAAGCCCTTGCCGAGGATGCGGATGGCGGTCGAGCCGAAGCCGTCGCGGCGCGATTCGGCCAGGAGGACGGTCGTGTAGGGCTGGTACTTGTTGGCGCGGAGGAAGATGGCCGCGGTGTCGCCGATGTTGCCGACGCCGTCGATCGAGGCCACCGAGAAGAGCCAGTAGCCGTTCTCGACATTCCGGTACGAGGTCTCGGGCTTGGTCCCGAGGAGGACGGGCGGGGGCAGGGCCCTGCCCGCGGCTTCCACGAGGCTGGCTTCGTAGGGGCTGAGGCCGGGCAGGGCAGACTGGCCTCCCTTGTCGCCGCCGCGAAGGGCCGCGGCAGCGGCCCTCGCGAGGGCCCGGCCCGCAGGCTCGAGGCCGCCGAGGTAGCGCAGCTGCCAGGTGTAGCCCGCTATGTCCCCGACCGGCCTTCCCTCGGCGTCCTCGGGCGTGACCCACTCCAGGCTGAAGCTGTTCGAGGCCAGGAAGCCCGAGGCATCGAGGTCGGCCGGGATGATGAGGGGCGGCGGGGGAGGCGTGGTGTCGCGCTCGTAGCTAATCCGCGCCGGGGCCGACCAGTTGCCCGCATAGTCGAGGGCGGCCACCGCGAGATACCAGGGTCCGTCCACGGTGGCCTGGCCCGTGACGCTGCGCTGGGTGGGCAGGGCCATGAGCTCGTGGGGCGGCTGGGCCTGGGGATCCCTCGACCAGGTCCAGGAATAGCCCTGGATGCCCGAGGAGTCCTCGGGCATGTCGACCCGGGCCGTGGCCGAGGAGCGGCGCGAGCGTTGCCCGGCCTTGAAATCGAGGGCAGTGAGTACGGGCGGCGCCACCGTCGTGTCGGGTTCGAGGAGGTAGACGCGGTAGCGTCCGCCCGCGCTGCTCTCCCAGAGCGCGAAGGGCCTCGTCCCGGCCCTCGCCATGGCGCCGAAGTAGGACTCGCCTGAGTCGCCCGAGAGGTCGTTCTCCTGCCAGTCGATGCCCGAGAGGCGGGCCATGTAGACACGGTTGCTGCCCCGCCTGTTGTCGAACCAGGTGACGGCGGGCTTTCCGCCGAGTTCCATGAGGGAGGGAGCCTGGCAAGTACCCGAGCCGCTCGAGACGCGGTCCGTGTCCTTCTTCGAGGCGAGGCCGCCCGCGTCGAGCGAGGTGATGTAGATGGCCGCGGGGCTGCCCAGGGGGTTGCGTTCCCAGGCGAGCCAGACCTTGCCGCCGATGCGGGCGAGGAAGGGCCTCTCGTTGTCGAAGTCCCCGGGGCCGTTCTTGGGCTCGCCCACCGGCTCCTGGAAATCGGTGATCCTCGCGGCCTCCGACCAGGTCTTGCCGCCGTCCTGCGAGAGGCTGGAGAAGAGCTGGTAGCTCGAGCTGCCGCCGCCCGGGGCCGCGACGAGGGACTGGAAGACGACGAGGTCCGTCCTGGAGCCCAGGGCGTGGGAAACCACGGGAAGGAAGCTCAGCTTGAGGTTGGGCTCGAAATTCTGGAAGGGAGCCCAGTCGAGGCCGTCCGCGCTCGTCGACCAGGCGAGGCTGAGGGCCACGGTGCTGCCCTCCGTGCCGGAGGCGCCCTGGGTGGCGAAGAGGATGTAGCCTCCCGAGGCCGAGAGGAAGATGCGCGGGGCCACCGCCGCTGAGCTTGGCGCCGAGCTGTCCCTCGACCTGAAGGTCTCGCCCCCGTCCTGGGAAACGAGGACCTCGATCTGGCCGTCGCCCTTGGCCGTGGCCACCGCCAGGCGCGAGCCTTCTCCCGTGGCGGTGAAGATGCTCGGCTCGGCGCCGCGGAAGGCGAAGGGCCCGGCGAAGCGCCGCCTCGTCTCCCAGTCCCCCTTGGTCCAGCGGGCGAGGGAGAGCCAGATCTGGCCTTCGGCCGCCGAGCCGTCCCTGGCCTGCCCCCCGCCCTCGGCTTCCTGCCAGATGGCCACGGGGCCGTCGTCGAGCTGGATCAGGGAGGGGAAGCGCGCCTCGCCGTCCACGAGGGCGCGCGGCTTTTCCCAGAAGAGGGTCTGGGATACGGAGGGGGCGAGGAGGGCGAAGAGGAGGCCTGCGAGCGCAAGTATCCTCCCCTGCTGGCCGTTGGGCAGTCGCATCATAGGCGGGCCTTTATCTTCTTCGACAGGTCGAGGAGGCGCTGTGAGTACCTGTACTGCGGAATCTGGAGGAGGCTCTCGACGATGGCATTGGCCTGGATGTAGTTGCCGTTCTGGAACTCCTGCACCGCCGACCTGTAGCGCGCCTCGTCGGCGGGCGCCAGGGCCGCGAGGCTCGCCTTGGCCCGCAGGGCCATGAGGCGGCTGTTGACCGCGGTCGCCTGGGCGTTGTCCGGATCGAGCTGGACCGCCTGCTGGATGTAGTCCAGTGCCGCGGGCAGTCGCGCCAGGTCTCCCGAGTCGGCCACGGCCTTGGCCATGGTGATGAGCTCGCGGGCCCGTCTCTGGTCTGCGGGCTCCGCGGGCACCGTCCGGTAGAAGGCCGCGTTGGCCTGGTTCAGGGCCGACTTGAGGCCAGGCCAGTTCGGGTCGACGTTCGAGAGGTTGGAGAGCTGGGCGATGGTGTCCTTGGTCGGGTTCTTGATCGTCGCCAGCGCCGTGGCGAGCTTCTCCGCGAATTCCTGCTTATAGAGGGCCGGGTCGAGGATCTGGTCGATGCGCAGGGAGAGGACGTTGGCGTCCTGGTTGAGGGGGTAGACGTCGAGGATCTGGTTGACCTGGTCCCGGGCCTTCCTCAGCTGGTCCTCGCCCTCGGGGGTGTTCCTGGGGGTGCAGAGCTCCTTGCCCTTCTGGAAGTAGAGCCAGGCGAGGGAGAGGTTCTGGCTGACCATGGCGTAGTTCGCGTCGGTCGGCAGGACATGGATGCCGGAGTTGACCGACAGGGCGCGGTTCGTGCGCTCGAGCCAGCTTTCGACGATGGGGTCGGCTCCGCCCGAGAAGGTGGAGGAAAGGACCTGGGCCTGCGAGAGGACATTCTTCGAGTCGGCGTAGAGGCCGGCGTAGTAGTAGTCCCTGCCCTTCGAGGTGAGGGCGACGATGTAGGACCGGGCCTTGTCGCTGATGTCGGCGCGGAGGGCGTCGATCTTCGAGGCCCAGGAGGCGCGGAGGGCGGCGTCCTCTTCGGCGTCGAGGGAGGCGTCGTAGCTCTCCCGCGAGCGGTCGAGTCTCGCCATGGCGTCGATGTAGTTCTTCGCGGCGAGGAGGCGCTGGGCGTCGGAGAAGGCGGTGTTGCCCTCCGTCTTCCTGAGCTCGGCGACGCGCTTCCTCTCCTGGGCGGCGGCGAGGGTCTTCTGCCTCTGGGCCTCGAGGTCGGCGGCGGCCGCGGCGAGTTCGCCGGCCTTGGCGACCCAGGACTGGACGTTCGGCGCCGAAACGACCGAGGCCGGCTCGGCGGAGATGCGTTTCAGGTAGCCGTCAATGCGCGCCCGGAGGTCGGCCACGGAGGCGGCCTCGCTCGTCATGGACTGGATGCTCTGGCCCGGATAGTGCGCGAGGACCGAGGCGTCGACGGCCGCTCCGCCGCCCGACTCGAGGGGGACTCCGTCGACGAGGGACTGGCCCTTGGCCACGGCGTCCCGTCTGGTCCCGAGGTCGGTTTCGAGGCGGCCGAACTCGAAGCCCAGGGCCGCCGAGTAGACCGCGATGGCATCGGCCGTCGCCGCCTCCCTCGCGGCCTGTACCCTTCCGGTGCCGGCCGAGAGGAGGGCTTCTTCCGCGGCCTCGTCGAGGCCCCGGCCCTTCCACCTGGCGAGCTCGGTCCCGAGGCCGGCGATTGCGGCGCCTTCCGCCTCCATGCCGGCGCCCGTGCCCGCGATGGCCGTCCTCGCGGCCGACAGCCGCGCGAGGACCTCGGCGAGGGCGTCCTCGGGGCCGAGCCTCGAGGCGTAGTCGTTGGCCGCGGCCAGGTCGGCCGATTCCGTGGCGCGGAGCCGGGAGAGCCTGGCGCCGGAAAGGGCCGCCTGGGCCCTGAGCCTGGCCGACTCGTAGAGGGCGGCCTTGGGGCCCAGGACGAGGCGGCCGAGCCTCGTCAGCGTGGGGCTGATTTCCGTGGGAGCGAGGAGGGACCAGAGGCCCAGGGCCTCGAGGCCCGGAGTGGCGAGGGCCGCGGTCGCGTCAAAGGCCGTCGCGGCATCAGCCCACCTGCCCTCGGCCCAGGCTGTCTCCGCCGCGGCATACCGCGAGGACATGCCCTTGGCCAGGGCGGTCTCCACCCGGCCCATGAGGGCAGCCCATTGCGCGTCCATGGCGCCCGATACGCCCTCGGGCTTCTCCGCCTCGGTCCGTCCGTTGGTGAAGCGGAAGGCGAAGGGCAGGAAGGCGGCGTCGTTGTCCCGTCCGTCGATGGCCTTGACCGGCCCGTCCATCCTGGCCAGGCTGCGGCCCGCGTTGACCACGAGGTCGCGGTGCCTCGCCCTTTCCCTGAAGGCGTCGCGCGCCGCCGGCCAGGCCGCCGCCGCGGCCCCGGGATCTCCGGCCTCGAGGGCCTTGGCGAAGGCCTCGACGGCCTGGACATAGGTGGCCTGGCCCTTGGCGAAGGCCTCGCTCTCCGCCTTGATGCCGTCCACGAGGCTGGCCACGGTCTTCTTCGTCAGCGCGTCGTAGGGCCCCTCGTCGAAGATGTCCCGGTAATAGACGAAGCCGGTCACGTAGAGGCGGGCGGCGTCGGCGTACTTCCCCTGGTCGAGGAGGGCCCGCCCCTGCTCGAAGATGGCATCAGCCTGGGACTTGTTGTAGACGAAGGCTGCCGCCAGCCGCGAGGAGTTGATGAAGGCCATGGTCTGGGGATCCTCGCGCATGATGCTCTTCATGTCCTCGATCTTCTTGAGGATCAGTTCGCGCTGGTCTGGATGGTCCCGCATGAGGGCGATCAGCTGCTCGCCCTTCTTGTTGTACTCGTCTCGCTTGCTCATGATCGTCCGGAGGCGGGCCTGGGCCTCGTCGAAGCGATCCGGGTTCTTGGCTATGAAATCGGTGAGGAAGACGATGGCTTCGTCATACTTCTGCTCGGCTATGAGGGCATCCGCCTGCCGCAAGGGATCTTCCTTCTGCCCCAGGGCGTAGGCCTCCGGCGCGACCGCCAGGGAGGCGGCGAAAATCACGAGTAGGGCGAGGGCTCTGGCGAGCCCCCTGGCACCGGCCAGTGCGCGGCGCCGGATGGCGGTTGCGACCATCTCGATAGGGAAACACCTTTCCCGCTTGTTAATATACACCGGCCGAACCGGGACGGACGGAAACGGCCTTTTTTATTCTCGGCCCGTAATTCATTTACTTGTAGGGAGAACGAGAGTAGAAATCGCGGCTTCCTGACAGTATACTATGGGTGCGTATGAAGCGCGCCATGGTCCTCGCCGCCCTCTGCATCTGCCTCATCTCCGCGCCCCGGGGATTTTCCCAGGACCTGCCGGCGGTCTACCAGGCGCTGAGCTCCTTTTTCTATCCCGACCAGTATGCCGGCCTCACCACCTTCAGGTCCCTCCTCATCCCCATGGGCGGCCTTGCCGAGGGCATGGGCCAGGCCTATACGGCCGGATGCAGGGATTCCTCCTATTTCGAGTCCAACCCCGCCGCCTCGAGCCTGCTCGCCCAGACCGAGCTTTCCGTCTACCACAACAACTGGATAGCGGACACCAAGATAGAAGGCGCCGTCTACACGATCCGCTTCAAGAACTTCGGCCTCGGCATCTACGGCAAATGGCTCTACCTCGATTTCCCGCAGTACAACGAGTACGGGGACGCCACCGGCAACGGATACTACTCGGAGGCGGTCGCGGGCATCAACGTGTCCTACAACCTCTTCGCGGGCTACAATTTCACCGGCCTTGCCCTGGGAGCCACCATCAAGGGCGCCTACCGGGTGGTTCCCTCCACCATCGACGAGTACGTGGGCAATTCCGCGGCGGCCATCATGGGCGACTTTGGCACGATGCTGCGCTTCAATTTCCTCAAGTTCTACTCCTCGCGCAGCAAGAACTGCAGCCTCGGCCTGGCCATCAAGAACCTGGGCCCTCCCGTCCTGGACGACCCCCTCCCCACGGTGGCGAGCTGCGGCCTCTCCTATTCGCCCGTCCGCCCCTTGAGCCTTTCCTTCGACGTCTCCAAGCCCGTGAACCTCGTGAATCCCGACCAGTCGGAGGGCTGGATCTGGGCCGTCGGGGTCGAGGGCAACCTCACGGACTTCTTCCGTCTCTACGGCGGCTTCCTCCTCAAGGGAGGCAACCCCCGGCTCTCCATCGGGACCTCCTTCGACGTGGACCTCATCCGCCTCAGCGTGAACTACACCCTGGACCTCACGACCCAGCTCACGCCCTTCAACAGGATCTCGGTGGAGGCCTCCTTCTCCCTGGGCGACCTCGGGCGGGCGGATCTTGCGAAAAAAGTCGATAACCTGTATGTTACAGGTCTGGATGCATACGCACGGGGCGATATGGCAGCGGCCGCGGCCGCTTGGACGGAAGCCCTGAAGATCGATCCCCGCTTCGACCCCGCGCGGGAAAGCCTCAATGCCCTGAAGGGCATGCAGGATCTTCTCAATAGCATCAACGAGCTCCAGACACTCCACTAGGAAAAGGAATAGCGAAGGTGGTCCTGCAAATAATCGCGCGAGTACTGTCCGCGGTCGTCTCCGTCTACATGGTCCTCTGCTTCCTCCGCGTCCTCTCCTCCTGGCTTCCGGGCGTCGATCTAGGAAGGCCCGGAGACATCCTCGCCTCGGCCACCGACCCCTTCCTCGGTCTCTTCTCGCGGATCTCCTGGCTCCACGCCGGGGCCTTCGACTTCTCGCCCATAGCCGCCCTCGCCCTCCTCACCCTCGTCAACAGCGCCCTCACGACCATAGCCTTCTCGGGCACGATCAGCATCGGCCTCATCCTCGGCATGGTGCTCAAGGCGCTCTGGACGGCGGTCGGCTTCGTCATCTCCTTCTTCGCCATCTGCACCCTGCTCCGCATCATCATCGTCGCGGCCCACTGGAACGGCCTCCACCCCATCTGGCGCGTGGTCGACTCCATGCTCAATCCAGTCCTCTTCAGGATCAACCGGATCATCTACCGCAACCGGATCGTCAATTATCTGCAAAGCCTCATCACGGGCTTTGTCGTTCTGGTCGTCCTCAGTATCGGGGGCGGCGAGCTCGTGGACCGTCTCGTCCACCTGCTCTATGGCCTGCCGTTCTAGCGCGGCCTTCGGAGGAAAAATCATGCTTTCTTCGCGCCAGAGGAGCAAGCTCGCGGGGCTTGCCCAGGAAATGGAACCCCAGATCCACCTCGGGAAGGGCGGGGCGAGCGAGGGCGTCGAGGCCCAGCTCGACAAGCTCCTTGCCGATCACGAGCTCGTGAAGATGCGCTTCGTCGACTTCAAGGAATCCCGCCATGAGCTCGCCGCAGAGCTGGCGGACCGGACGGGCTCGGAGATCGTGCGCGTCATCGGCAACGTGGCGGTACTTTGGCGACGCAGCCACAACCCGGAAAAGCGGCGCATCGACCTCGAAGACTGACGGGGGCTCCGTAGGAGCGACAATGACAATGGACCTCGTCTGGACCCTTTCATGGGCCTGGGAGGGCGGGGCCTGGCAAAGAATAAACAGCGACGGCCGCTACGCGGCGTCGCTGTTTTTCTTTGCCACCCGCCGCCCTGCCTGCTCATGAGGTGTCGGGGCGTGGTTCAACGCTCGTTGGCCGCCTTCCGGGGCGCCACGGGAGAGGTTCGAGGAAGGTACCGCGTTTGTCGGTGTGGCCGCGTCTTGTCCGGAGTTGGCCCTCTGGTGGCGGGGATGAGGGCGATGGCTTCGTCAAAGGCGGCGATGCGCTGCGCGCATTGGCGCATTGATGAAGAGTCTGGGGGCGGTGGCCTCTTTGAAGGCGGCGATGCGCTGCGCGCATTGGCGCATTGATGAAGAGTCTGGGGGCGGTGGCCTCTTTGAAGGTGGCGATGCGCTTTCGCGCATTGGCGCCTTGATGAAGAGTTGGAGGGCGGTGACCTCTTTGAAGGTGGCGAGGCGCTGCGCGCATTGGCGCCTTGATGAAGAGTTGGAGGGCGGTGACCTCTTTGAGGGCGGCGATGCGCTATCGCGCATTGGCGCCTTGATGAAGAGTTGGAGGGCGGTGACCTCTTTGAGGGCGGCGATGCGCTTTCGCGCATTGGCGCCTGATGAAGAGTTGGAGGGCGGTGACCTCTTTGAGGGCGGCGATGCGCTTTCGCGCCTTGGCGCCGGGGGGAGTTCGAGGGCGGGGAACCTCGGTTCCCGAGGCCCGGTACGAGGCGTATCCCGGACTCGACCTTCGTAATTATGCCCTTCCTGAGGCGCGCGATGCCTTCCACGAGGCGGCGCCTGTCGATGGCCCCGACCTGCGGGACTACGATGACGGAGTCCCTGGACAGGCCCGATTCCTTCTTGCCAGGCAGTACGTTTCCGGGAGCTTCAGCCAGGGCGAGGTCCGTCGCGAGAAGGGCCATGACTACGTACCGCTCCAGCTCCCCCACGAGGCCCCGGTAGACAGCGCGCACTCGCGGTCCACGCATTGGTACGCGGCCTCCAGTGGATAAACCCGGCCCTGGCATTTCATGAGTACGCAGCG
>Ga0209099_1002032_pt1 | contig 18667 bp, 14 predicted proteins | sample AD_JPNHW2_MetaG_FD_184430 | JGI IMG/M metagenome (GOLD analysis project Ga0209099, IMG submission 184430) | Active sludge microbial communities of municipal wastewater-treating anaerobic digesters from Japan - AD_JPNHW2_MetaG (SPAdes) (version 2) | ecosystem: Engineered > Bioreactor > Anaerobic... | reverse complement strand
GGAAGCTAACTGAGATCTCAAAAAAACAGAGAACGATTCTTGAGAAGATGAAGATTGAAATTCCTGTCGAGGCTAGCCTGGTTATTAAAAAAGCCGGAGTTTAGGTCTTAAAAGAAGCATTCGAGGTTCAGGAAGAGATTGCCAGAGAGAGGAAGGCCCTGAGAGATAAGGAGACACTACTTCAAAACCTCCTATGGCAGCTCGAAAAGGAGAACGTAGGCCGCCTGGGAGACTACGAGCGGAAGCGAAAGGTAGTGAGTCGGGACGTGATCATCTCTGAGCGCTTCCGGGCCAGATGGCCGGAGCTCTTCACCAGCCTGGCAAAAGTGACACTGAAGGATGCCAGGGAGGCGAAAATCCCAGAGGCTGAACTAATGGAGGCCTGCGACAGCACAGAGCAAGTAAGCTGGAAGATCCTCTTTTTTGGAAACGGAACGGGAAGGGCTTGAAGATGTTTAAAGATACGCTGGGCCGGTGTGATACCGCGAGGTATGAAGCCAAGAAGGCCGAAGAAGAACTGGAGGATGATATCCGGCTTCTCGAAGATGCCCTTTGCGAGGTACTGGATTTTTTGGATATGGGCCTGATCCAGAAATCTAAGGACAGCCTCGAAATGATAATCAAATCCTGGCAGCCAGAGAGGCCGAGATAATGCCTGCCAGAGATGAAAGCCGTCCTGGCATCTATCGAGTCCAAGCCCTGTGAGATGGTCTAAAATGCCAGCACCAACTGACCCCACATTAACCCGTCTCGATGAGGCAGGAAGCTTGAAGGTATAATACCATCTTCAACTATTTTTATCGACCTTTCTTTTATTCTTCTTCCACTGGAGACCGATGCGCGCGGATGCCCTGGACAGGTGGTCACGTATGGAGTTTTCCCTGGAGGCCAGACAGGCCCTGAGTGAGTTCTTGGAGGCGAAGAGGCGACGGCGGGAGGACTGACGGAGGAGGGTTTAGAGAGCCTTCTGCGGTGCCTGGAAGACAGGGTGTAACCTATTTTTATATAATTGGCGTAATCCGAGGCGCAAGGATGCCCTGGAGGCGAGTGTCTTGGCTTTCTACCGTGTCCCTGGACTGAGGAGCGGAGAGGAGGCCGCCTTAGGGCTAGAAAATGATTTCTCATATTGAACCATAGATCAATTGAGAATGGCTCGTAATCGCTCGTAGTCTTTATTTTATATCACCGAGTTGAACGTACTCGCTTTTTCTTTCTTCGATGTATTTTTTAGCGGGATCCTCTAATCCGGCGTTCTTGTCGAAACTTAATTTTAGAGTAGATATCGCTTGATCAAATAATGGTCGAAAACCACTGAGAATTTTTACAAAATAATCCAAGATATCTTTGAACCAACCAAAATCCATCCGACTCAATTGGAAGTGATCTACAAATACAAGCGCATCCGAGTTGTCAAATGTATATTTTGTAAAGTAGCCACCTTTGATCCTTGAGTTGAATTGATGGATTAAGGCGTTAAATTTGTCCACATTATCTCCTATTAGGCCTTCGGATCCATCCTCATACATTGGCATAATGAACGTAAGCAGATCCTCATCATAGCGTACAGTAACTTCAATTTGAATATCGCATTCCTTGCCGATCAATACGAGCGACTTCTTAAAGACCCAACTTTCTTCATCTTGTTCAACATGGAATTGCTTGCAATGATGAAATTCTCCGGATTTATTAAGTCTATCTGACGCATCAGATATATTAAAATTTATATTTTTATTTTTATATTCTGGGACATAAGGAGCTAGGACTCCTTGAGCAGGTTCCTCATCTCCGTTGGATATCATTTTTTTAAGTCTTGTGCATATCTTTTTTATGCATTCATGAAATTGAGAAAGTATGTTATGACCCATAACCAGATCCTCTACATGTCCTTTCTTCCTTTGTATCTTATATCTTTGTACCTTATAAATGGACGTCTATTAATGACGTCGTTAAGCATTTTTTTACTCATCTCCCCAGTTACTACAGTCGGTTTTATTTTTGAAAACGGTTTATGCCCAGATAAGGGATTAATTAAATAGAACTTGATTATAAATAATACAATTAAAAATAATGATATAATAATGGATACAATTAAAATCTGACTTATAACTGAATCAGTGCTCTTCGTAGGACTGACTTTTGCCGAAATGTTATTGGCAGATGAAGCTAAAAACGTCTTATTTAGATCGGTCTTGTTTGCCGAAATGTTATTGGCAGATGAAGCTAAAAACGTCTTATTTAGATCGGTCTTGTTTGCCGAAATGTTATTGGCAGATGAAGCCAAAAACGTCTTATTCGATCCGTCAGCCATATTTAGGGACAATTTCAAGGAGGACGAACACAAAGTAACATTAGTCAGCAAAAGCACTAACAAGACTAGTATCAAACCTGATCTCAGCCTCGTCAAGTCTCCTAAGTAGATCGCCATACAAAACCGATCCCTATCTATGTCAATTCCACATTTGATGCCCTAAAGCAGCTTGTCGAAATAAATAAATGCTTCTGTCAAAACTTCAGTTTATCCTCTAAGACCTTGGATTGGATGACCTCACAGGCAGTTTACACGTGGCGAATGAGTCCATAAACATAATATAAAAAAACAATATTATCTCAATTTTAATTTATTAATATTAATAAATTAAAATTGATGTTATATAACTATGGAGGACTCATTTAAAGCATGGAGCCGGACCAAGTTGGCTTTGACGAGATTAGTTTCAGGATGGTTCTCCCCAAGCCTCGCCACATATATCTCCACAGCTCTCTCATAGTACACTCTGGCCTCTTGGAGTTCACCTAGGTCTTCCAAGACAGAACCGAGATTATTAATTCTTTTAGCTACGCTGGGATGGTCGGGACCATAGACTTTCTTATCTATTTCTAATGCCTTCTCGAAGCATTCCTTGGCTTCTTCGAGTTCACCCAGATCTTTCAGAACCTTTCCGAGGTTGTTTATATATATAGCCACGCTAGGATAGCTAGGACCGTAGACTTTCTCATCTATTTCTAGTGCCTTCTCGAAGCATTTCTTGGCTTCCTGGAACTCTCTCTGGTCTTTCAGCATCGATCCAAGGTTATTGATGACTATGGCGACGTTAGGATGGTCGGGACCGCAGATCCCTGTAGCGATAATCAATGCCTTCTCGTAGCATTTCTTGGCTTCTTCGAGTTCACCCAAATCTTGCAGTGCTAATCCAAGGTTGTTGATGTCTATAGCCACGCTGGGATGGTCGGGACCATAGACTTTCTTATCTATTTCTAATGCCTTCTCGAAGCATTTCTTGGCTTCTTCAAGTTTACCTAAACCTCTCAATGCTCCTCCAAGGTTATTATAATCTCTTGCCACATTAAGATGTTCGCGACGATAGACTTTCTTATCTATTTCAAGGGCCCTTTCCAATACATCCTTCGCCTTAAAAAATTCGGCAATTTCTTCTAGGTACAATCCAACTTTGTTTAAAAGATGGCTGACAGTTTCCGGTTCTGCCTTAGCATTTTCTGCGTATTTTGTCACCGCTAGAGCATGTGGTAACAAGGTAGCACATTCAGCCCAGGTTTGACTATCACTCTCTTTATAGGAAAATACGCTATCGATCAGTTTTACAGCGGATCCTGACCATTTTTCTTCTTGTCCCTCTTCAGCTAGTCTGTATCGTATTACATCTTGTACCAGCTTATGAATAGTTAGAGACCCCGGTGCCCCCGTAACTAGAGAGTAACGTTTGAGAGACACGATTGCATTATTCACACTGGATAAGGTTGGAGCAGGTTGTTCCAGATGCTCAATTCCCTGGTCTAAAATTCTTAGAGGAATCTGCTCAGAGGAGAGATAAGAACAAATGTAAAGGATATTGCCGCTAAGGGGCATCTCCTTTTGGACTCTTCCAAAAGATATGTTCCATGTTCGTGAGATTGGTTCATGATAGCGTGCATCCTCATGCAGGCTTAGAGTACCTATCTTATCACTTCGAAGCTGTATTAGATATTCTGAAAAATTTCTATTTGTATTCTTTATGTAGGTTCCGGCTTGTTCCAAGGCCAGAGGTAGACTGCCTAATTCAAAAGCCACTGATTTGGCTCCTTCTATATCCTCTTGCCCCGTCCTTTTGATCAAGAATTCCACCGCTTCATCTCGTTCAAACTCTTTAAGTTGATAGCTGTACGCAACGTTATCCCAGGCAGAACTGGCGTCACGTGAAGTAACTATCAAATGGCCAGCGCCCCCTTCTCGAGGGATATACTCTTCAATATCCTTAGGAGACATGGCATTATCGAGTACGATCAACCATTTCCAGCCATGATCCTTTTCCAACCATCTTTTAAGTACGTTGATGGTGGATGTAATGTTGACGCAGGCTGCATTGGGAAAATCGGGTTCGGATTCTAGATCCATTTTTATGCTAGCATAATAGTTCTTTAATACAGCAAGATCCTCGGCGGGCAACCACCAACGATATTTATATTTATCTCTATGTTGTTGAAGATATGCAGCCGCGACTTCGGTCTTACCCGTTCCAGCAGTGCCGTAAATCACATAGGCTCTCTTGCCCGAGTTAAGTTTTTCAGAGATGCTTCTGAGGATCTCATTTCGACCGATAAAGTTAGGGTTCTCTGTAGGCGGTCGGATATCTAGAACATCTATAGGACCTGTAAGATAAGCAGGGGTAACGCACGTTTCGTTATCTGCGTGCTTTTCATTAGTGCTCTTGGGTTTGAGGTTATCATTTGCATTTCCTACAGAATCGTTTTTTTTCCGTCTATTATAAATATTATATAGTAAGGATAAAATGGCAACTATGAGAATAAAATACGAAACCAGGGGGCTATTATTTTTCAATTGACTTATGAGATATGTGAGATATGCACTCATGTTCTGCTCTGAATTATTATTTTTTTGTTCTGAAAAAGTTTGATTTTGAGGGGCACTAGTATTTGCAGTCGAGTTATTGCTTATTGCAGTACTCAGCGATATTATGGGTCCTATTGTGGCTAATAGAAACAGTAAAATGAGAAACCATATCATGTGCTTTTGTCTCAATGTGCCACCGTCCTGTAGTTATTCATAATCCAATTAATACTTTTGGGTTCTCTGGTTCTCATATCCGTCCTCACTGATGCTCTGTCTATTGCCACCTCAAGGGTACGCCCCAAGCGACCTCCATGCCCACCAGCTCCTCGCCTCCGGCCAGCTCGACGAGGCCCGCATCTACCTGGAGGAACTCCTTCGCCAGGATCCCGACAATCCCGATCTCCTCTACAACCTGGGCCTCTGCTACGTGGACCTCGGCCAGCTCGATAGGGGCATCGAGTTGCTGCTCCGCTGCCTGCAGATCGCGCCTCAGCACTCCCACACCTGCGTAGCCCTGGGGATCGCCTACCTGAAGAAAGGAGACCTGCCGCGGGCCAAAGAGTACTCCACGCAGGCCCTGGCCGCGGACCCCAGTAGCCCAGTGGCCCTCAAGAACCTGGGCGCGATCTCGGCCAGGAGGGCGATAGCCTGCGGGCTCTCTACTATCTGCGCCAGTCCTGCCAGGCCGATCCCAAGGATCCGCAGACTGTGTATGGCCTGGCCTTCGCCTATATGAAGCTGGGAGACATCGAGTCGGCACAGAAGCATTTCCAGGCGGTGTTGGATATGCCAGCGCCTGAGCAGCTGCGCGGCCTGGCCAGGAATGGCCTGCGGGAGATCGCCGTCCGGGGGCTGAAGTCTCGCGGGCTGCGCATGGATGCCGTCTTCTATCTGCTGGATGCCATGCGGCTGTTCTGCAGTAGGCCGCTGGAGGAGGTCCGGGAGATCGCCTTCGAGATCGGGATGCTGGGGCAGCATGGGCTGGACATCAACGACCCCAGGGAGACGCATGTTCTGCGGGCGCTGCCGGGGAGGGCCTTCTCGGCGCTGGAGCTACTGTGCATCATGTATGCGGGATTCAAGCTGTTCGAGCCGGGGATGGATATCGGGGTGGACCTGGGAGAGGAGTGGGGGATGGCGGAGAAGTTGGGGGTGGAGGAGGAAAAAGACCCCTAAGGTGGACTTCCAGTAACTTGCTGGAGATGTCTAGACTTTGCAGAAGGCCGCCAATGAGTCCCCTGACGCGAGGGTGACAGGACGCGCAATGTGCACCTGGGTAGCGCCAGGAAGATGGATGCTGAGGCGGAAGTCCTGGAAGAAGGCGGAGGCATTGGGGCTAAACGAGTGAGAGATACTCTTCCGGGAGAAGACTTACATAGTGGCTTCAATGTGGTGCCATTGGAATTTAAAATCACGATAAGACTATATAATGAATTAACTCATGGACCAAGATATATTGTTCTGGTGGCTGGATCATGTTAAATCTTAGACTTCGAGATGAGTTTCTTGGCAAACAGATGCCCACTACGGCGATTTCACTTAGAACCCGAGACAACACTGGTGCAGCCCAACAAGATCCTAATAAAATACTTGATATAACATATCCAACAGCAGATATTCAAAATGCATTGCATGCAATAAGCGATAAACGCAAAAATCGTCCGATTGTACTTAAGGGCGATCGTGGACGAGGCAAATCTCATATTATGGCTGTTATGCATCATGCCATCCAATCCCCGGATAAAATCGAAGCATGGGCAGTCGATTGGGGCAATCGCTTGGGTATAACCTCCCTAAAAGATCTTAAGCTTCAACGTGGGTATATTGCAATCTCTGAGCCGGTTCACAATCATGAATATCCATTCTTGTGGGATCTCCTTTTTGACAAGCATCCAAATGGACAGCTCTTCCGCGGGAGATTTCAGCAGATGAAAGTTCCTTACCCACCAAGAAGCTTGATGGAAGAAATGTTTCAGTCCCAACATATTGCACTTATTCTGGATGAATTTCAAACTTGGTTTGATACGCTAACTGACGACGTTGGCAAAACTGAGAAAAGAAGAGAAAAAGCATTAAATTTTATTCAAAATCTATCAGAGATTTCTGTCGAACGTCCTGACTTGCTAATATTTGTGATATCTGTATTGAATAACGATACCGAAGCATTTAAACAAGTGCATCGTAACAGCCCAGTAGTTATTGACTTTAGTGGTCCATCCGCGAAAAAAGACCGACAGAATCTGATACTACATAGGTTATTTAGTAATAGAGATAATATAACTAAAAATGAAATAGCTAGCCAAATTTCGAGTTATGCCTCAGAGCGACTTCGTCTATTATTCTCGCATCATTCTGAAGCCGAGCGAGACCGTATTTATAATGAGGTCATTGATGGATGGCCGTTCTCCCCAGAACTACTTGATTTGCTCCAAGATCAGATTTTAATGACTCAAGCTGCACAGGATACACGCGACCTGATCAAGGTTCTTGCATCAGTATATTATTCTCGTGGGGAGCACGTCTCACTTATCACTCCTGCGGATTTCCTTGTAGACGAGGATTACGGCGGGGTTCAAATCCTTCTTGATTCAATTGCAACCAAAGGCGAACAAGCGGATTTGCGCGAAATTGCTCAGCGCAATCTGGATTACATCAAGACACTCGATGTTAAGATCCCAGATGCACGTGAAATGATCAGTGCTCTTTGGATGCGCTCAATGTCTCCATTTAAAGGCGCGGGTGGAACTCGACGTGAAATTCAACTTGATATAACCCGTGATTTGCCACGAGATGATAATGAATTTAACAACGAACTTTCATCATTAATCGATAATATAAGTAATATTCATGGAGAAGACGACTTAGATGGATGTTTGCGATTAGAACAAGGAGAAAACGCAAAGACCAAGGTTCGTACTACTGCTAGAAATGACAAAATATGGGATACAACTTCTTCTGCGAGATTAGGATATCAAACGGTGTATCCCGGGAAAGATATTGAACATATCCGAAAGTTTTTGCGTCACATGTTTGTTCCTGAGACTATGGAATCATCAACAAGAGTCATAGTTCTTGGCCCAAATTGGGATCAAAATCCTTGGTCGGAAGTTGAAGATATTGACCGTCCAGAGAACTGGAATACGCCTGTTTTAATTGTTCTTCCACTACCTCCTGATAACTCCAGGGAAAATGCACTTTTAGGTGATTGGCTGGTCAAACATGTACTCGTGAAAAGAAACACGACTCGTTTTCTTTTACCAAAATTTGCTTCGAAGAACATTTTTGAAGATGACGAATTAAAGCTTATTGCTAGGTGTCATTATCTCACATCTATCGAATGGATTCGTGATCCTAAATACAGCGCTCTCAAAGGTGGATTCGAAAAGCAACTTCGAGATTTATTGAATGTGAGATATGACAGGTTTGCTATCTTGCGCACATGGGATTATCAGCACCCCGATCTGTGTAGATTCGATCTTGAGCGTGTGGAGGCAAAAGGAAAAGAGCTTCCATCAGCAGTCGAGAAAAAGATACATGAAGATCTCTTCGATCCAGCGGAATTTGAGAAGAGAGTGTTTGAGTACGCTAAAGATTCAAAACGCATGGATGAGCTTCTTAAAGATATTATTGAGCCACCACCGCCAAATATGGGAGATGCCATCCCATATCTTGGAGAATCTGCTATCTATGAAGAAGTCCTTAAAATAGCTGCAAATGGAAAATTATTCGTAAATGTAAATGGTACATGGATAGGCCGATTACCAGATCACGCAGATAAGGAACAAGCGCTTAAATTCATACAAACTAATGCTTTCCGCAACAGGCACGAGATGCATCAGGTCCAGCTTGGTTTGCCATCTGTGGTCGGTGGCACAACGGTGACTGAGCCTAGACCAACGACACCTCATGAGAGTGTAATTCAACCGGTAAGGCCGAAAGAAGAGGGTACTACTCCAAGTAATATTAGTACTGATGGAGCAGTAACTTCAGAAACAGGAGAAAATTCAAAGATAATTCGACCAAAGATAATCGAAACTAAGAGGCAAATCACGAGGCGAACAGAGGAGCCATCAATAGGCATAAATCTCTTAGGGACACTGGAACAATGGCGCGTTTTGCCAGAAACAACTTTGGATGTTGCACGAATCGAATTTAAAAATGTAACTGTTTCTCAGCTCAGGCAGATTCTTCAGCATTTACCCACATCAATTCGGGTTTCACTTGAGATAGCCCATGAAGGTGAAGAAGGATGCTAAGCTCTTGCGATTGGGTTGAGTTGATTCTCGACGCACCTTCAACCGATGCCGCGTGGTCAAGAATTTTCGACCAGCTTGGTAGTTATGCGCAAAGCTGCGCATCACCAGTTGAATTAAATAATTACACTGTAGCTCCAGACCGACTTCTAGCTGAAAGTGCATGGAATTTATGGTTTGCTTACTCCAAAGCGGCACCAAAGGCCTCTATGATTTTACGTGACTGGTGGGCTCAATCATCATCTTATGGAAAGGCCGTCCTTATCATGGACGCGCTATCGCTTAGAGAGCTTCCTTCCCTTATTGGCGGAGCAGAGACTCATGGAATTAAACCAACGAATCTTCGAGTCGTTGGAGCTGAGGTCCCACCAGATACAGATCATTTTGCCAAGTCATTGGGCGTTCCATCTCGGAGCAATCTAGCTAACAATGAAGCATCCTCCAAATTTATATTCGCCAATGATAAGACGCAAACTGATATTTTAGATATCCCTTTTGAAGATTGCATAGAAAATGTTCCCTCTGAGTCCAATGTCTTTCTTTGGCATACATGGCTAGATAAGCTCATTCATCAAAATGGACTGCCTGATCAAGTCTATAAGATTGCCTCCAAAGAATTGCAGAGCGAGGGATTTTGGAGCCTTGTAAACAGGATAAGAAAGGGTCGGAGACTTGCAATAACTTCAGATCATGGCTATGCAGTTGCGAGGCAGTTTTCTACAGAGGAAGGAGATCACGATGTCGTCCAGGCTCTACGTGAGACGTTCGGAGCATCTCGCAGCAAGCCAGCATCAGAACCCTGGAAGCATACCTTTATGCCTCCACTAGTATTAACTGAAAATGGATATCACATTGTAATGGGTCAGCGAAAATGGAAAGTACAGAGCGGTTTTCCGTATCTATCACATGGTGGCCTTAGTCTGCTTGAAGTAGCCGTACCGTTTGTAGAACTGCCTCCTTTGTGATCGCCGAGGGATATGCCTAATAATAACCAGATTGAACTGCCAGGAATGGATCCGTCTTCTGCTGAGAAGTCTAAGAAAAATAAGCGATCACGCAAAAATATCATTAGCTATGCCCCTCCAAATCTTGGAAAAGCTATCCGATTGCCCGTGCCAGATTTCAATGATCCAAATCGACCGCCCGTTTGCCTGGAGGTGGATTTCCCTCTCGACCAAATCAACGCGCTCTCGAAACTGGAGGGCAATGCAGGAAAACCCATCTACCAAATGTCAAAGTGGTGGGCGCGGCGCAGGTCCAGCGTGTTTCGCAGCCTTCTGATTGCAGCCGCAACAGAGGCTCCCATAGACCCTACACAAGCAGATGACCTCGTTTGGGAGCATTACTACTGCAATCATCAGAAGGCAGGATCTTTCAAAGGGCTGAGGATTCTTGATCCCTTCATGGGTGGAGGAACAACTCTCGTAGAAGGCGCACGTCTCGGCTTTCAAGTAAAGGGTGTCGATCTTAATCCCGTGGCCTGGTTTGTAACTAAAAACGAGTTGTCCTGCTCAGATCCCGTAAAGGTCAGGGACTTTTTTAACTATATCGAAAAGGAAGTCAAACCTTTGGTGCAGCCTTTTTACACTACCTCGTGTCCACGTGGTCATAAGGGTAATTGGGTTAATGTAGAAACAGGAGACACTATCGATATTGATCCACTAGACTTGTCACCTGAGGGACGACGGATGTATCGCTGGGATGGACCCGAGGTCATCTATACTTTTTGGGCCAAACATGGTCCATGCCAACGTGCTGGTTGTGGGCATCGCACACCAATCTTCAAATCGCCTGTGATTGCTGAGAAAAAGCTAACTGCAAGATTCATTAAAACGACTTGTTCAACCTGCGGGCATATTTTCAACGTGGAACTTGGCGAGACGAGAATGGCACCAGGAGTGGAAAGAATTGTGCTGGAAAATGAACCAAGCTTCACAGAGACAACTCAAGAATTCGCAAAAATGATCAACGATTATAGCAAAGGTAACTCCACGGAAAAACGAGAACGAGTTCGGCAATTATTGGCCACCATAGATAGTGAACCAGGATTCAATTGCCCACGTTGTGGCTCGTTCACTGGACAAAATATTGAGACTATATTGGAGAATCACAATAGAAAAGGGCGTTCTGCTGCGGAAACCCGGAAGAAAGATTTTAACATCGAATCGCGCTCGGTTTATATGCATTTACTAATTAATCAACCGTGGCTTAAAGGTAGCCTTGGTTTTGAAAATGGAAAGATACTAGGTGGTTACGCGGGATCTGATCCTGATGCAACTGTTACTTGGTGGCAAAAACGATTGGAAGAGTTGCAGTTAATTGAAATACGCGGAATAATCAAATTATCTGATGAAGAAAACTCTGATGACGTTGAAGAGGACAACCTCGAATGCGATACGATAGCTAAGGCTGATGAATCGATAGAAGAAGAAGTAGATCGCAAGAAGTATGGCCTCCCTTATGAGCTTATTAATAGTAATGGGGTGAAAATTCAAACTCGAATTGGGACGGTTCCAAAGAAATCTCAGTTTACCTGTGGATCATGCGGTTCGCAGCAAGATCTATTGGAAGCAGTCAGGTCAACAGGCCATAGTGCACCTACATCTATCTATGCATTGCAGTGCTATTGTCCACAATGTGAATTGGAGGGTTACAATTATGGTGGAAGGTACTTCAAAAAGCCAGATGAACAGGATATAGAAAATATTATACATGCTGAATACGAATGGCAAAATCGGAAATATAATGATTTAAATAATTATTGGCCAAAAGTAGAATTATTTTCTTCGTATATGACCCACAGACTCAATGGAGGTCTCCCTAATTGGGGTTATACTCATTGGTGGAAAATGTTTAATTCGAGGCAGCTTCTTGTTCATTCACAGTTTCTAAAGGCAATAATGGATGTAAATGATGAAGAATGGCCGCTTGAAGTAAGAGAACAAGCCCTTGGGTGCATTCAGCAGTATTTACGTAATCAAAATACATTTGTTTTTTGGAATCCGCAAAGAGATACCCCGGAGCCAATGTTTTCAAATGCCAATTACCACCCTAAACAATTATTCGTCGAGAACAGTGTTTTTTCAAATTTAGGCAGAGGTAACTGGAGAGCTTCATCTTGCAAGATCCTAGAGGGTCTTATCTGGGTGAGAGACCCTTGGGAGTTGTCTGTAGAGGATCCGATCAAGAAATCAGAAAAAGCGTTTTCAAGAGATCCCGTTGAGGACGATGCGAGTATCATTTGTGGGTCCTCAACTGATCTCTCAATCCTAGGCAGTATGCCATATGACTTAATTATCACAGATCCACCCTTCGGCAATAACCTCTTTTATGCTGACCTTGCAGACTTCTTCTACGTTTGGCTTCGCCTAGCTTTGCTGAAATGGTATAATGGACTACGTGAATATGATTATTTTAAATCAGATAGAACACCACATTCAATGGAAGCGATTGATAATCCAGTTGAACATCCAGATGATAGGGAAGATTGGGAGAAATACACTCGTATTAATGATCGGCATTTAGAAATAATCCGCAAGATTAGCGGCAATGATAATATCAAAGTGAACGACTTAAATCCTCTTTATCGACCTGAACCTTCGTCTGAGTTCTACAGGAATACACTTACTGCTTGCTGGTCAGAAGCAGCTTGCCTATTGAAGCCTGCTGGCTTGATGGCATTTACATTCCATCATAGTGCGGATTCTCCATGGGTAGATGTATTAGAATCTTTATTCGAAGCTGGCTATATACTCGTGGCGACTTATCCAGTGAGGAGCGATGAGACGAAAGGAGAAACAGGGGCTTTTGGTTCTCGCAAGATCGAATATGATATACTTCATGTATGTCGCAAGCGACTTGGCGATATTCAGCCGGTAGCTTGGGCTAAAATGCGTCGTTGGGTCAAGGAAGAGACTGCGCATTTAAAAGATGTTCTAGAGAGTTCTCATGGAAATGCTCTCTCAGATGCAGATCTTCGGGTAATACTTCGAGGCAAAGCTTTGGAGTTCTACAGCAATCATTATGGTCAGGTCTATACTGGAAAAGATCAACTGCTAAGTGTGAGAGATGCACTGCTTGGCATTAATCAGCTCTTAGACGATCTACTTGAATCCGAGAAAGGTCGGATCCGACCCCCAGAATCCGCAGAACCTGCCTCGAATCTGTTCTTGCGCATCTTCCAAGATAAATCTTCGATGACAAGAGATGATCTTCACAAGACTCTTCGCGGCACGGGTCTGTCTCAAAGTGACTTGGAAGAATATGATTGGATACGTGTGATAGGCACAACTGTCCATATTGTTCCAATCGCGGAGAGATTCAATAAGTTCACAATGCCGGGTCGCAATAGACGAATATTGAAAAAAGATCTTGATCAGGCTCATTTTTTGATTGGCGTGGCTATGCCTCGAAGCGGGATAAGTGTAACGGACGAACTGAACCGAGGCACACTTCAATTAAAGCTTTCAGTGGATGATATCCTCAAATGGTATGCTGAAACTGACTTAAACGAGGACGTCCGTATCGCCTCGAAATTGGCTTTGGAATTGGTGGGCCATTGGAGAGTCCACATGGCAAGAGCTTCAAAACATGTACAGACATCTCTGTTTGACATGCTTGAAGCGGAGGACTTGTAAATGCAAGAATTGACATATGACTCCTGGCGTCGCCGCGGATCTAGCGTAGTTTTTGACAAAGGGACATTAGGTGCATTGATCGCAGAAGGCTGCCTTGTAAGCCTTCGTGAGGCCCTAAGCTGGATAAACTCCTGGCCAGCCATATCTCCCATAAATAGTAATACAGTATTAATTGGCGGTTTGGAAACCTGTCTTGAGTTGCTGGATCCAAGAGATGGGGAGGCTTTCTTGCAACAGCGAATCAAGCCTTTTATCCAGGAGTTTCAGCATCATTGGGATCATTTGGGCTTGGTGTTTGGGTTCGGATGTTCCGAGAAGCGTTTTCTTGAGGACTCCTATGAGAATGTGCTTTTTAAGATTCCAGGAGGAAAAGATATTCAGCTTTCCTCCCGTATGTGGAGTGCAGCTACGCAGGATTTATGCGTTATTTATATGAGAGACCCGCAGAAAAAAACCGAGCGGATTAGAGGTGGATATCACGTCAGACGTCTCTCCTGATCTTGCTATTGGGCAGAAGGTTACCCATCCTGAGCTTGGCGAAGGAGTGGTCATTGGATTAGAGCCCTCTGGATTTCTTAGGATTTTCTTTCGCAGCTTTGGGGAGCGACAGGTTCCGCTAGAGCTATTGAAGGATACCAGAAGTAGGAACGACAGAGTCATTGGAGGGCTTCAGCCTGCAACTCCCGAAAAACTAGAACGCTTATGGCTTGCTATCGAAGCTGCGGAGTTGCCGTTGATGGAAAATGCCGCAACTTTAACTTCGGCAAAGGTAGATTTGCTTCCGCATCAGGTCGTTCTGGTTCACCGAATCGCTAATGCCCAGCCCAGGCGTTTTCTGATTGCAGATGAAGTTGGCCTTGGCAAAACCATTGAGACAGCTCTAATCCTCAGAGAATTGGCCTCACGTGGTGCTCTAAATCGCGCCATAATGATAGTACCCGCAGGCCTAGTGGAAAATTGGCGACATGAGTTAAATGACGTTTTCAATCTTGATTATGAAGTCTTTGGATCAGAGGGAGATGTCTCGGACCGAAAGTCGAATGCTTTCGCAAAGCATAATCGCATAATAGCATCAATTGACACTCTAAAGCGGTCATCTAGGATTAAAAGATTATTGGAAGCGCCATCATGGGATCTTGTAGTCTTCGATGAAGCTCATCATCTAAGTGTATATAAAAACGGCTCTCGATCCAAAAAAACAGAGAACTTTAAATTAGCCGAAGCATTGAAGGGACATTGCCGAGACCTTCTGCTGCTTTCTGCAACACCTCATCAAGGAGACAATTTCCGTTTCTGGATGCTTATTCGACTTCTCGATTCCACTCTATTTGAAGATGAAAAGGACATGATGGATAACCGTTATAGACTTAATGCCGTTGTTATTCGACGGACTAAGGCTGATTCATGTGCATCAGATGGAAGCTCACTTTTCTCTCGAAGAGTAGTCCAAACTGAAGGATTTACTCTCTCTCAAGATGAAAATGCTTTTTACCAAGCACTTCTGGATTATCTGCGTGACGGCTACAATTTAGCAGCTTTGCAGGGAAATCAAGGGCGTGCCCTTGGCTTCATCATGACCACATTCCAGAAAATCGCTGCCAGTAGTTTTGCTGCCGTGAAGGCTACTCTACAGAGAAGATTGCTAATGCTGACCGTTCAGGAGGCGATTGAGCGAGATGGCATACTTGACGTAGATGGTCGCAATCAAACCTTGGCTGAAGCGGCCGAAATTATTCGCAAAATGCACGGATTGAAAGATGATCCGTTCGGTCGGGCTCAGGCAGAACAACTTTTGGCTGAAGCCAAAGTCAAACTTCTAAAAAAACACCCTGATCTTGCATCGTATGTTACTTCTGCTGAGCTCAGCGACAGCGAGACTGCAGCCTTGGCAGGAGAAGAATCCGTAGCATCTATGGTATCGATCGCATTGCCTGAAGAACGCAGACGAATTCGAGAACTTCTGGAAAAGATCCCCAATCAAACTGAAACCAAAACCCGCGTTCTGCTTGGTGCCTTGAATCAATTATGGCAGATCAATCCAAAAGAAAAAGTGGTGATTTTCGCAACTTATCTGGGCAGCGTTGAAAGCGTTAAGAAAGCGATAGAAGATGCTTTCCCAGGTAAAGGCATCGAGATACTCAAAGGTGGTGATCATGGTGCTAAAATAGCGGCGCAGAAGCGTTTTAAGCGTCTTGATGGCCCACAAGTTCTAGTGACAACAGCGGCCGGACGAGAAGGAATCAATCTGCAAATTGCTCGCGTCCTTTTCAATTATGATCTGCCGTGGAATCCCATGGATTTGGAACAGCGCATTGGTCGCATTCATCGATATGGTCAAAAATACACCGCCCAGGTTTATAATTTGATAGCAACCGATACCATCGAAGGCAAGATCTTTCTTTTGCTCGAAGAGAAACTTCAAGATATCGCAAATACGCTTGGCAAAGTAGATGAAAATGGGCAGGTAACAGAAGATATGCGCGTACAGATTTTAGGCCAGCTTAATAGCCGATTAAGCTATGATCAACTCTATCAAGAAGCAGTTCGGGACCCCTCGCTGAAAAGGACACGCCAAGAGATTGAGGTTGCAATGGAAAATGCTAATCTGGCAAGAGAAGTCGTATTTGAGCTCTTTCAAGATTTGGAAAAATTCAATCTTGGTGATTTCAAGAGATATGATGATGAAGGCCGTGCCATGAATAGGTTAGTGTCTTTCGTAAAATACGCCTCAAAACTCGATGGAGCCGAATTCAAGCTCCGTCATAAGGATATATACGAACTAACTCTTCCTGGAAAGCAGGCATTACAATTCACAACTGATAGAGACAAAGCTTTGGAAAGAGAGGAACTTAATCTCTTGGGATTGGAGCATCCAATAGTAAAGACGTGGCTAAATCATTATCTTTCAATGTTTCCGGAAGAGAGGGGCTTATTCGGCTGCTTTGAGGGGAATGACAAAAGTGCGGGCCTCATTACTATCTGGCAAGTATCAATTCAGGGCCAAGGTGGCCAAAGTTACCAGCGAATTGTTCGCCTTGGTATTGGACTTAATGGAGAACGTTTGGTTCATCTGGAACGACTATCTAAGGATTTGCTCAAATTCAAACCTTCAAACAAAACTGATCTTCAAAAGGAGCTCCTTATAAAGCTAGTAAATGGCCATGCATCTGAAATATTGCATCGTGAGCTTATACATTCCGGCACGTTGCCCGAAGGAGCTTCTTATTCGTCCAGTCTGCTTGCATTTATAAGCGTGGTAGATAATAATTAAGGTTAAATAGGATTATTATGTCGATCCTAAAAGCAAATGGCACATAAGAAACCTCACACCTCCGGAAGCCGGTTCTTCCCCACGTATTTGCTCGTGGTCTTGCCGTCCTTCTTGGTGAACAGGTACCAGTACGGCCCGTGCAGCTCCCCGCCGATCCTGGCGCAGCGGCATGTTGGCTTGCCGCACCTCACCTTCTGCAGCACATAAGAGCCCCCGCCCCGGGCCGGCTCGACCTCCAGGACCTCGGCACCCTTCTGCCCGGCCCGATCCCGGGCATCGAGCTGGGTCTCAAGCTGCTCGATCTCGGCATCGATCCTGGCCCGCCGCTCTCGGAAAGATTTGAGAGATTTTGTCATTCAATCCGGGCACAAAAGATCCTTCAAGTTTTTCAGGTACATATCCTCAATGATAATTCTCGGCGTGCTGCTTCTTTGAATCGAGCCTGATATGCCCAACAATCGCTCCATCTCTCTTGAAACGACATGATATCGGCTGCCGTTGATGTTATCTCTAAGTTGACTGATTTTAATGGCTTTGTCCAGAAGCTTACTCCGGTTTTTATCACCTACTACCATTACTAAGTCGCCAATACTTCCATTTCGTTTTAAATGTGCAGTATTTTCATAAACATTATAATAATGTTCGATCTCAGTATCTGTCGATTTATTAAAGTCTATGACAGACTCTACAAAAAAATATCCAATAATATATAATCCTCTTTCATATTTTAGAGTATTATATGGATCAAGTCCGGCATAAAAGACTAAGAGATCATTTTTCTCCAATTTTAATAGACGAGATCGTTTTGGAGAAGTAGGATCTCCGTAAGTGCAGGTCACAAATTCTGGATCATAATGCACAACACAATCTGCAATTGCACTTGGAAGAAATTCAGATAATGGTTTACCCTTGCGACCAATGATATTTCTGTAGGTTTTACGCTCTCCTGAGTCGCAACCTTCGGGAATTGGAATGTACTCGAAAGAGCCATCATCAAAAATTGGAGCTAGAGCACCACCTGCTGTCGAATCAATTCCTATTCTCAACAGCATGGCTTTCATAATTGTAAGAATGTGGTATAGGTTATGAACCTATCCCTTTTCTGAATTTTTGCCTGCCCAGATGGCCGCCAGCTCCACTGAGCGCCGCCCGCGCCCAAGCTTTCGGCTCCGCGACCGGATGAGCTCGCAGCTGAAAGTTTTGTGGTACCAGTTCCAAGAATTACCAATAATCTATAAATCATTGGTAAATTATTGGTATCCAGGCAACAAGTAGCGAGCGTCCTTATAGCGCCCCTCTTTTCGGAGTTGTCCCGCCTTCTGCATCTTCTGCAGCAGATACCTGGCTCGGGCCTCATTTACGCCCAGCAGCTCCTGAGCATCAGCTCTCCTGACAAAGCCGCGCTTTTTCACATAGGCAAGGATTCTCTGCTCCTCGTCTGCAAGCGGCACCTCAACAGGAGTTCTCTGATAGAACTTCACCATAAACGCGGTCCTCTTATCCTCGAATACCGGCGATGGCAGCCCCCTCTTCTGCATAGCATCCTGCATGGCATCTATCCCACTGCCCCTGTTCTCCACAAGGTGGACATCCTCCATCAGATGCATGAGCAGCCGGTTCCTGGTAGACTGCCCCTCTTGCAGCCTATCGAGCGTCACCC
>Ga0209099_1002031_pt1 | contig 18672 bp, 11 predicted proteins | sample AD_JPNHW2_MetaG_FD_184430 | JGI IMG/M metagenome (GOLD analysis project Ga0209099, IMG submission 184430) | Active sludge microbial communities of municipal wastewater-treating anaerobic digesters from Japan - AD_JPNHW2_MetaG (SPAdes) (version 2) | ecosystem: Engineered > Bioreactor > Anaerobic... | reverse complement strand
AGCTTGTCGAGGGTGCCGCCGGTGTGGCCGAGGCTGCGGCCGGAAATCATCGGCACGCGGACCCCTACGGCCGCCATCAGCGGGGCGAGGATCAATGAGACCTTGTCGCCTACGCCACCGGTGCTGTGCTTGTCGATTTTCCGGCCGGGGATGTCGCCAAGGTCGAGACGTGCGCCGGAATCGAGGAAAGCCTGGGTCAAGGTGGCGGTCTCCCGGGCATCCATGCCGCGCAAATAGACCGCCATCAGCCACGCGGACATTTGATAGTCGGGAATGGTGCCCTGGACGTAGGCGGAGATGAGGCTCTGGATCTCTTCGGGATTCAGGGCAAATCCGTCGCGCTTCCTGGCAATGATTGCGTTGGCTGTCATAGAAGTTCTTTCAGCGGTTGCCTTTTCTTCCTTTCAACTTAACCAATTAATCTCTTGTTTTCAATAAAAATTGACACGGTGCAAACTTTTTATTTGATATTTTGTGTAACCTTTGCATATTGGATCAGAGAGAGCGGCTGCATACACCCTAACCGCAACATGCCGTCTGCAGCTCATCTTTCTGCGCTGGAGTGAGGGTCAGAGCGAAGGAGCGACTATGAAATATCGTATCTTCTTCATGACGATGTGGCTGGCGGCGCCAGTCCTTTCCCAAACCGGCTGGTATTGGCAGAATCCCCTGCCTCAGGGCAATACCCTGAATGCCGTGCAGAAGGCGGGCAGCAGCGCGTTCTACGCGGTGGGCAAGCAGGGCACGATCGTGCGCAGCGACGACCAGGGCGCTTCCTGGCAGGCGCGTGCCAGCGGCGTAACCACCGAACTCCATGCCCTCGTCTTTTTCAATGCGGACAGCGGCGTGATCGTCGGCGCCAAAGGGACTATTCTCCGCACCCGCGATGGCGGTGACTCTTTTCAGCAGCTGCCCTCGCCGGATACCACCAGCTACTATGCCATCTACGGTTTTGACCAGAATACCTTACTCATCGCCGGCGCCAACGGCGCCATCCGGCAGTCCTACAACGGCGGCGATACCTGGGAGGTGCGCGACAGTCATACCACCGCGGCGCTGTATACCATCGCCTCCAACGGCATCGATTATACCTATGCTGCCGGGGCTGGAGGCGCGCTGGTGCGCAGCCTCGACGGCGGCAGCACCTGGTCGGCCTGGTCCTGGGCTGCCAGCGGCACCACCATCCGCGCCCTGGCCTTTCCGGGAGAGAATATCGGCCTCGCCGTCGGCGACCTCGGCCGGGTCTACCGCAGCCTCACCAAAGGGGAATTCTGGAGCCTGCAGTCGGCCCTCACCAGTAATCCCACCCTGCGCGCCCTCCATTTCACCGATGCCGCCAACGGCTATCTCTGCGGCAGCAGCGGCAGCCTCTATGCCACGACCAATGCCGGAATCACCTGGACACCCCTCAGCAGCGGTGTCAGCGGCGGCCTTGCGGGGATCACCTTCAGCAGCGTCAGCCATGGTGCGCTCTGCGGTGACGGCGGCATTCTGCTGACCACCGCCAACGCCGGCCTCACCTGGAGCAGCGCCCTGAAAAGCTTTAGCTCCGCCAAGCTGCGCGGGATCTGCCTCGCCGATGCCAACCTCAGCATCGCGGTCGGCGATTCCTCTGGCAAGGGGATGATCTTCCGCAGCGGTGACGGCGGGCAGAGCTGGGCGGTCAAGCTCCGCCGCGTCGGCGTGCTCCTCGAGGATTGCTTTTTCATTACCCCCGACAGCGGCTTTGTGGTCGGCGCCAGCAGCGTCCTGCTGCGCACCAGCAATGGCGGCGAGAACTGGAGTTCGATCACCGGGTTGCCGGTTTCAGCCAGCTTTTATGACATCCATTTTGTCACCCACCGCATCGGCGCCGTCGTCGGCACCGGCGGGGCGATCCTGCGGACCACCAACGCCGGCGTAACCTGGAGCAACCAGACCAATTCATCCTATGGACTGGCGCTGCAGGGCGTCCATTTTGCCTCGCCCGATACCGGGTTGGCGGTCGGCCTGCTCGGCACCGTGCTGCGCACGGTCAACGGCGGCGCCCTCTGGAGCAAGATCAATGCCGGCAGCAGTGCAAGTTTCAACAGCGTCGCCTTTGGCGATGCACAGCATGCGGTGATCGTCGGCGCCAACGCCACCCTGCTGCGCAGCAGCGATCGCGGCTTGACCTGGAGCGCGGTTGCGGTCAGCGGCGTGCCGGCGACGGCTTCGCTCGAGCAGGTGGTCTTTCCCTCCCCCCAGGTGGGCTATATCACCGGAGCCGGCGGCCTGATCCTGCGCAGCGATGACAGCGGCGCTTCCTGGCGCCTGCTCGCTTCCCCGACGGTGGCTGCGCTCAATGCGATCAGCTTTATCGATTTGCATGTCGGCGCTGCAGCCGGCGATAATGGCACCCTGCTGCGCACCAGCGATGGCGGCCTGCCGGTGGAACTGGCGGCTTTCTCGGGCCGCTACGATGCCGCGACCGGCGCGGTGCATCTGACGTGGCGCACGGCCAGCGAAACCAATAATTGGGGTTTTTATCTCGAACGCCGCGGCAGCGGGGCCTGGGAGACGATTGCCTTTGTCCCCGGCCAGGGGACCAGCGTCTCCCCGGCCGAGTACAACTATATCGACCAGCCGGGGGGTGGCTCCGTCCTGCTCCACTACCGCTTGCGTCAGGTGGATCTTGACGGCCAGAGCCGGTTGCTGCAGTCCATTGCGGTGGCGGCTGGGGCGGTTCTGCGGCACCTGACCCTCTATCAGAACCACCCCAATCCCTTCAACGCAGCGACGACCTTTGCGTTTGATCTGCCCCAGGCCGGGCAGGTGCGGCTGATTCTCTATGACGCGGCCGGCCGGGAGGCGGTACGAATCGTCGACGGCGCGCTGCCCGCCGGCCACCACCGTATCACCTGGAACAGCGGCGGCCTGCCGAGCGGCCTCTACCTCTACCGCCTCAGCGCCAGTGGCGGGCAGCGCGCCGGCAAACTGATCCTGCTCAAATGAGCGGCGCCGACGAAGGATATATCCCGGGCTCGGCCGCAACTCCGGCTGCGGAGGCTCCGCCCCCGGCCGGCGCGCGGCGGCACTATGGGCGCCTTATCCTGGCCGCTCTGCTCCTGGCCGGCCTGCTCTTTGTGCTCCTGACCTGGCTGACCCTCCCGGATGTCGCCGGGCTGCAGACGGCCGCACCGACCACTACCGCGATGATGGAGTATCGCGAAGCCCGGGCCCGGGAAGCGGGCGTCAAACTGCGACGGTCGTATATCTGGGTTCCGGGACGACGCATCTCGGGCTTTCTGCGCGAGGCGGTCCTGATCTCCGAGGACGACAAGTTCTTCCAGCATCAGGGATTTGACTGGGAGGAGATGCGGCAGGCGATGGAGAAAAACCGCGAAAAAGGCAAGGTGGTGCGCGGCGGCTCGACCATCACCCAGCAGCTGGCCAAGAACCTCTACCTCAACCCTTCGCGCACGCCCTGGCGCAAGGTGAAGGAAGCCCTGATCGCGCGCCGCATGGAGGCCCAGCTCAGCAAGTGGCGCATCCTTGAACTCTACCTCAACGTCATCGAGTGGGGCGACGGCGTCTATGGCGCCGAGGCTGCCGCGCGCACCTGGTTTCACAAGCCGGCCGCAGAACTGACCCCCGCCGAGTCGATCCGCCTGGCGTCGGTCATTATCAATCCGCATCGCTATTCCCCCCTCAACAATACCAACAAACGTATGCGCAACAAGCGGCTGCTGCTGGCCGAACGCATGTTCAAGCGCAACCTCTTTGATGCCGCCGTCTATCAGGAGCTGCAGCTAGAGTTCACGACGCCCTAGGCCTGCGGCCGGCCGGGGCGCGGCGCGGTAAATTTCCGTCTTTGGGCGCGGTGGCCGCATGGCCGCGGTACGAAGCGGCCGTCTTCCTGGGGCGAGGCGCAGCGCGGCAGTTTGTCTCAGACTCCGGCCCAGGGCACAAAAAAAGGCGGCCCGTCACACGACGGGCCGCCTTTTTAATTGATGCGGAGGAGATTACTTGAGCATGATCATCCGTTTGGTTTCGACATAGTTGCCGGCCTGGAGGCGATAGAAATAGACGCCCGAGGAGGCCATAAGCCCGTCGTCGTTGGTGCCGTCCCACAGAACCTGATGCTGACCCGACTGCGCGGGGGCATTGATCAGCGTCCGGATCGTGCGTCCCTGGAGATCAAAGATCGACAGCCGGACATGGACCTGTTCGCTGGTGGAGTTGGGCACATCAAAGGTGATGGTCGTGCCGGCATTGAAGGGGTTCGGATAATTCTGCAGCAGCGCATATTCTTCCGGAACCACCATCAGCTCGGCTTCTTCCTCGGCCAGAAGGGCGGCCACCGGCAGAGCGGCCAGGCTGGCGAGAGAGGTCGGCCGGTCGCTGAGCACGTAGGTCGGATCCGATTCATCAGCTTCCGCGAGCTTGCCCATACGGCCGTCGTTGTTGTTCGGGGTCAGGTCGTAAACCACCTGGCCATTGCCTTCGTTGAAGGGATAAAAGGCCGCCAGACCCGCCTCGGTACCACTGAGGTTGGCGAACATGGTGGCTTTAATATCGGTCTCGCTGCGGGCGATGTTCCAGAGCTGGAGATCGTCGAGCACGCCGCGGAAGTGATATTCGTAGATATCACCGTGCTTGGCGCCGCCGATGATCAGATCATTGAGCAGGCTGCGCGGCGAAGCCGTGCCGGTCCGGGTCGACTGGAGCACGCCATTGACATACATCTTGGCGGTGGCGCCGTCAAAGGTGCCGGCCACATGCAGCCAGGTGTTGGCGCTGACCAGGGCCGTCGACGGGCCGAGGAGGTTGGTCATGCGGGTGCCGCCGGGGATGGTCGTGCGCACAGCGCCGCACATCCGGCCGGTGGAGCCGTAGAAGGAGACATAATACTCATCCCAGGCGCCCTTTTCGAGAATGCGCCGCCAGCTCTGCGCCGGCTGATCGGTCTTCATCCAGAACTCGATGGTGAAGGCGCCGCTGATATTCAGCGAGGGGGCGTTCGGGACCGTCACCAGGTCGTTGAGGCCGTCGAAGGCGAGGGCGTAATTGGCAACCGGCGGAATCGAGCCAGCCGCAACGATGGCAAAGAGCGCGTCGCTGAGATCGACCGGGGTGCCGCTGTTCGCCTCCGCCACCTTGATCAGACACTGGGCCGAGAGGCTGTTGGGAACCGTCCATTCATACACGCCCAGAGCCGGGATGCCCGTGGCCAGGGTGGCCCAGCTGGCGCCGCTGTCCAGGGAGAGATAGACATTCACCGGGCTGTCGTAGTTATCGACCGTCCAGGTGATCGCATGGACGCTGCCGACTTCCCACTTTTCGCCGCCGTTCGGTTCGCTGACGGTGATCCCGCCGGGCAGCGGCTGGCTCTTGCGGATCGAGAAGACCTTGTCGCTGACATCCACCGGGATGCCGGTCGCCTTGTCCATGACCTTCACCAGGCAGGAGTCCGAATCGACCTGGGGAAGGGTCCATTCATAGGTGCCGGTGTTGGTGAGATTGGTGGCGAGGCCGGTCCAGGCTTTGCCATTGTCGATGCTGTAGAGCACATTGACCGTGCCGGTGTAGTACTTGTTGGTCCAGGTGATGTTGGTTTTGTTGCCGAAATAGAAGGTCTCGCCGCCATTTGGCGCGGTGACGAGGATTTCGGGCGGCGGATTGATGACGTGCACCGTTTCCCAGGTCTGGTCGACCGGGCACTCGCCATCCTCCTCGGAGATGCGGATGTGGGCCTTGTCGAGGAGCTCATCCGGAGCCGTCCAGATGTAGGAGCCATCATTGGGGGTATCCTGGGCAATCAGGATCCAGTTGGCATCGGTGTCATGCTTCTGATACTCGATGGTCACCTTGCTCGAGATATTGGAGGAGATCCACTTGATCTCGTAGGGGGTATTGCGCACGATCTCGGCATGGCTCTCTTCCGGGGGCGCGATGATATGGATCATTTCGGCAGGATCGCCGCCCCACCAGTCGGGCGTGAGATTATTGGTCACGACAAAGCGGTCGAGACGGGTGTAGTGTTCCTTGCCGCGGAACTGGATGGTATGATTGCCGGCGGTGAGATAGAAGTAGACCGGGTCCAGCTGCGCCGAGACGTTCGGGATGCCCGTGGTGCCGCGGTCGCTGATACGGTCCCAGGTCCATTTGTACCCCTTGTTGGTGTCCCAGACATACTCGGAACCACCGTCGACCTTGACCAGCCAGGAGTTGCGGGTGCTGCCGGCGCCGAGCGCGCGCGCCCAGATCACGTAGAGGCCGGGAGTCGCGACGTTGAAGGTGATGGTGCCGATACCGGGATTGCTGCTGACATCGCGCGAGGAGAAGATGAATTTGCAGCCGAAGGCACGGCCGTCAACGCCCACATACATATAATTGGCCAGCGTAGCCGCTTCACCTTCCTTGGTAATCGAGGTGGGGGTGAAGCCGGTCATGTCAACGGTGATATTGGCGTCGCTGTCATCATAGACGGTGCCGTCGACGGGGCTGGAGACACGGTAGCGCAGCTGCGCGGTCGGATAGCCGGGGACCACGGTAGCGAAAGAGCCGTTGTTGGGGGCATTGGCTGCCAGCAGGTACCATTTGCTGCCGCCATCAAAGCTGAAAAGGACGTGCACGGTCGTGAGTTCGGGATTGACCGCCCAGGTGACATTCAGCGGGGATCCGGCAGCCAGAGTGCCGCCGTTGGGAGCCAGCAGATTCATGCCGATGGGGGCCGTGGAGGCCGCCCAGGCCGGATCGTTGACATCGGCGAGCAAGGGATTGGAGCCGAGGCTGGCATCCAGATTGTTGACGGTCGCATCGCCGGCGGTCTGGCCGGCGCCTTCATCGAGCTTGTAGTAGGCCAGCAAGCCGGCTTCCGCTCCGGTCAGGGGCAGGGCACGGCTGGCCTTGATCTCGGCGTCGGTACGCGCGACCGACCAGATGCGGATCTCGTCGAGCGAGCCGTTGAGCGGACGATCGAAACCGGTACGGTTGCCCATATAGATCGGCTCGGTGCTCGCCGGCAGCAGCAGGCTGGGATGATTGAGGGTGGCTACCGGATTGCCGTCAAAGAAGAGGGTGCCGACATAGTTCACACCGACGGTCTGGACGCGGATGGCGACGTGATGCCAGCCCGGGGTGACCGTGTTGTTCGGCGAGGCCAGCTCGGGGCTGCTGGGGCGCAGGAACTGGATGGTGTTATTGGGGCCGAGCGCGACGGCGAAAACGCCATTACGGTCCAGGAGCCGGTCATTGTTGGTATAGCCATTGGCTTTGAACCAGGCTTCGAGGGTATAATTACCGGTGAGGTTATCCAGCAGGGGATTATCCACCACTAGTCCGGCGTCATTGGTGCCATCGAAGGTGAGCATGGAACCTGCCTGCCCCGCAGCGAGGAGCATGACCGGTGCCAGGAGCATGACGCCCAGAATGTACCATAACGATTTTTTCATGTGATTCTCCTAAGCAACAGATGAAGTATCATGCCGGAACGCCATGGAGGAATTTTCGGATGGGTCCTGAGGCATGAATGGATTCTGTTCGAATTCACTGCAGCGGTTCAGCCTTGTCCTTCACCTCCTTTTGTCGAAATGAGAAGCGACCAGTTACGTCTGGACCATCTAAAATAATGTACCATCAAACAGGATGCTTGCGGAAGTAATTCTAAACAAAATAAAAATAATACCCAAATAAATTACGAAATACAGCCAATTATTATGTGATAGCCGTCACTATTTGCTGTTTGCTGGTGAAGAACGGGATGCCGGGCGAGGATGCTGAGAGGCAAAACCTGATGTGCCGGAGCGGAGAATGCCCTGTCCCGGGCATTCGTGTCAAGCGGAGTGCGGTGGATGATTCCCGCCAAATATAATGAATACTAGTTAAAGTTAACCTTTTTATCCCTGAAATGCAAGAAATAGTATAAAAATTTTACAGAATCCGGCGCACAGCCCGCAGATCCCGGGCCCGGCGCGGATTAAAATCGGGGTCTCGGGGCCTCAGGCTGTTGATCAGCACCAGGTCGCCGGCGTGAATGAACTTGCCCTCCCCGAGATACATCCCGACATGGGTGATATGTTCGATGTTGCGCCCGAAAAAGAGCAGATCGCCCGGCTGCAGTGCGGCATAGGTCGAGTCGTAGCGAACCGGCTGGCCCGCATGCACCTGCATGTTGGCATCGCGGGGCAATTGAATGCCGTGCAGTTTGTAGACCGTCCGCGTCAATCCGGAGCAGTCAAATCCCTTGGTGGAAAGGCCGCCCCAGAAATAGGGATAACCAAGGAACTGGCGGGCGGTTTCGGCCAGCTCCTTCGGGCGGGGTTTGGGCTGCCGGGCAAAGTCCGCGGCGTCCATGACTTCTTTGCGCAGCACATAGCCCTCGCGGCCGTCCGGCAGGGCAACCCGCAGCCACTTGCCCTCTTTCTTGACCACAGCGACGCTGGCACCAAGCACGATGTCCGAGACCGGGTAGCTTTCCGCCTTCCTGGCGCTGTGGATCTCGCCCCATTTCTTCCAGTAGATGACCTTGGGCCGCTGTTGCCAGGTGGCCAGCTCGTCCCGGCTCATGGCTGCCACCGACCCGCCGTCCATATACCCGATATAGCCATCGGCGAGCTGCACCAGATGGAAATAGGAGGCATCCCTGAGGATCGTCAGGGCGTCGCCTAGCAGGCCCTGATTGATGATCTCCTCTTTTTCGGAGGGGCCGCGGCGCAGCAGCGCCGTGCTGACCGTGACGATGCCGGCGCAGCGGCTGCCGGGGGCGCAGGCCGGCAGCAGGGCAACGCTGCAACGCCGGGGGGAGCATTGCATCCGACCGAGTTGCGCCTGCAGCGAATCGTGTGCTGCGGCCACGCTGGTCTCGCCGCTGACGACCAGCGTGTCGCCGTGCAGGGCGGCATGGACCACATAGAGCGCCAGCCGGGGATCGGGGGCGAGCGCCTGGCCGATCTGGTCGATGATATCCTGTGCCTGCTGCAGGGCAGCTGTGGGCGCCTGGGCGGGCGGTCCGGTCAGATCCTGTTCCTGCTGAAGGGCGGCTGCGGGCGCCTGGGCCGGCGCGGCGAGGGCTATACACAGTAATAGGAGAATCAAGGCAGTTTTCATGGATTTTCCAGGTTTGGCGGCGATCACGCAAAAAGGGCCAGGTCTCCCTTGCCGGCCCGCACCACCACCGGGTGGTCACCGCTCAGGTCGACAACGCTCGAGGGCTCGGGGGATCCCGGACCACTGTCAATCACAACATCAACATGATGCTTAAATATTTCGCAGATTTCGTCGATATCCGTCAAATAAGGCGAATTGGCGAGCGTCGCGCTCGTGGAGATGATCGGCGTGCCCAGACCTTGCAGCAGCCGCTGGCTGATGGGATGATCCGGGACGCGGATGCCGACGGTCTTGCGCCGTTCCAGCAGAATCTTGGGCACGAGGCGGCTGGCCTCGAGCAAAAAGGTGTAGGGACCGGGCGTGAGGCGTTTCATGATCTTGTAGGCGGGCGTGGAGACCTGCGCATACTGGGCGATCTCTTTCAGGTCGGGACAGATGAAACTGAGGAGTTTGCGCTTGTCATTGCCCTTGAGCTGATAGATTCTCTCCACGCCCTTTTTGTTGAGCAGGTTGCAGCCGAGGCCGTAGACTGTATCGGTCGGGTAAATGATCAGGCCGCCGTCGCGTAACACCGCGATGGCCTGCTGCAGACGCCGTTCCGAGGGATAGTCCGGCGAGATTTCAAGCCGTATCATGATCGTGTCCGCTTTTCGAAAGGTTGTTTCCGCCGGCGTGCGCCTCGCTGGTGGGGGAGCCGGCCAGTCCATTCAGAGCGGCGGAGAGTGCCGCCATCTCGTTGGCGGCGATGGTGCGCAGATCGATGCGAATCGCCTCCTCCTGAATATAGCCCACCACGGCCGGGCTGCCGCTGCGCAGGCGCGCTGCCCAGCGCTCCGCCTTGCCGTCCAGCGGCGTCAGCACCAGGGCATAGCTGGGAATCCTGGCCAGGGGAAGCGCGCCGCTGCCGGCCTGAGCCTCGCTGGGCTGCACGGCGATCGTAAAATGCCCGGCCAGCGCCGGGTGCACCGCCTGCTGCAGCTGTTCTGCGCGCAGTCGGACCGACTCCGCCGGCTCGCTCAGCATCCCCAGTACCGGGAGATTCTCCACCAGACCGGCCTCCGCAAAATAGAGGTGCAGGGTGGCCGCCAGCGCCGCAAAGACCATCTTGTCGCAACGCAGGGCGCGCATCAGGGGGTTGGCATGGATGCGCCGGATGTACTCCGCACGGCCGGCGATCAGGCCGGATTGGGGGCCGCCGAGCACTTTATCGCCGCTGAAGGTGACCACGTCGGCCCCGGCCGCCAGACTCTCCTGCACCAGCGGCTCGGAGGGCAAGCCGAAGCGGCGCAGATCGACGAGAATCCCGCCGCCGAGATCGTGAATTACCGGCACACCGCGGCGGTGGGCCAGCGCGACGACCTCTGCCAGCTCCACCTCTTCGGTAAAGCCGACGACCCGGTAGTTGGAGGTGTGGGCGACCACGATCGCGCCGGTCTCCGGCGTGATCGCCTGTTCGTAATCCTGCAGCCGCGTCCGGTTGGTGGTGCCGACCTCCCGCATCCGTGCGCCGCTTTTCTCCATCACCTCGGGCAGGCGGAAGCTGCCGCCGATCTCGATGAGCTGGCCGCGCGAGATGATCGCCTCCTTTTCCTGGCAGAGCGTATTCAGGGCAAGGAGGACCGCCGCGGCATTGTTGTTGACCACCACCGCCGCTTCAGCTCCGCAGAGGGCGCAGAGCAGGCTGTTGACGATCTCGTTGCGTTCGCCGCGCCGGCCGTTCTCGAGATCCAGCTCGAGGCTGCAATAGCCTGTGGTCACGGCGGCGACCGCGGTGCGTGCGGCCTCGGCGAGGGGGGCGCGGCCGAGACCGGTGTGCAGCACAATGCCGGTAGCGTTGAGCACGGGCCGCAGCGGACTGGTTCCGAGGGCATTGAGGCGACGCCGGGTCCGGCGCACCACTTCGTCGAGCAAGGTCTCGCGGTCCGGAGCCGCGGCGCGGCTGCCCGCCAGAGTGCGGCGCATCTCCTCCAGCTCCTGGCGCAGGATATCCCGGATCAGCCGGGCGGGATAACGCGGGCTCAGGGCGAGGAGTTGGGGGTGGTTGGCGGCGCTCTCTACCGAGGGCAGCCGGCGCAAGAAGGTGTCACTCACCGGAGACCTCCCGCGGTTGTTCGGGTTTGCCGGGCCGGATCAGCAGGGCGGCGAGCAGGCCGGCCAGCGTGGTAAAGATCAGGCCATTGAGGGCGCTGCTGACGCCGTATTTTTCCGCCAGCGCGCCCAGCGGGGTGACAGCCAGTCCGCCGATCCCCCAGCCCATCCCCATCATCAGGGACGAGATCGTGCCGGCCTGGCGGGGGAAAAGAGCCTGGCCCATGACGATATTGACCGAGATCGAAGAGTAGATGAAAAAGCCGGCGATCGCGAGCATGATCGGTGCCAGCAGGCTGCCGCCGTGCAGAAAGAGCCAGAAGGCTGGAAAGGCCCCGGCCATGGAGAGGACGATCACCTCCTTGCGGCCGATGCGATCGGAGAGGGCCCCGCCGAGGATGCTGCCAAAGGCCCCGCTGATCTCGAACAGGGTATTGGCGCTGCCAGCCATGAGGAGGGAGTAGCCTTTGCCGGTCAGGTAGATCGGACAAAAGGTCATAAAACCGCTGACGATGAAAGAACGCAGGACCACCACCAGCCAGATCAGGGCGAGGCTGCCGAGGCGGCGGCGCTCCTGCTTCGACCAGGGGACGTGGCGTTTGCCGTCACTCTCGCCCGGTGTGATGGTACGCGGCAGTTGTTTCCAGAGCAGCAGGGCCACGGCCACGCCGAGCACGGCGGTGACCATGCTGTATCGCAGCCCCCAGAGGGCGACGACGCTGAGGATGATCAGCGGCCCCATGGCATGGCCGGCATTGCCGCCGGTGACGAAGAGCGACATCGCCAGGCCGCTGCGCCGCTGTCCCGCCTTGCCCGAAATCGCCGCGGCCTGGGGATGAAAGGCGGCGGTTCCGAGTCCGCCGAGCAGCACGATCGCGGCCAGGGCATACCAGGAATGCCACCAGCCGATGGTGCCGAAGAGGAGGGCGGTGACCAGCGGACCGCAAATGACCAGCCACGGCCGGCGCATCCGGTCCGACCAGAGCCCGAAAAGCGGCTGCATGATCGAGCCGGAGATGGAGGCGATCGAGGTCAACACCCCCGCCAGGGTCAGGCTGTAGTGGGCCTGCTGCATCAGCAGCGGCTGCAGCGGTGCCAGAAATCCCGGATAGGCGTCGTTGGCGAAATGGCCCAGGGAGAGCAGGAGGATGGTGCGCCGGTTTTGCGGCCGTGCGGCGCGATCGGCAGGATTGTCACTGGTCACGGGAGGAGCATCCTGGTCATTTCTTGTTCAGCAGCACCAGCCAGGCGCCACCGGCCATCAGCAGCACGGCCGCCAGCAGCAGCGGATCCATGATATGGAGGACCTGCAGATAGCGGTAGCCCGCCAGAATGGCGCAAAGCAGGGCACCGTTGCGCGGCCAGTTCGCTGGGCCCGGAGCAGTCCGGTATTTTCCGTACAAAAAAAGCGTCAGAGCCATGCCACAGAAAAAGATAACCCAGAGCAGGCCAGGCTTGAGCAACGCGAGGGAGCGCAGTACCACCATCAAGCCCACGGTGAAGCAAAGCCCCGCCGGCAGGACCAGCCACCAGTTCTCCTCGCGCATGAAGGAGCGCAGCGCGAAATACAAGGCGACCAGGAAAAAGAAGAGGCTGCCCAGGGCGGCCTGTATGAGCGAGCCGTGTCCCGACTTGGCGACCAGCGCAGAAACGCCGATGAAGAGGATGACGAGTCCCACACCGGAAGAGAAGCGCGGCTGCTTGGCCATAAGATCTCCTCGAAATGAACAGATACTGCGAGCGGTTTATGCTATGAATGGCCACATTGGCAACAAGTTGCCTCGCGCTGCCCTTGAGATGAACAGGCCCTGCGCGCGGTTTCATCTTTTCAATGTACGACTTTAATTTCGGATTTACAAGCGAGATTGCTGCAGCGGCGGGGCCGCACCGCCTGCCCTCCTTCCTCCGCCCTCCTGCATAAAAAAGAGGCGCGGAGATATCTCCGCGCCTCTCGTGATGCCAGGACGAATAAAAATACAGGAGGCTATTTGAGCAAAACCATCCGGCGCATCCGCGTGAACGATTCGGAATTCCCCTGCACCTCGAGGCGATAGAAATAGACCCCGGAGGCCATCTTGTCGCCATGGCTGTTGGTGCCATCCCAGACCACCTGATGATTTCCGGCGGCCAGGCTGCCCTCTGCGAGCCGCTTGACCTCGCGTCCGAGCATGTCAAAGATGGTCAGGCGCACCCGGCTGCCCTGCGCGAGGCTGAAATCGATCCGGGTCACGGGATTGAAGGGATTGGGATAGTTCTGTTCCAGGGCTGTGGTGGTTGGCAACGCTGGATTCTCCTGGACCGCCGTCGTCGAGGTGGCCACGAGCAGATTGAGGCTGTAGACGTTGATCTTGCCGCCCAGATCCAGCGGCTGCGCAGTGGGCGAGGAATCGCTATAACCGGTGGCCGAGGCGGTCAGGGCATAGCTGTCGGCCGGCAGGTTTTCAAAGGCGTAATCGCCCTCTTCGGCGGTCGCTGTGCTCGCCACGACGCCCTCGGTGGTGGTCAGGGTGACCAGCGCCCCCTCCACCGGCGTACCGGTGCCATCGAGCACCTTGCCGGCGATCTGGTAAGCGCCCTTGTTCTGCGGATCCAGGCCGACATCGATGCCGGTGACTTCCTGGGCATCGATGACCTCGATCAGGGTGGCCTCTTTCCAGGAGCGGACGTTATTATAGAACTCGCCCTTGTAACCGCGGGCCTCGATCAGCAGCACATATTTGCCCGCCGCGAGACCGGAGATCGCGTAGGTGCCATCCTCGGCGGCGAGCGCCTTGCGCGGCCGGTTGAAGGTGCGCACCGGGAAGGCCATGATCATGGCATTGGCTACCGGCATCCCGGTGCTGTCATCGACGATCAGGCCAGAGATGCTGCGCGGCAGCGGCGGGATCTTGCCCAGGCTAAAGTTGATTTCCGTAACCGCCTGGCCGGTCTGGAGCTGGATCGGGGTGGCCTCCTTGCGGGTGAAGACGCTGTCGTACCACTGCGTCACATAGCCCGCTCGCGCGGCGCTGACCAGATAGCTGCCGTTTTGCAGTCCGGTGATCGCATATACGCCTGCTGCATCGCTGCGTCCCGTCGCCTTGAAGCGGCCGTTGAGTGAACGCACCTCGATCCGGGCATCGGCGACCGGCAATTTGTCGGATTCTCCGATGACCAGCCCGGCGATGCGGCCCCCGGTACTCAGGGTGAAATCGATCCCGGAGACGCTGTTGCCGTTTTGCATGGTGATGATGGTGGCGTTGCGCAGGGAATCGGCTTCCTGCCAGTACTCCTTCAAGTAACCCGCCGCCCTGGCGACGATGATGTAGCGGCCGGTGGGCAATCCGGCAAAGGCATAGCTGCCGTCCGCCTGACTGGAGGTTTCGAAAGCACGTTTCTCGCCCAATCCCTTCTCTTCATTAAAGGCCTGGATCACCGCGCCGGAAAGGGGGATGGCGGTGAGGGCGTCGGTCACCTTGCCGGAAAGCCCGCCCCAGCTCTTCAGGGCAAAATCGGCCTGGGCGTGTGCGCCGTTGGTGACCTCGACCGGGGTGGCCTGATCGGCGGAGGTGACATTGTCAAACCACTCGGCGGCGAAACCCTCCGCCTCCGCGGTGACCAGATAGGTGCCGGGCTTGAGCGAGAGCACGTAGCGGCCGGCGTCATCGCTGCGCGCCTTGCCGGCCGGCATCGCGTGGCGGCCGCCGAAGGTCAGCTGGTTGTAAACGACGATCCATGCCCGCGGAATGGCTGCGCCGCTCGATTCCGCGCTGATGGTGCCGGTGATGGCACTGGTCATGTCGAGCGTGAAATCGATGCCGGCGCTCTCATTGGGGGCGGTCACCTTGACCGTGTCCGCCAGAGTGCGCTGGCCGGCCTCCTGGTAATATTCGCTCGCATATCCTTCGCGTGATGCCCTGACCAGATAACCGCCGCTGGCGAGACCGCCGATGCGGTAATGTCCATCAACGCCTGAAACGGCCTCACCCAGGATCGCCTTATCGCGCAGATCGCGGGCTTTGCTGACCGTGACGCTTGCGCCGGCCAGGGGCGTTGTGCCATCGGCCAGATAGACCGTCCCGGAGACGGCTGCACCGGGGCTCAGGGAAAAGGTGATCTCCCGGAGGGTATCCTTGCGCGCGAGCGTGACCGGCCGGGCATTGAGCAGGCTTTCGCTGTGGTCGTAATATTGCACGAGATAATCCGGCTTTTCCGCCTTGATGATATAGAGGCCGGGCATCAGGTCGCCGACCGACCAGATGCCCGCCGCGTCGGTAGTGTCGCGTTTGGAGAAGGGCGGGAGGCCGAGGTGACTGACCGTGACGACGGCATCCGCGAGGGGCTGCTGGGCCGCATCAGCGACGGCGCCCATCAAGGCCGAATGGGCATCGTAGTACTTTCCCCAATCCCATGAATGATCGCCGGGATCGTCGGCGAAAGCCATTCCGGCAAGGAGAAGGAGGAGGGGAAATATGGATATCCAGATCGCTTTTCGTTGCATATGATGCTCCTTATGATGGATTTGGACATGCTGAGGTAGTTTTGACCAGGCGTCGACCTTGCCTCCGCCGCTCCCATGGCTGCGGCAGCAGGATCACGCTCCGCGTATTCCGGGGCATACCTCCTTTCAGCGAATCATAAAGCCAGTTCTGACATCATATCCCGGGCCAGCTGCAGGTATTCACGCGCCAGCTCGGGCTGCTGATTATCCAGGGCTTGCTGCGCCTTGTCGCAGGCGCGGCGGCAGAGGCGGAGATCCTCCTGGTGATCGGGATCGTCATCCGCTTCTGCTTCGAGCGCATCGAGTTCTTCATCGAGCATGGTGATCTTGGCGTGCAGCCCTGCGGCACCGGGCTCGGCCGCTGCGGGCTGAACCGCTGCCGCGAGGGTGACAAAGCGCTTGCCGGCGGCGAGGGCGGCCAGGGCCGGGCGAAGCCGCTGCTGGCTGAGAAAGTGCTCGGCATCGGCGGCCTGGTTGGCGGCCGCGTTGAGCAGCTGTTCGCGGCGCGGTGTGGCGGCGGCGCCGGTGCCGCGCGTCTTGCCGATCTCCTCGTGCAGGGCCGTCAGTTCCTGGCGTACCGTTTCCCTTGCCGGCCCCGGACGGTCGAGGCGATGGATCAGGATGCGCGCCAGTTCCATTTTGCGCCGGGCGACCGCGGGCTGGCCGGCCTCGAGGGCCTGCCGTGCCTGCTGTTCAAGTGCTTGAATCTTGTTCAGCATGGGCCGGCGGCCTTGCCCCGGATGCTGCTGCGCTGCTGTGCGCAGCGCATCGATCTGCTCGCGCAGCTGCCGGAACTCCTGGCCGGTTTCTGCGGCGCCCGTGCCGTGCTGGCTTTCCGAACAGAGGTCGAGGGCGCGCAGGAGGAGACGGGTCGCATCGGCGTAGAGCGCGCGCATCTCCGGCGGTCCGCCGCGCTGCCGCTGCGGCGGGATCTGGCCGGCCTTTTCTTCCGCCTGACGCAGCAGGCGGCGTGCCTCGGGATCAGCGCAGGCAGCGACGGCCGAACGGGTCTGCTGCAGGAGGTTGAGAAAACGGCTGCGTTCTTCCGGCCGAGGCGGAGCGGAGCGCGGTTGTCCATAAACCGCTGCCGTGGCAAGAATGAGGAGGAGAAGGAGGATGTGCTCGTTCATAGACTCTCACTGTGTTGGGCAAGGATGCCGTGTAATGATCAAGCCGCTGCAACCGCTGTGCCATACTTCAGGACCGGGGGATGGGCGCAATAAAAACAACAGGATGCCCTGCCGGCTGCGGCGGCACGCTTGATGCAAATGAACCTGCAGGTACACCCGGAGTGCCGGCAAATACGAAATTGTACAGGACCGTGCGCGCTGCGACGGTTGCGGGCTGCGCGAAACCATTTGCTTTTCTCAAAAAAAAGTGCATATTGTGGAGTCGAAACGTGCAGCCGCTGCGGCTGCTGGGTGATCTCTTTTGGAGGAGACGGATATGGATTTTCTGAAAAGCCTGGGTATTGAAGAAGTCAATTTTGGTACCTCCACCGGACGTAAATGGCTGGAAAGCCGCGATCAGGGTCTGCTGGAGGTTTTTTCACCGGCGGATGGGCAAAGGATCGCCTCCGTCTACCGCGCCACGGCAGCGGATTATGACGCCATGATGGAGCAGGCGGCCGCGGCATTCAAGGTCTGGCGCATGGTCCCGGCGCCGAAGCGGGGCGAGATTGTGCGGCAGATCGGGATGCGGTTGCGCGAGGTGAAAAAGCCCCTGGGTGAGCTGGTCACCTACGAAATGGGCAAGTCGCTGCAGGAAGGCTGGGGGGAGGTGCAGGAGATGATCGATATTTGCGATTTTGCCCTCGGGCAGTCGCGGCAGCTGTACGGATTTACCATGCACTCTGAGCGCAACCGGCACCGCATGTACGATCAATACCATCCCCTCGGTGTCGTCGGCGTCGTCACCGCCTTTAATTTTCCGGTCGCGGTCTGGGCCTGGAATGCTATGCTGGCAGCGGTCTGCGGCGATGTCATCGTCTGGAAACCCTCCTCCAAGACGCCGTTGACCGCTATTGCCGTGCAAAAGGCGATCCATGATGTCCTGCGGGATAACGATCTGCCGGAGGGGATTTTTAACCTGATCATCGGCAGCGGCGCGGCGGTCGGTGAGCGCATGCTCCAGGATCCGCGGGTGCCGCTGGTATCGCTGACCGGCTCCACCGTCGTGGGCAAGCATGCTGCGGAGGTGGTCGGCAAACGCCTTGGGCGCACCATCCTTGAACTGGGCGGCAATAATGCCATCCTCATCACCCCGGATGCCGATCTCAAGCTGACCATTCCCGCCGTGGTCTTTGGCTCGGTGGGCACAGCCGGGCAGCGTTGCACCACCACGCGCCGGCTGATCATCCACGAATCGGTCTATCCCAAGGTCAAGGAGAGCCTGGTCAAGGCCTATGCCGGCCTGCGCATCGGTGACCCGCGGGATGAGAAGTATCATATGGGTCCCTTGGTGGACAAGGCCGCTGTAGCGGATTTCACGGCCGCGCTCGAGCAGATCAAGGCCCAGGGCGGCTCGATCCTCTGCGGCGGACAAGTGCTTGCGGGCGCCGGCTACGAGTCCGGGTGCTATGTCAAACCGGTGATCGCGGAGGTCGAGAACCATTGGCCGATCGTCCAGGAAGAGACCTTTGCCCCGATCCTCTATCTGATCAAATACAGCGGCGGCGTCGAAAATGCAATTGCCTTGCACAACGCCGTCCCGCAGGGCCTCTCGTCGGCCATTTTCAGCAACAACCTGCGCGAGACCGAGCTCTTCCTCTCGCATGAGGGGTCGGACTGCGGTATCGCCAATGTCAACATCGGCACCTCGGGCGCGGAGATCGGCGGGGCCTTCGGCGGCGAGAAAGAGACCGGCGGCGGCCGCGAGTCGGGCTCGGATGCCTGGAAGGGCTACATGCGGCGCCAGACCAACACGCTCAACTGGAGCACCGCACTGCCGCTGGCGCAGGGGATCAAGTTCGATATTTGATCCATCGCTTGCAGAAACAAAAAGGCCTCGCCGATCGGTGAGGCCTTTTTGATTAT
>Ga0209099_1002030_pt1 | contig 18674 bp, 20 predicted proteins | sample AD_JPNHW2_MetaG_FD_184430 | JGI IMG/M metagenome (GOLD analysis project Ga0209099, IMG submission 184430) | Active sludge microbial communities of municipal wastewater-treating anaerobic digesters from Japan - AD_JPNHW2_MetaG (SPAdes) (version 2) | ecosystem: Engineered > Bioreactor > Anaerobic... | reverse complement strand
TAACTCATTGATAAGTTCAACATCCCCCAAACCATAACAAAGTGCTTTAACCATTGCAACAATTTTGGTTGATGGTTTAATTAGACTTTTATAATAATTCAAAGTATTAATAATTGCAGACAGATTAACGGATAATATTGTCTGATGGGTCTTCATTTTCAAAAGATCAACAATTCTTTCGAAATGGAAACTCCGTGCTCCTTTAATTAATATGGAAGTTTGCTGTAAATTAATTCTGTCAATATCCTTAATCAGCTCATCTGTGGTGGAATAAAAATATTGCTCCTTAATTTTAAAAAGTTTTTGTTTCTGAAAAAATATCTTCCCAACGGCGATGAACCTGGTTATATTATTTTTTTCCAATAAATGAAAAATATCTTCATAATCAGCATCCGAAAAAGAGGAGACCTGTTCAAAATCAGAAATAATAAGGCATTTATCAGGAAGCTGAACCTGAGAATTGAGAAAATCCAAAGCAATACGCAAAGAATTGATATCGAGACTATAGGTATCATTAATCACAATCGACTGATTAAGAGCCTCAATAATTTCCATTCGCATAGAAACCGGCGTCAGCAATGCAAGTTTTTGATTAATAATTGGAGCAGGAAATTTTAAAAAGAGCAACAATACGGCAGCATTTAAGGCATTTTCTATTGAGGCAGAATCCACAAAAGGAATCATAAACGATTGATTATCAATATCAATAACAGTATAGTTTTTGAAATTTTTTCTATTGGATATTTTATAAAAAGAATCACTTCTGGTCCCCCAAGATAATTTTAATAATTTCTCATATTTACTATCTTTTAACTCTCTATAAATCAATTCATTGTCATCGCAATAGATTAATGAATCAGCATTATTAAAAAGCGTAAGTTTCTCAACAAGTTTTTCGTGATTATCCTTAAAAAAACGAGAATGGGCCTCCCCTATATTAGTTAAAATGCCAATTGTAGGTTGAATGATTTGGGCTAATTTAATCATTTCATCCGGTTTAGAAATGCCTGCTTCAAAAATACCCAGCGTATGATTTTTATTCATTTGCCAAACTGATACCGGAACACCAATTTGCGAATTATAGCTATTGGGATTTTTCACCACATTGTAATCATCAGCCAACATCAAAGAAAGCCACTCTTTAACGATTGTTTTTCCATTACTACCCGTAATTCCAATGACAGGAATTGAAAATTCATTGCGGTGAAATGAAGCAATTTCTTGTAAAACCTCCACAGCATCCCTAACCTGAAGAAAATTGGCTTGACTATATTGACGGAAATTATCAAGAGGTTCGGTTACAACAAAATTCAGCACCCCTCTTTTAACCAAATCTTCAATATAACGATGACCATCATTTTTGTCCGTTTTTATAGCAAAAAAAAGTGTCTGGGCCGGAAATGAAACTGAACGGCTATCAAAACACAATTCGGAAATATTGGATTGGGCATCAAAAATTATTGATTTTTCAGGTTTTATTAAGTCTGCAATTTTGCTAATTTCAAGCATTTTCACTAATTAATTTGATGCCTCAAAAATAATGAAAAAGAATACAGGTAATTAAATAAAAGAAAATAAAACGTTTTAATCTCAGGTCGATTGAAAATCAACCATTTTTTTAGCTTTATTAAGTTAAAAAACTATTTCACCGAAAAATAACTACAATTGATAATTGAACATCCAGAGGGCTCAAAAGCTATTATTCTACATTGAAATTATCATTCCATAGGTCAGGTCGACGTTTTTGGGTTCTTTTCAATTGCTGTTCGAGTTCCCATTCTCTGATAAGTTTTTCGTTGCCGGAAAGAAGCACCTCGGGAACTTTATGTCCTTCAAAATCAGCAGGACGTGTATATACAGGAGCAGAGAGCAGTCCATCCTGAAATGAGTCTGACAAAGCGGATGTTTCATCATTCAGCACTCCCGGGATAATTCGGGCAACTGCATCCACAATAGTCATGGCTGCGATTTCCCCACCTGAAAGGACAAAGTCACCGATGCTAATTTCTTCGGTAACAAAAAGTTCCCTAACTCTTTCGTCGATTCCCTTATAGTGCCCACAAAGGATAATCATATTTTTACAAAGAGAAAGACGATTAGCACTTTGTTGATTAAAAGTAGCCCCTGCAGGGGCAGTCAACAATACACTATCGTATTCTCTTTCTGACTTCAGATGATTGATACATCGGGCTATCGGTTCAACCATCATCACCATGCCGGCAGCTCCACCGAAAGGGTAGTCATCCACCCTTTTATGCTTATCCAACGAATAGTCACGAATATTGTGAAGAAATATTTCCAAAAGATTCTTTGACACAGCTCTTTTGATAATTGACTGTGAAAAAACTCCGGAAAACATATCAGGAAAAAGGGTTAAAATATCAATTCTCATGGTTATAATTTTTCAATCAACATCATTCCATCCCTAAAAGGGAGAATCATATTCTTTACGTTTGTATCTTGTTGAACATAATCATTAAAAGCCATTATAGCCTTAGTATCTTTATCATTTTCAGGAACATCATTCAACACTTTTCCGCTCCAAAGAACATTATCAACCAACATAACAGCTCCTTTTTTCATTTGTGGAAGAATCAATTTATAATAGGCTAGATAGTCTTTTTTATCTGCATCCACAAAAACCAAATCCCACGATTTGTTCAGATTTGGAATAATTTCCAATGCATTGCCTAAAAGCAGGTTTATTTGGTTTTCATAACCGGACTTTGAGACATATTTCCTTATGATATCTTCCAATTCCATATCAACTTCAATGGTATCTATTTTTCCATTTTGGGGAAGCCCTTCCGCAAGACAAATAGTCGAATATCCGGTAAAAGTACCAATTTCGAGAACATTTTCCGGTTTTATCATCTTAGCAATAAAAGTAAGAAAAGCTCCCTGTAATTTGCCCGAAATCATACGCGGTTTAATTACTTTTAGGTTTGTTTCGCGATAAAGCTGATAGAGAAGTTCTCTTTCATCCGAAGTATGTTCTTCGCAATAATCTTCTAATTCTTGTGCAATCAGATCAAACATTATTATTCTTTTAAATTTATGAATACCATACTTTAAAACAATTTTCTATCAGAGCGTTCACTTAATTTCACCCATAATTTTTGTCACTTCTTCTTCGGTTTTGGTCAGCTTATCTTTACATATTTTAATAAGAAGCGAAGCTCTTTGAATCTTAGAAGACAAGTCGTCTACAGAAATATCGGCATTTTCCATTTGACGAACAATTTCCTGAAGCTCTTCAAATGCTTCAGTATAAGTAGGTATCGGGTTTGGGGTTTTCATAGTTTCTATAATATTAATTTATGTTCATAAAAAAAAGTATCTGTTTTCAGAGAAAATCAAGTTACCACACTCTTAATTTCTCCTTTATATAATTTTGTTACAATTTCATCTTTGGGTTTAACATCATTAGAATCGGTAATTGACTTTTGATTCAAATAGGTGATACTAAATCCCCGTCTGAGAATATTATCCGGATGAAGCAATCCCAGTTTCGCATCTGCATTATTGATTTCTACTTTTTGTTTATTAAGCAACTGTTTTGAAAAGAGGTGCAGCAATTGTTTATTATTATCAATCTTTTTTGACTGAGGATCAATAATTTTTGTGAAATTAAATTTAAGATTATTAAGGGCATTGCTGATAGAACTCTTCTCCAGATTGATACGGGTTTTCGTTTCAAACAGAAGCAAATTTTCCAGCTGAGTAATTTCGGCTCTTTCTTTAGCAGTAATTTTAAGTGCCAAAGAAACATATTTACTTTCTATTTGATTAATTATATTTTTTTCACGGGTTAAAAATTGAGCAGCAATATTATTTCTGAAGTACTCAAGCTGAGCAACTTTATTTTTTTCTTCTTTAATAATTAGAGAAGCCTTTGAAAAAATATAAGATTTATTTTCTTCAATAATTTTATCGAAATTATGGTATCGTTCAATAAAGAAGTTGGCCACATCAGTAGGAGTAATTTTGCTTTCAAAGGCCACCATATCGGTAATAGTTTCATTAGTAGAGTGACCTATTCCGGCAATAATCGGCAATGGAAAATTAGCCACCGCACTTACCAGTCGATAATCATCATAGCAACTCAATCCGACATCTCCCCCACCGCCCCGTATGATGACAACGCAATCAAATGGAGATGATGCATTTTTAATTTCATTCAATTGAGCAGGAATTGTGATGATTGCTTTATCCCCTTGCAGAATTGATGGAAAAAGTTGACAATAAAAACGATAGCCATAGGCATTATTATTCAGTGTTACCATAAAATCGCTATACCCTTTGCTGGTTTCAACAGATATAACGGCTATTCGCTGGGGTAACAGAGGCAGTTTTTTTTCTTTATTAGCATTAAAGATTCCCTCTTTTTTAAGTTTTTCGATAACCATCAACTTATTTTTGGCCATTTCCCCGAGGGTATAGGTAGGTTCAATATCCTGAATAAAGAGAGAGAGCCCGTGTTTCATATCAAACTCAACAGTAGCAAGGCAAAGGATGCCGATTCCTTCTTTAAGCGGTTCTCCTGTAATTCTACGGAACCGCTCATTGATTGCCTGATATTGGGCAGCCCAAATAATAGCCCGCATTTGTGCTTTTGTCTGCGTTCCTTCCTTTTCGACAAGTTCAGGATAGCAATGGCCGGAGCGGGGATAAAAATTAAGTTTAATAATTTCCGCTTTTATATAATAAGCTCGGGGATAGTTTTTGGCAATCACTGAACGCAAGCTGGCCCCTATCTCCGACAGGGTATAAATAGGATGATCATTAAAGGTTTCTCTCTGATTTTCCATTAAAATATGCGTCCGCCAATAAAGGTCTTTATAATTTTACCATAAACTTTTTTCCCGTTGAAAGGAGTATTTTTTCCTTTAGAGACAAAAGTGGATGAATCTATAACAAACGGAGTATTTAAATCGAGCAGGGCAAAATCTGCCATCATCCCCACTTCAAATTTTCCTTTGTTCAATTTCATAATTTTGGAAGGATTTGTTGACATGAGATTTACAAGTTGAGGAAGTGTAAGAAAATTGCCCATTACCAGTTTTGTATAGCATAAAGGAAAAGCAATTTCTAGACCGGTCATTCCGGGGGAACCGTTCAGTTTATCTTCGGCACTATGCGGTGCATGGTCGGTAGCAATAGCATCAACAAGACCTTTTTGCATTGCATTGATAAGGACATCAATGTCTTGCTGTTCACGGAAAGGAGGATTGACGCGATAATAATTGGCTTCTGAAGCAGTGGCACTAATATGATGAGGGGTCACTTCGCAGGTAACTTGTAACCTTTTAGCTTTTGCTTTTGCAATAGCTTCCACAACCTCCTTTGTGCTGACATGGCAAAAGTGGATTCTCCCGCCGGTTTTTTCACATAGGCTCAAATCCCTGAAAGTCATGTAATTTTCCGCCAACCGCATGTCTGAAGAGCTGAATCGGGCATCTTCCTCGTGAGCCATGATGCAGATATCTTTTTCTTTACATATATTGAAGATTTTTTCCATTATGGCATCATCATTCACCCCCCTTCCATCATCTGTAACAAATAATATTTCTCCTTTTTTCAAAACCTTAAGATATTCTATATCATTGCCTTCCAGATCTTTTGTCATGCTAAGGGTTTGATTGGCAAAAATAGTATGCAGTGCTTTTATTCGGTCTTGTACATCGCGAACCAATTCCATAGAACTGCACACCGGTTTAGTATTTGGCATTAAATTAACTGCACTGTATCCACCTTTAACAGCAGCCATACTTCCGGAAAAGATATCCTCTTTATAGGTGAAACCGGGATCCCGGAAATGGGCATGTAAGTCAGTAAAAGCAGGCACTAACACGTACTCGTATCCGGAATAATCATATACTTCTCCATCATAGCGCAAGTCAACACCCAAGGCAGAAATAATTCCGTTTTTTACTTGTACATCCCCAATAAAATCTTTGTCAGGATCAATAATTCTTATATTTTTAATCAGCATAATAATCAAGTTTGCAATGCAAAAATACGATTTTTAGTGAAACCAGGGGAAAGATAAAAAGGGGTGAATTAATTCTCATTTTAAGAATCATAAAGTGTGAAGAGATCTATTGTGAATAAAAAAATTAAAAAAGAGTAATTTTTAAAATAATCCTATATTTTTGCATTCAAAAAAATTATCTCATACGAAAAGATTAAGAAAAAATAATAATAACCAGGGTGTTATGCGTTAGCGATTGTAGCGGAAACTCCACAAGGCGTGGGGTTTGGGGCACAGGGAGCAGCAGAGCGACCGAAGGAAGCTACTGCCGCGACAATGAGCCCCATGGCCAACGCCTGTGGAGTTGAAGCATAAAGCGCGACGGCAAAGCCGGAACGCCCAAATAAAAATTAAAAAATGAAAACAATTGTAATTTATTACTCCAAGAGTGGCAATAATAAATATCTTGCCGAAAAAATTGCTCAAAAATTAAGCTGTGACATTGAGCTTTTACGTCCGAAAATTAACGCTTTTCTTTTTCTGATGCTACGCATTGGGTTCGGAAATAAAAAACTAATTCACCGGCTGACAGAATACGACCGTGTAATTCTTTGTGGCCCGGTCTGGATGGGTTCCTTGATTTACCCATTAAAAAGCTTCCTTACGAAGCATTTATTGGAGATTAAAAATCTGATTTTTGTTACTTGCTGCAGTAGTAGTTTCGACACTAAAGACGACAAATATGGCTACAATCATGTCTTTGCTATTGTGAAAGAGATAGCCGGAGAAAAATGCACTTACTGCGAAGCATTCCCTATCCAGATGGTTGTTCCCCAAGAAAAACATAATGACGGAGAAGTTTTGATGAAAGCCAGATTATCGGATGATAATTTCAATGGAGAAATTCAGGAATACTTTAATAAGTTTATCGAAAAAATTGGATGAGAAACTTCCTGAAAGAGACAAAATAATACAATCTAAATTGGGTTTTCTGGTTGATAAATTTATCTATTTTACAGATGAACAAAAGAAGATTTACTTTCACAAATAAAAAAAAACGACTACTTTTGCAAGGCTAAATGAAATAAAAATGAAAAAGAGGTTTATCATTTCTGGAGGGGGAACAGGAGGACATATTTTTCCCGCTCTTGCCATTGCCAACAGATTAAAAAAAGAGAATCCAAAAGCTGAGATATTGTTTATCGGCGCAAAGAACAAAATGGAGATGAAGCGTATTCCGGAGGCAGGGTATAATATTGTCGGACTTGATATTTGGGGCATCAACCGAGATTTTACTTTAAAAGGAATTTACAATAATCTGCGCCTCCCGTTTGCTTTGTTAAAGAGTATGTTGGTGGCAAAAAAAACAATCCGCAATTTCACACCTGACGTTGCCATCGGTGTTGGAGGTTTTGCCAGCGGTCCCGCTCTGAAATCTGCCATTTCACTGGGCATCCCAACTCTGATTCAGGAACAGAATTCCTTCCCGGGAGTTACCAATAGAATACTGGCTAAAAAAGTAAATAAGATTTGCGTTGCATATGATGATATGGAAAATTACTTTCCGGCTGAAAAAATTATCAAAACAGGCAACCCTGTCAGAGAAGAAATTTTAAATATAGTTATTAAAAACGAGGAAGCTTTTAAATTTTTCGGTTTTAAGAAAGAGCGGAAGACTATCTTGGTTGTCGGAGGAAGTCTGGGAGCTTTTTCAATTAATAAATGCATTGCAGACGGGCTGGATGAAATTGAAAAGAGAGGTGTACAACTCTTATGGCAAACCGGAGAACTCTTTTATAAAAACATCTCTCCCGATTTGCTCAAGCGCGAAAATGAAAGAATCAAAATTGTACCTTTCATAAAAAATATGGATTTTGCATACAGCGTAGCTGACATCATTGTGTCACGAGCCGGGGCATTGGCAATTGCTGAGTTAACCATTGTTGGGGCCCCTACTATTTTGGTGCCTTTTCCATATGCGGCAGAAGACCACCAGACAAAAAATGCAAAAGCACTTGCTGACCGCAGTGCCGCTTGGATGATTTCCGATCAGGAAGCTCCTGAAAAATTGATGCCAAAACTCCTTCAACTACTCAATGATGAAAAGGAGTGTAAGATTATGGGAGATAATATCAGAAAATTTGCAAAACCCAGAGCCATTGATGATATTGTAAATCAAATTATGGCTCTTTGATTGATGAATATTAAAATTTTAAATTATGAGCTTAGAACTTAGAATTAATGACGACATAAAAGCCGCCATGCTGGGTAAAGAAAAAGAACGCTTAAATGCTTTAAGGGCCATCAAATCAGCTCTTCTTTTGCTAAAAACCGAAAAAGGGGCTGGTGAGATAACCGAGGATCTGGAACTGAAAACATTGCAAAGACTTGCCAAACAACGTAAAGAATCGGCAGAATTGTACAAGGCTCAAAACCGCGATGACCTCTATCAGGAAGAAATTTGCCAACTTGGGTTCATTAACCAATACCTGCCTAAGCAAATGACGGAAGAGGAAATAACCGCAACCCTCAAACAATTGATTGCCGACAATAACATTTCGGGAATCAAAGAGATGGGAAAATTAATGGGGCTTGCTACTAAAGCTTTTGCCGGAAAAGCCGACAATAAAGCGGTCTCTGAAATTGTGAAAAATTTACTTTCATAATGTCGCTATGAGACGAAAAATCATCAACGTTTTTGCGAAACAAAATTATAATTGTTTTGCCTGTTCTCCATTTAATGCCATCGGGTTGCAAATGCATTTTTGGGAAACAGACGAAGGAGTTGAATCTGAATGGACTCCCAAAAATCTTTATGAAGGCTATCCCGGAGTTATTCATGGCGGAATTCAATCTACTTTGCTGGACGAAATTGCTGCCTGGACAGTATATATTAAAGCCCACACTTCCGGAGTAACTTCCAGATTAAATGTAAGATATAAAAAACCTGTTTTGTCAGATCAACACCATATTACCTTGAAAGGAAAAATCAGAGAAGTTGAACATAGCTTATGCTTTATTGAGACTCAATTGCTTGACCAAAACGGTGTAATTTGCGCTGAAGCTGAAGCCGTTTATTTTATATATCCTCCTGAAAAAGCTATTAAAATGAATTGGTATCCTGAAGATTATAGTAGTTTCTTTGAAAAATAAACTTCGTGAACCAAAAATAATACAATAACATGACTATCAATGAACTAAAGAGAGTCTATTTTTTAGGAATCGGGGGCATTGGAATGAGTGCACTTGCCCGCTATTTCATCAATATCGGAGTCAGTGTTTATGGCTTTGACCTTACCCAGACCGATATAACCGATAATTTGATACAGGAAGGAGCAACCATCCATTTTGATGAAAATATTTCTAAAATTCCCAAAGATGTAGATTTGGTCATTCATACCCCGGCAGTTAACAAACAACACGCTGAATATCAATATTTTGCAAAAAATAATATTCCTATTCTTAAACGTTCTCAGATGTTGGGCATGATTAGTGATAGTGCTCCTACCATAGCGGTTGCAGGAACTCACGGCAAAACTACCACGACTGCCATGATCTCACACCTATTGAATCCGGAGGAAAAAATTCTTGCATTCATCGGTGGAATTTCTAAAAATCTGAATAGTAATTTTTTGATGCATACTCCCTACTCTACTGTTGTTGCTGAAGCCGATGAATATGACCGTTCCTTTTTGACTTTACATCCGGCAACTGCTGTCATTACTTCCATGGATGCCGATCATCTGGATATTTACGGGGGAAAAAAACAGTTGGAAGAATCTTTTCAACTCTTTGCGAAACAAGTAAATGAAAACGGGACCTTAATCCTTAACGAATCCGTTTACTCACTTATTGAACATCCTCATAAAATCTCTTACGGATTTGACTCCTCTTGCGATTACTATGCCACTGACATCCGCTTGTTTCCCAACAAGGCAATATTCAATATTCATTGCTGGAACAAAACTTTTGAGAATGTTCAACTTTCTCTCACAGGCAACTACAATGTCTTGAATGCGCTTGCCGCTTTTGCTGCAGTAAGTATGGAATTTGAACAAAGAGGAAAGAGCGTTGATACAACCCTTTTTCTCAAAAAATTTGCTGATTTTACCGGCGTAAAAAGGCGTTTTGATTTCCAGATTGAAAAGGAAAATTTTGTTTTTATTGATGACTACGCTCACCATCCCGAAGAGATCAGGGCATTTATAACAGCCGTCAGAAAAGTATATCCAACAAAAAAAATCACCGGGATATTCCAACCTCATCTTTTCAGTCGCACTCGTGATTTCGGAGCTCAATTTGCAGAAGTTCTCGCCTGGTTAGATAAGGTTATCTTGTTGGAAATTTATCCTGCCCGGGAGTTGCCCATTCCCGGAATTAATGCTGCTTGGCTCCTTAATCAGATAGATATCAAAGATAAAGTTTTACTTAAAACCGAAGAGCTTATTCCCTATCTGATGAGAAACATGCCTGAGGTTCTTGTCACCATCGGCGCTGGAAACATCGATAAGCTTGTGCCACAAATTAAGGCAAGCCTTGAATGATAATTTCTTGTAAATTAAATGAAGGAATTGGTTTAAAGAAAATTCTATTTCCCGTTTCTTTATAGACTATTCCCAATCTTTATATACCTGAAAACTCTTTCTAATTTTTTCCAAATATTTTTTTTCAAGGGATATTTCCAGCAAGAATTCTTCATTTTCAGATGCTAACGCAATAATTTCACCCAAAGGATTGACAACCATGCTGTTTCCCTTATGTGGATTTCCATTCCCATCTACTCCGACACGGTTGAGAACTATAACATACGCTTGGTTTTCAATAGCCCTTGCCTGTGCCAGTATTTTGAGCGTTTCTGAACGTTGCGCCGGAAAATTAGCTATAAATAAAAGAGCATCGTAATAAAAATTCCCCGCTTGATATTGATTCCGACACCATTTCGGAAAACGAACTTCATAACAAATTAAGGGCAAAAAGGAAAAGCCATGACTAAAAACGGTTATTCTTTCGGAACCGGGAGTACAAATGGCTTTTTCATCTCCAAAAAATAGATGATGCTTGTCATACTGACCTATTATTCCATCAGACGAAATCCACAAAAGTCGGTTGTATATTTTACCACCTTCGTTGATTGCCATGCTTGCTACAACATCACTCTGATAGAGTTTCGCAGTGTCCTGAAGAAAAGTGACGCTTGGTCCCGACATCTTTTCTGCAAGTTTATCAAGATTTGACGAGAAACCCGTAGTAAACATTTCGGGGAAAATGATTATATCAGGCTTTGTGGTCATTTTCCTGAGTAATTCACTATAATGATTGATATTCGCTGAGATATCATTCGGGTTGATGTCAGACTGAATTAAGCAAAGTGAAACAGAAGAACTATTTTTCATAGAAATCGGTTTATATGGCAAAGATAAAACAACTTTTTAAACCAGATGAATTATTTTGAAATCATAATTTGCCTCTATGATATTATAAAACGCTCTTCTTTTATTTATCTTTGCGATATATTAAATATAAGTCGTGATGGAATTTCACAAAGCAAAATTTTCAGATCTTGATACTATAATGGAGATTGTTTTGCAGGCACAAAACTTTCTCAAAAAACTTAATATCAATCAGTGGCAAAATGGATATCCCACACGTGAAATTATTAATCAGGATATTGCAAACGACAATGGTTATGTAATGACCGATGAGAAAAAAGTCATCGCAATGGTCACTGTTTTATTTACAAAAGAGCCCACTTATGAGCATATTTTTGACGGGAATTGGCTATCAAGTGAAAAATATGCTGTAGTGCACCGCCTTGCAGTTGATTCACGATTCAAGAAAAAAGGAGTTGCAACCGCTATTCTCAATGAGATTGAAAAGATGACCATTCATAAGGGAATAGGCAGCATCAGAGTGGATACTCATGAAGATAATATCCCCATGCAAAATTTGCTCAAGAAAAACGGTTTCGTTTATTGTGGAGTTATCTTTCTTCTGGATGGCAACAAACGGATTGCTTTTGAAAAATTATTACCGAACAAGGATAAATAAACCAATTGAAATTATCTTGTCAATTATTTTTTTCACTTATATAATGTAATAGACTTACTTATTCAACAACTCAATTTGACTTTCAGCCCTGTCGAATTTTCCCTTTTTAAAAACCCAAAAGCGCTTGCCCCAATTTTTTCGCTTTTCAAAATAATTGCTCCCACAAATATCATAATGAAATTGTTTAAAATAATCCTTCAATAGAGCTTCCCCATAATAAAAGTGATTAATAGTTAACAGGGGAAAAGAAAGAATAGAGCTTTGTTGCTGCATTATGGGAAATTCATAACTGGTTGTGATTACAAAAAGTTTGTAGTTATATTTCCGACAATAGTCTATACAATAGTTGAGCAGAATGCAATGTTTGCTGGAACAATTCCAACTCCAGTCATAGACAAGACAACTGTCATAATGGCTCAAGCAATCCAGTAATTGTCTGGGATTTATAGCATAAATTTTCCCATCATTTTTTAAGGCGGTATCAAGTGTTGCTTCGTTTGGCAAAAAAACAATGGATTTTTTATCCTGTTCACTAACCAAGTGATAACAGTTTGAATAGCCGGAGGTATCTGACAATTTTTGTATGTTAAAAGTAATACATCCACTAAGAAGTGGAATTAATAAGAATATACTTAATTTAAGTCGCATATTTTTTTAGTTTAAAAAAATGAATCGGGCACACAGAGTGTGTGTCCGATTCATAAAGAAATTATTTAATTAATAACGGAATAATATATCCGCCAAGTTTTCCCATATCAGGATTCATTTCATAGACTCCTTCAGGAATCATGTAAACAGTGCCGTCAGATGCTTCGCTATAGAGGTCTTCTTCTATGTAGAGTGAATAATCCCCTTCTTCAAATTGATTGACAAGTTCTTCGTCAACCAATATTTCGGCAAAGAGATTTCCCTCATCATCATAGAATGTGGAGGCAGTAATTTTTTCGGTTTCTTCATATTCAATTGAGATTCTGAAGTTACAGAGTCCTGCTCCTTTTAAACAATCGAATTTTTTTCGTCCCCAACAATCCCAACTAATAGTAATGACAACTTTCCCCTTTTCATTACTAATTTGGGAATTGATGGGTTTGGTTTGTAGTTGATTTTTCAGCAGTTCTTCTTTTTGGCAAGAATTAAAAATCAGGGCAGCTGATGCAATGGCAATAATAGCCATCAGAGTGAGTAACAGATTTCTTTTTTTCATTTCGTCGAGTTTATTTTTTAATACTTAAAACTATCCACAATTACAAAAGTATAAGCGGAATATTATTGCTTGTGATTTTTTGTATTTTTGCAAAATTAAGCGAGGTACAAAAAGCGAGGTTGTGTTATATTAAGCCAAGCTAACTGAAATATAGGGGAAATTTATTTCTCTTTCCACCTCCTTAAGGTGCCGTTGGAGCAGGGAGGGTATTTTGTCGCGAAACAGATTCTACCTTTCCCTGCCTAGCACCTTGGGTTATCGTCTCTGCCAACAGGAACACGCCATGGCAGAGACTAAGTCAGGACAAATTAGTTTTACACAAGTAGTAAATTGGTATTGCTCTTTTTTTATTCATTTTTTTCTAAGTAACTGATTTTCAGTTTTTTGATTTTAATTTATTGGTCAAACTTTAATAATTAATTATTAAAAATTTCAAAAGACCGTGTGCAATAATAGTCATTATTTTGTTATCTTAATCATAATATGGAAATTTTCTTTTAAATTTTCCATATATCACTTGCTTTCAAAAAGTTATTTTTTATTTGAGAAATAAAAACAAGACAATAGTAGAAAACTGAAAGCAACAAATCTGATTCTGATTAGTATTTTAATCAAATCTTATTGCCTTAACAGGAGATATTTTTTGGGCAACATAGTAAGCCGGCAAGGAGATAACAGCTAAACAAATGAGAAAAACTCCAATATTAAGAGCGATGATAAGACCTGAGTTAAGATTTATTGGAATATAGTCAACATAATAGGTGGCTGAATCAAGCTTAATGAGATGAAAGTATTTTTGGATCAAACAAATTATTAAGGCAATGGCGTCTCCAATGATAAGTCCCTTAATAAGTATTTTTGAAGCAACCAACATAAAGATATTCATTATTTGACGATTTTTTATTCCAATTGCTTTAAGAATACCAATTGCCCGAGTCTGTTCTAACACAACAATAAAAAAGGTTGACACCATCGTAATGGAACAAACAAATATTGTAATAATCAATAGCACAATTACATTTGTATCGAAAAGGGCAATCCACTCAAATATTTCGGGATAGATTTGTTTGATAGTTTCGGCTTTGAGTTTATATCCAATAGAATTATTAACAATTTCACCAATTTCATCAATTTTATCATAATCATAAATCAGAATTTCAATACCGCCAATCATATTGGAGTTCCATTGATTAAGCTTTTGTACATGACGCAAATCCACCAATGCATATTTTTCGTCAAATTCAGGGAGCCCGGTCTCAAAAATACCCGAAACAGTAAAACTTCTTTGCATAGGGGGATCTTGCACAAAGTAAGTCCTTACTTTATCTCCAACCTTAATATTAAGTTTTTTAGATAGCGTGGAAGAGATTAGAATATCTTTCCCCGCTTGAGTATCCGGAAGTATAATTTTTTTTCCTGCAATAATATTTTTCTCAAAATCTTCCCAGAAGAAAGAGGTGTCAATTCCTTTCAAAACAATTCCTTCCACTTGGTTGGAAGTTTTAATTATTCCAACTTTTGTAGAAAAATACTGCAAATTTTTTATATCCGGATTTTCACGTAACTCTTTGATAAAAAACTGATTTCTTTCAAAAGGGACAGGTTCAAAAGAGTAATTATTGTCATAATTGGATATTCGTATATGGGATCCCATTCCAATAACCTTATCTCTAATTTCCTTTTTGTATCCACTGGTAACGGCAATAGCTGCAATCATAATAATCAGCCCCAAAGCAACGCCCGCAATTGACAGATTGACAATGGGTCGGGCGTAGTGACTATCTTTATCACGCAGTAATTTATTTGCCAGTTGAAACTGGATTTTGAATCCGGACATTAGAAATAATTAAAAGTCATAAGTAATTCCTATCCTAAAAGTAGGGTTGGAATAGAATGATTCACTCGTTTGGAAGATATTGAAGAGACAAAGTAGATAGATATTTATATTATCACTGATAGGCTGTCTATATCCCGGTCCAATTAACAATGAATGGTCGTTTTTTCTTATTCTTTTGGTAATTTGTAATGTAATTGGATCATATTCAGCATCTTCAAAATTGAGATATTCATAACTAATATGGGCAATAATTCGCTGTTCCCAAATCAATCCTTCTGCAAATAGTGAAGCTCCAAAAGCATGGGATGAGTAATTAAGAGGGGCAACAAAAGAAAACATATAAGTACCCCCAATTCCAACCAAAAGCCATTTAGTTGGGTAGTAACCCAGAATCGGGGAAAGACCTAAAGCAGTATAGCTTCCGAATTGTGCTTCAAATGAGCCTCCGGCAGTTAAATTCAACTTTTTCTTCCCATTTCGGTCTTGGTATTTTTGAAGGCTTTTAGGAAGCGGCACATCTTCGTCTTGCGCAAATGTGTAATTTGTGGAACATAAAATAATCCCCAGAAGTACCAGCAGAAAAATCTTTTTCATTTAATTATAAAAAAAAGCCTCCTTTCAAAAAAAATTAGAACATTTTATTTCCCGGCAGCCTGATTTGCAGTAATAGCAACAAGATTGACAATGTCATCAACAGAACAACCGCGAGAAAGATCATTTATAGGAGCTGCCATTCCCTGCATAATAGGGCCAATAGCTTCGGCACCTGCAAGACGTTGAACAAGTTTGTAAGCAATATTTCCTACTTCCAGCGTTGGAAATACCAAAACATTGGCTTTTCCTGCGATAGGACTCCCGGGAGCCTTGCTAGCCCCCACTTTGGGAACAATAGCAGCATCTGCCTGCAGTTCACCGTCAATCTTAAGATCAGGGGCCATTTCTTGTGCAATACGTGTAGCGTTTACCACCTTGTCAACCATTTCATGTTTTGCTGAACCTTTGGTTGAGAAACTCAGCATAGCAACTCTTGGGTCCAGTCCGGCAATTGCTTTGGCTGTATGAGCTGAAGCGACAGCAATCTGAGCCAATTCTTCTTCATTCGGATTTGGATGTGCAGCACAGTCAGCAAAAACCATAATGCCATTATCACCCCATTGTTTATCTTTCATGATCATGATAAAAGCTCCGGAAACAACAGAAATTCCAGGTAAAGTCTTAACAATCTGAAATGCCGGTCTGAGCACATCACCCGTAGCATGTTCTGCTCCCGAAACTTCGCCATCTACTTCTTTGTTTTTGATTAATAAAATTCCCAAATAAAGAGGATCTTCCACAAGTCTCATTGCTTCTTCCATGGTCATTCCTTTTTTCTTTCTGATTTCAAAAAGCATTTCTGCGTAGAAATTCTTTCGGGGATTATTTTGGGGATCGATAATGGTAGCTTTGTGTACATTCTTGAGTCCCCATTCAGTTGCTTTTTCCTCAATTCTTCCTTTATTACCTAAAAGGACCAATTCTGCATAACCTTCATTTAAGATTATGTCTGCTGCTTTTAGCGTTCTTTCTTCTTCTCCTTCCGGTAAAACAATTTTTTTGTTTACCTTTTTAGCATTCTCTTTGATTTGATTAATTAATTCCATGATAAATATAAAATTATATGATTTTAAAATAAAAATTCAGGATGCAAAAATAATCAAATTTGTGGTTAATAGGGTTATTAGGTTGATAAGTTTTAATGCTCTTTATTGAGTTGTCATTAATAGGAAATGATTATTTTTGCAAACCTAATTTGGGATCTATGAAACAATACCTTGACCTATTACAGCATATTTTAGATAATGGCACCTTTAAAGCTGACCGCACAGGAACGGGCACTTATAGTGTTTTTGGTTATCAGATGCGCTTCGATTTAAAAGAGGGTTTTCCTCTTCTAACAACTAAGAAACTGCACCTCAGATCTATTATACACGAACTTCTCTGGTTTCTGCGGGGAGATACCAATATTGCTTATCTTAAAGAAAACGGAGTAACAATTTGGGACGAATGGGCTGATGAAAATGGTGATTTAGGTCCTGTTTACGGAAAACAATGGCGTTCTTGGGAAACTGCCAACGGAGATTCTGTGGATCAGATTTCGGAGCTCATAGAAATGATTAAAAACAATCCCGACTCACGGAGAATGCTCATTTGTGCATGGAATGTTGGGGATGTTCCTAAAATGGCTTTACCCCCATGTCATGTTCTTTTTCAGTTCTATGTCAATAACGGGGAACTTTCTTGTCAGTTATACCAACGGAGTGCCGATCTGTTTTTAGGAGTTCCTTTCAACATTGCTTCCTATTCTCTCCTTCTTATGATGATTGCCCAAGTATGCAACTTAAAACCAAGATATTTTATTCATACTTTTGGAGATGTTCATATTTACTCCAATCATTTGGATCAGGCAAAATTACAACTTTCGAGAACCCCAAAAGCATTACCTGAAATGGAAATTAATCCTTTGGTAACCTCTATTTTTGATTTTAAATATGAAGATTTTCAGTTGAAAAACTATAATCCTGATCCAACAATTAAAGCCCCTATTGCGGTTTAAAAATGAAATCCAATTTTTAAAGAAACGGTATTTATGGTCATTATATAGGGTTCAACTAAATCCTGAGGTAGTATGATATCTCTTCCTCCATTCATAATCATTTCGTGTTTGCCCAAATAATTATAATAAACACCCAGACTTATTGTTTTGTCTAATATTATTCCAAGTCCCCCACTACAACCGAAAGAGGTTGTGAGGTCGAATTTTGTGATTGGGAACATCAAATTATTTTCAGTCCATCCTTCATTGGTCCTTTTGAAAAGATCAATACCGGCACCAGCTTCAGCGAAAATACCAACAAAATCATCTTTACCGAAATAGTATGTATAACTGATTCCCATATTAATCGGAACATTCAAATAATAAGGTTTTTTTTTGCCGGCATCATCATATTCATTTCTAAAATCTGAATTAAGGGAGTTCCAATAAATATCAGCATTTATAAAAATCCCGAACCCTTTATCCGCAAATTTAGTTTTTTGAAAAGAGTATGTATATCTTAGTCCTAAGGATGCCCCAATGGTAGCTCCATTATAATAAGTAGGAGCTCCTGCAATCAGTTGGTCATACCCATAGACACTGTTGTCGGTTGAGAAGAACGACCCAACAGGTTGAACTCCCCCCAAATATAAAGCAATTCCTGTTTTAGACTGAGCCATTGCAATAAAAGGCAGAAAACAAAAAATCAAAACATTTAATAGTAATGTTTTAAAAAAACACCATTTTTTCATATTGAATTATTGTTATTAGACATAACGCAAAAGTAATAAATATAGTATTATATATTAATCAGTAAATCTATTTATAAAATATCACATTACTTATTAAAAGCAAGAGTAATTTATACTCAGCGTTAGCGATTGTAGCAGAAACACCGCAAAGGCAGGGGCTTTGGGGCACAGGGAGCGGCAGAGCGATACCTGAGGCTGTCTCAAAACCCAACAGAACTAAAATTGTATTTTTCTTGTTTTCAAGTATTATTAGCCCATGATGTTTGGAAAAAGTTTTCTTTCTTATA
>Ga0209099_1002027_pt1 | contig 18684 bp, 10 predicted proteins | sample AD_JPNHW2_MetaG_FD_184430 | JGI IMG/M metagenome (GOLD analysis project Ga0209099, IMG submission 184430) | Active sludge microbial communities of municipal wastewater-treating anaerobic digesters from Japan - AD_JPNHW2_MetaG (SPAdes) (version 2) | ecosystem: Engineered > Bioreactor > Anaerobic... | reverse complement strand
AAGGATGGGTAAGGATAAGATAATCGGTAAATTCCGTGTTGGCGATAGTCTGGTAATTAATGAATTTGGCATCGTTGCTTACAGGGTATATTTTTTTTATTGGTTTTATGTTGTTGTCGGATGTGAGGAAGCAAAATTTTTCTCCTCCCGAGTTTGCCAAAAGGCTCTTGTATGTAGTTCCTTCATATGCGACTTTTATGCGTCGGTGGTTGGTGATGTCGAAAAGCCTGGCGGTATCTCCCGTTGTGATATTGAAATTGCTAAAATGCAGCAATGATTTTGCCTGAAGGGCGTCCATAGCCGAGAACTGAAATACGGAAGCACCGCCCAGGTTGAGGGTGTGAGGATATTTTATTTGTATATATGCAATAGTGTTTCTGTCGGAGCCTACGCCCAGGTCGTTTACCGAGCTGAATACAAAAGGAGTGGAGGTGTTGCCTATTTGTGCAACAGGGATGGTGTAATTATACCGGAGCACTTGGTATCCGTCAAACAGCGTGTCGATGGTCATTCCTGCAAAGCTGATGTTCACATGGTGATCTATGTTGACTCCTGCATAGTTTGATTGCCCAAGTACTACAAATTCTGCTTGTGCAACGGGGCCGCTGGCATATTTGTTCGTGGTGGTAATGTTTTTTGTAATCGATTGTCCCACATTAAAGCCGTTGTCGAACCATCCTTCATTGGCGGTGTATTCAGGATCGGTGATTCCTCCGGAATTGGTTTCTCCTGCAAAATAACGTGCCGTGTAGTTTTCGCGTGAGGTTGTGAAGATATAAGGCACGGGAGAGTAAGTGCTGAAATTTACATCATTTTCGGCCTGTAGTCTGCGGTTGCTGAACGAGTTGTTCCAGGTAATAAAATATACCGAAGAGTCGCTGAACAGGCTGTAGGCCTTGTTGGCCTGGCCTTCCGGGTTTTTATAGAGCGGCGTGTCCAGGGTGCCGTCGTTTTTTTCGGCGTAAAACTCAATATAGTCGCCGGGATTAAAAATGTTGTCGGTTTCGCCTTTGATAAAAATATATTGCTCTACGCCTTTATTGAAAATCTGTATATTGCGTGGGTTTACGCTGCCCAATGGGAAGCCGTTATTCAGCAGGGTGTTGTAATCAATGCGGTAAACACCGTTTTCGTGAATATAAACTTTATAATAGGATTGTGAATAGTTAATCCATTCATTGCCATATGGTTGCGTAAAGGCAGGCAGGCATAGAGTAAAAAGAAACAAAACAGATAAAAGTCTTTTCATAGGCTTTAGAAAAAGCTGTTTTTTTGTTTATCCTGATTTTTTTCTTCGACGGCGGCTTTTTTGCGGTTGATGTTGAGTTTGACTGAAAAGACATGTGAATACAGCGCTATGGAAGCATTGCCGACATCGGTAAAGGCATAGTCAATAGCTACAATTTTTTTAATAACAATACCTACGCCGATGTTGGGCTGAAAGGATATTTTTTTCTTGCCGTCGATATTGGTTTCTTTTTGGATGTTTCCGAAGCCCCCGCGCAGAAAGACAATTTCGTTATAGCCGAATTCCAGTCCGGCGTGAGGATCTATAGAAATAGGGTTGCTTCTGATGAGTACGTTACGTTTTCCGTCGAAGGTCATGTCAAGGTCGATAGCCACCAGGGCGGAAAACTTTTTGGGAAAATCAAAACGTCGGGCGGCGCCCAGGTTGAGGCGGGGCAGGGTAAGTTCAAGGGAGTTTTCGGGAATTTCGTTGCCAGTGCGGGTAAACACATCTTTCATGTTGTCGTCAAGATTGTATTTCCATGCATTGAAAGTAGAGGTGATGTCTCGTGCGGTAGCCCCAAAGTGCCATTTTTTCAGGTCGTACTGTACTCCGAGATCCAATCCGAAACCCCAGGAATGGGCAAAGGAGCCCACCTTCCGGTAAATGATTTTGGCGCTGCCGCCGTAGCGCAGGCCTTCAATTTTTGATTTTCGTGCGTAGGAGAGCAGTATGGCATAATCGGCAGCTGAGAATGTGGTGATGCGGTCGTAATCAATATTTCCCTGGGCATCGATAAGTTCGGTGGTGTTGGGAATATCGTCAACGCCAAAGCGTATAAAGGTAAGTGCAGCCGTGCTTTTGTCATCAATTTGTACGGCCAGGGCGCCATAGTCATATTTAGCTATGCCGGCGAAATATTCTGAATGCATCAGTCCGACCTGGAATTTGGAAGGCACCATGGCAAGGCCTGCAGGATTCCAGTATCCCGAGCTTACATCATTTACAAACGAGACGTTGGAATTTGACATTCCCAGCGCACGCGCACCTACGCCAATAGACAAAAACTCATTGCTATACTTGGGTGCCTGCGCATGGACTATGCCCACGCCAATGAAAGATACTAAAGTGATGGCTAAAAACTTACGAATCATTCTTTCTTGCTGTTTTTTAATGGTGCAATAGTAACGGGAAAACAGTTAAATAATTATAAAATTATAAAAAATGTGTCATAAAGGTACAAAAAAAAATATAATCAGACGGTTAACAAAAAAAACTCAGTCTATTTCAGGAGGCAGGAAAGACGTTTTAGCTCTATTTCAGCTACTTTGGCCTGATATTGCAGGTTTACCAAGAGGTAAGCCGAGTTTTCATAACTCTGCTGGGCGGATTTCAAATCCAGAATGGTGGCCTGGTTCAACTGAAATTTCTGAAGTACCAGCGCAACGAGTTTTTCGGAAAGTCGAACCGATGCCTGTTGTATCTCGAGTTGGCCATAAGCGTTTTTGTATGTCTGATGGGTTTTTCTTGCCAGGGCGGTCAGTTCGTTAAATAAATTTTCTTTTTCCAGCCTTGCGTTGCTGGTATTGAGCAGGGCTGTTTTTTGTCGTATGCGGGAGGTGCCGCCGTTAAATAATGGTATTTGCAGGTTGAGGCCGGCATAGGGGCCATAATTAAGGTTTGTCAGGGTGTTCCCTTTGGGGTTATTAGTAAGCCCCACATCATAGGCGGTATTTAACCTGAGAGATGGCATGCGTTCTGCGCGGGCTTCTTTGGCCAGTTGTTCGCTGATCTTTATTTGTTGTTCGGCTGTAAGGTATTGGTAGTTGTCTTTTAGAAACAGCAGCACCGAGTCGAGCGTTATTAGCGGGCTTAAAGTTATTATAGTGTCCCCGGTGATAAATATTTGTTCCTGGCTGCCGCCCATTAGTTGTATCAGTTCAGTTTTTGAGTTTTCAACAAGGAGTTGCTGTGAGCGATAGTTTTGTTCGGCAAGGTTCAGGTCGATTTGCGCCTGCATCATATCGGCGTCATTAGCCATACCGACATTTTTCTGAGCAGTAATGATTTCTGATTTTTTTCGGGAAATATCAATGGTGCTGTGTATGATTTTCAGGTAGCCTTCCTGTCTGATGATGTCGAAATATTTGAGCATGATGGCAGCCAGCGTATTTTGAATTTCCATGTTTAGCTCCAGAAATCCTTTGTCTTGCAGGTAACTCAACCGCTTTTTTGCGGAAATCACTTTCAGGCCGTTAAACAGTACGATGCTGGCCGAAATATCGGCGTTGAGGTTGTTGCTGAATGAGTTGTTAACATTGGCCGACGTGCCGTCGCCGAATTCCTGATGGATGTTGTACAGGGAAGAATTATCGCTTACTCCTGCAGTTATCGCCGGCAATCCTCCCGCCATTCCGTAGTGGTTATTAATCTTTCCAATTTCAGCTTCATTTCTGGCAATTCTGATATCAAAATTGTTTTTCAGGGCCGAATCTATGGCCATTTCGAGTGTAAGGCGCTGCTGCGCGAGCCCCAAAAGTGGTATGAACAGAGAAAAAAATAAAAAAATCTTTTTCATGGGTAATCTTGTTTAGGTAACGATGTTTTCGACATTTTCTTTTTCTTTTTCATGTTTACCCGAAACATACGTATAAACGGCCGGAATAACAAACAGGGTGAGCACCAGCGAGAACAGAATTCCACCTACTATAACTATTCCCAGAGGGATACGGCTGGTTGATGCCGCGCCAAAACCAATGGCAATGGGCAGCGCCCCCAGCGAAGTGGCCAGGCTGGTCATCAGTATAGGCCGGAGCCGTTGCACGGCCGCATCCACAATGGCCTGGTTTTTGGGTATTCCGGCAATTCTTTTTTTGTTGGCAAATTCCACAATCAGGATGCCGTTTTTGGTTACCAGCCCAATAAGCATAATCATACCGATTTCGGAGAAAATATTCAGCGTCTGTCCGAAAATCCACATACACAAAAAAGCACCGGCCATTGCCAGGGGTACGGTGAGCATAATGGTAAAGGGGTCTTTGAAGCTTTCAAATTGTGCGGCCAGCAACAGATAAATCAGCACGATGGCCAGCAGAAAGGCAAATGCTGTGTTCGACGAACTTTCGGCATAATCGCGCGAGGGTCCGCTGAGCGAAGTCTGAAAGCTTTCATCCAGCAGTTTGTCAGCGATGGACTGCATTACGTCTACACCGTCGCCAATGGTTTTGCCATCGGCAAGTGAGGCCGAAATGGTTGCCGATTTGTAGCGGTTGTAATGATAAATGGTAGGCGGGTTGGCGTTGTTTACAAGGGTTATCACGGAGCTCAACGGTATCAAATCGCCGTTTTTGCTGCGAACGTAGAGTTTGGAGATGTCGGCGGCGGCCTGCCGGTCTTTCATGGCCACCTGGCTGATAATTTGGTATTGTCTTCCGTTCATGGTAAAATAGGCCAGGCGTCGGCCGCTGAAGGCACTTTGAAGCACCTCGGCAATGTCGGTAACGGTAAGTCCCAGCTCACGGGCTTTAATTCTGTCGATGGTGATGTCCACTTCCGGCTTGTTGAATTTCAGGTTCACATCCACATTCTGAAATGTCTTGTTGCCTCGGGCTTCTTCAAGGAAAGGCGGGATGATGCTTTTTAGCTTTTCAAAATCAAGGTTCTGTATAACAAACTGCACCGGCAGAGAACCGCGAGAACCCATACCTACCGAGATGGTTTGTTCTTCGATAGGGAAAATCCTGACATCGTTGAAACGGGAAAGTTTTTTTGATAGTTCTTTGGCAATTTCCGATTGGGTTTTTTGCCTTTGCGCTACCGGCACCAGGCCTATCTGTCCTCTGGCGCTGTTGATTCCGGAACTGCCAAACGATGGCACGTTCATGGAAACAAAGCTGTTTTCGGGCACCGAATCGAGCAGAAAGGCACCAATTTTTTCCGCTACTTCCGACATATAGGCATAACTGGCTCCTTCGGGTCCGGTTACCGATAGGTTGATATTGCTTTTATCTTCCAGCGGGGCCACTTCGCTCTGAATGGTTTTCCCTATCAGGCCAATCAACACCAGACATAACACCACGATCACCCAACCGTAGGCCCTGTGTTTGATAAAACGTTCCACGGCCTTGCGGTAGCCGTTTTCCATGCCCTTGAAAAAAGGCTCTGTTTTTGTATAAAACCGGCTTTCCTGCGAATTTTTTTTGGTAAGGTAGATGTTCAATACGGGCGTTATGGTCAGGGAAACGAAAGCCGAAACCAGCACGGCGCTGGCCAATACGATACCAAATTCGCGGAACAGGCTGCCGACGAAACCTTCAAGAAATAATACCGGCAGGAATACTATGGCCAGTGTCAGGGAGGTGGCGATAACCACAAAAAATATTTCCTTGCTGCCGTCAATAGCGGCTTTTCTTATTGGGATACCTCTTTCGATGCGCCGGAAGATGTTTTCGGTTACCACAATCCCGTCGTCCACCACCAGCCCGGTTGCCAGGATAATAGCAAGTAAGGTCAGGATATTGATGGAAAATCCGGCAATATACATGATGAAAAAAGTGGAACTGAGCGAGATGGGTATGTCTATCAGTGGCCTCAATGCGATTAGCCAGTTTCTGAAAAAGAACAGGATTACCAGAATAACCAGGCCAAACGAGATGGCAATGGTTTCGCTGACTTCGGTGAGTGATCTTCTTACCGAAGTTGTTTTGTCCAGCAGGGTGGTAAAAACGATATCGCTTTTTTGCGATTGTTTGATTTCTTCCAGGCGCTTGTTGAACTCGTCGGATATGTTGATATAATTTGCGCCCGGCTGCGGCACTATAGCCAGCCCCACGCCGCTTACCCCATTTAGTTTCCAGCTTCTTTCGTAGTCTTCAGGGCCTAATTCCACTTTTGCCACATCGCCCAGACGGACAATGCCGTTTTGGTCGCCGCGGATAATCAGGCTGCGGAATTCTTCTTCGGTGCTTAGTTTCCCCATGGCCCGGATGGTATATTCCGTTTGGTTGCCGTATATTTTCCCCGAAGGTATTTCAACATTTTCTTTGTTCAGAATGGTGGCGATATCATTAAAAGTGATGTTGTAGGCATTTAATTTGTCGGGATCTATCCAGAGTCGCATAGCCGGGCGTTTTTGTCCGAAGATATTTACGGCGCTGACTTCGGGGATGGTCTGAAACTTATTCTGTAAAACATTTTCGGCATAGTCGCTCAGTTCCATCAGGCTTTTGCTCGGGCTCTGTATGGCCATCATAATAATCCATTCGCTGCTGGCATCGGCTTTGGATACAACCGGTGCCGCGTCAATGTCTTGCGGCAGGTTGCGCATGGCGCGGCTCACCTTGTCGCGGACATCATTGGCGGCGGCTTCCAGGTCGGCGTTGATGTTAAACTCTACCGAAATACGGCTGTTGCCCACAGAACTCGAAGAGGTAATGGCGCGGATGTCTGGTATCCCGTTGATGGCTTTTTCGAGCGGTTCGGTAATCTGACTTTCAATGATATCGGCATTAGCGCCGGCATAAGAGGTGGAAACACTAACTATGGGCGGGTCAATGGCTGGAAATTCGCGCACTCCGAGAAAGGTAAACCCGATAACACCCAGTAAAACAATAAAAATGTTCATTACTGTTGCCAGGATGGGCTTGTTTATGGATAGTTCAGAAATGTTCATCGTTCTCGTTTCCTGTTATGGTGTGTTATTGTTCGCGATGTTAGTATTATCGTTTTCCTCATTATAAAAAAACCTATTTTTCAGAGACTATTTGTTTGTAGGAAGGTCTTTTTTTACCTGTTTGATTTTAACTTTTGCGTTAGGTCTTACAAACAACACTCCGCTCACCACCACGGTGTCGCCTGGCAACAGGCCACTGGTAATTTCGGCATATTCAGCTGTTCGGGAGCCGACTTCGACATTCACAAATTTTGCTTTCCCGTTTTTTACCGTTACCACTTGATTGGCATAGGCTTCAGGAATGATGATGCTGGTTGGAACCACAATTCCTTTTGTAGTTTCGTGGAGGTAAACTTTTACAAAAGCTCCCGGCACCATGGTGCCTTCCAGCAGATATGCTCTGACTTTGATATTTCGTGTTGCCGTGCTTATCTGGGGCTCAATAGCGCTAATCACGGCCTGGTGTTCTGCTGCGGAATTGTTGGATTTTACCCTTACTGTTTTACCTGTGCTGACAAGAGTTTCATAAGCTTCAGGGATGGAAAAATCAATTTTTATTTTGTCGGTTTGTTGCAAGGTGCCGATAAGTGTTTGCGGTGTAACATAAGCACCCGCACTAACCTGCCTCAGGCCCAGCCTGCCGGTAAAAGGAGCTTTAATTACCGTCTTGTCTATCTGGGTTTTCAGCACCTCGATATTGGCCTGGTACAAATCTTTCTTGCTCAGGGCTTCATCATAATCGGCCTGATTAACACCATTGATGGCGAGCAGCTTTTTCAGGCGTTGTTCGGTTTTGCTAGCCAGATCAAGCTGGATTTCAAGTTGCTTTAGTTGTGCCTGCAATTCTGCATCATTGATTTTGGCCAGTATAGCACCCTTGGCAACCGGACCTCCGTCGGGAATGTTTAGATACGTGAGTCTTCCGCTGACCTCGGGACGAAGTTCTATCATGTCTTCTGACAGCACCGTACCATTAACTTCCACTATTCTCGGAAAACTGTCTTCACTGGCAATGAGAATATCAACAGGGACGGGGGCAGCCTCTTTCTTTTTGTTTTCATTACTGTTTTTGCAGGAAGCCAATAACAGAATGCCGGTCAGAAAAACAATAAGCCATTTTATATTCGTCATTGGAGAGTTTGTTTGAGTATTGTGCAAAAATAAATTAATTAATAAAACAATGCGGAAACTAATTTTTAATTGTTTGCGGCATTATTATTTATCTTTATAGCCATAAACGCGGTGATGAAAAATACTGTTGTATTATGGCTTTGTGTTTTTGCGCATTTCACGGTATTTTCCGAAATAAATACCGGCAATAGTCTCGAATGGCTCTGCGCGGATGCAGGTCTGATAGCGCGCGGCCACATAATCAGTTTTTCAAAAACAAACACGGAAAAAAACCATTATATCATAGTTTTTGAAACGAAAGAAATATTTAAAGGAACCACCGAAAGCCCGTTGGAAATTGTTATAGCTACTATCGCTGAAGACAGCCTGAAAAAATACACAGAAGAAAAAACCCCCCTGATTGTTTTTTTGCAAGAAGAAAAAATATCGTTCAGGGACAAGAAGAAAAAAAACCGGTGGCACATCATGGAGGCCTATAATGCCATTCCGGCATTGATAAACCTTGCGACACCGCAACAAGTGCTTATTAGAGCAGCCACTTTTTCGGTTTTGGGAAGCCGCGAACAAATTATTGCCGAATGCCGCCTATGCTTGAAAAAGATTGCCGGATATGAAGTTCAGGGCAAAACCGTGTTTATGAACTTTCTGGCGGTTCCGTTTCTAACACAGGCCCATGGCCTCCTGTATTCAGGCAGTAAGTGTTATCTTGCCGTTCCCGATTTTATGTTTCCCGACAGCCGGGAAAAACCTTATTAAAGAAAATTATGAAACCCGCTTTTAAAATTACCACTCCAGAGCAACTACGCGATGTGCTTTTTGGCTTTCGTGTCAGCCGTGTCATTCTCACAGCTTTCGAATTGGATTTGTTTACCCTGCTTGGATCCGAAGGCTCTTGTTCCGCTACAGTAGCCCGAAAAATTCATGCCGACGCCCGTGCCACCGACCGGGTGCTGAATGCACTATGTGCCATAGGGCTGGTAAAAAAATATAAAGGAATGTTTTTTCATACAGCCTTTTCGGCAAAGTACTTGTCGAAAAAAAGCCCCGATTACCTGTATGGCTTGATGCATACAGCCAATATGTGGGATACCTGGTCCACAATGACTGAAATGGTGCGTACAGGAAAGTCGCAAAGGAACCGGATACCCGCGCGCAGTGAGGCGGAATGGTCCGAAGCCTTTATCAGCGCCATGCACGAACGGGCGGCCCAACAGGCAAAAAACGTACTCGACAAAATCAATCTTCAGGGTATCCGGCACTTTCTGGATATCGGCGGTGGCTCGGGGGTTTACGCTATGGATTTTGTTAAAAGAAGTACTGATAACATGGCAACGGTTTTTGACCTACCCGGGATCATTACAATTACAAAAAAATATGTAAAAAAGGAGTCCTTGCTGAAGCGTTTCAGCTTTATTGGCGGCGATTATAATAAAGATTCCCTGGGCGCCGGTTACGACCTGGCTTTTTTATCAGCCATTGTCCACATAAACTCCCTGGAACAAAACCAAGTTTTGGTAAATAAATGTTTTGGTGCGCTGAATCCGGGTGGTATAATTGCGATACAGGATCATGTGATGGACGAGGACCGCACAGCGCCTTTTAGCGGCGCTATGTTTGCCATGAATATGCTTGTAGCTACCGATTGTGGCGATACCTATACCGCGAAAGAGATAAAAACCTGGCTCAGAAATGCAGGGTTTGTCGATATAAAAAAAACGGAGACATATAATAATGCCATGATAACAGGAAGAAAACCTGCAAAAAAAATTAGAAATACGAAATAAGATTATTTGAAAATCTAAATGGAATATGAAAAAGAAACAATGGTACGAGGAGCTTTTTGAGCATTATGCTGAAAAATACGAAAAAGAATGTTTTGTTCAGGGAACTTATGGAGAATGTGATTTTATTGAAAATGAACTCAATCATAATAAGCTGGTCAGTATTCTGGATGTGGGCTGTGGCACAGGACGTCATGCTATAGAATTAAGCAAAAGAGGATACCGTGTTACCGGGATAGATCTCTCCGTATCCATGTTGGCCAAAGCCAGGCAGAAAGCGGAAAAGGAAGGCTTGCATATCAATTTTGTGCAGCAGGATGCCCGCAAGCTGACTTTTCATGACGCATTTGATGTGGCCATCATGCTTTGTGAAGGAGGGTTCCCCCTGATGGAAACGGATCAGATGAATTTTGAAATCCTCAAAAGTGTGACGGCTTCCCTAAAAAGCAAAGGCAAGTTAATTTTTACTACCCTCAACGGATTGTTTCCCCTTTATCACTCGGTGGAGAAATTTTGTGCCGATGCCACTAAAGACGGAAATGCCACCTATCGCAGCAATACATTCGACCTGATGACTTTCCGCGACCGGAATATCACCGAAGTGGAAGATGATATGGGTAATAAACTTATGCTGGATTGCAGTGAACGTTATTATGTTCCCAGCGAAATTACCTGGCTGCTTGCCTCGTTAGGGTACGCTAAAATAGAAATCTTCGGGGCAAAACTCGGCGCTTTCTCCAGGAGCGATAGGTTAAGCACCGAAGATTTTGAAATGCTGGTTATAGCCGAAAAGTAATAAAACTTGCAAGCTGCCGATTATTTTCGTATCTTAGTACTTTAATAAAAAACTCCTGAAATTATGAATGCTAAATATCACAACAGCGGCCCCGGCGGCGCCATATACGTGATGGGTCTTATCGGCGCAGCCATTTATTACATTTCCTGCGCCACGGGATTTTGGATGGGGGTGCTGGGATTTTTAAAAGCCATGGTATGGCCTGTTTTTTTGGTGTATGAAACTTTGAAATACCTTGGCGCCTGATAAATTTTTTTTCCAGGGATAAGGCTCTTTTTTGCGCCACAGCGAGTACACCAGGCAACAAAAATCCCAAAATATGGTCTTTGTAAAACAGCCATATACGATGAAAAAGTTGTTATCAATAGTGCTGGTATTTTTTGCATTTACTGCGGCCCGGGCTCAGTTGATAACAAGCATGCATATTTTTCCGCCGGCACCTTCCACTGCCGATGTTGTGCAGTTGGTGGTGGAGACGCAGTTTCCCTCGGGAGCTTGTTCGGAGTGGTATATTCTCAACCAACATCAAACAAATTTTGAATGCTCTTATGACATTGTGAACTGTGTGGGAGTCCTTTCTTATATTTGCGGTAATAATGACACTCTCGTCATGGGACAGCTTCCCGCCGGTAATTATACCGTAATCGTTAATCTGAATGCCGGTTCCGGGGCAAGACCTTGTCCACCCTTTGCACAATGGACCGCCGACACCATTCATTTTATAGTCTCACCGGCCACCGGCAGGTCCGAAATTGAAAAAACACCTGCCGCTATCACATGTTATCCCGTTCCGGCATGCCTGACCCTTGTTGTCGTCTATGAGAATTTTAAAGAACCTGCGGTGCTGGAAATTTTCGATATCGCCGGGCGTCTGTTGATGACAAAAGAAGTAGTGCAGGCCGAAACGCTAATAAATATCGGCTCTCTGTCCGCGGGAAAATATCTGCTAAAAGCCCATGTTCAAAACGGGGTATCTGTTGTTAATTTTTTCAAAGACTAAGAGCGATTTTCTTTTCAGAAAACACCAATTTTATTTTATATAAAAAGAAATAATCTAATGTGCTAATAATCAAAAAGCAAAGCACAAGAAATGTTAATTTTCAAAAAAAAATTAAAAAATTTTATAAAAAAGGTAAAATTGGATGTATTTTTACAGTGCTTAACAAATCATTGTAAACCTTATTAAAGTGCGGAGTCAGCACTATAATCTCTGTCGTAACTTTATGAAGAAAACATTTATTTTTTTTGTAATAGGACTATTATTCAGTTCAGCAACCGTTCTGGCAACAGATGTTTCAGGTACGATTTCGTCCAATACCACATGGAATCTTGCCGGAAGTCCTTATGTAGTTACCTCCTCCATCACCATTAATCATGGAGCAACTCTTACTATTGACCCGGGCGTTGATGTGCGGTTCAATGACGGACAAAACTTTTATATCAACGGCGGATTGAACGCTACCAATGTAATTTTTACTTCAAATAACGGCAGTCCCACATCGGGTATCTGGGGTAATTTTCAGGTTGGCAACGGCAATCCGGCTGATTCAGGGAGTGTTGTACTGAACTCCTGCCAGTTGTTGTATGGATCGCAGTTTAATGTCGGCAGCGGCACTGCCACACTAAACAATACGGATATCAGTAATTTTATCAACCATACTGTTTGGATAGATAATTGGGGGCGTTTTAATATGACCGGGGGAAATATAAATACCAATAATACAGGAGCAGCAGCCTGGGGCTGTGCCATTTTTGGTATAGTATGGTCGCATACCAGATTATCGGGGGTTACTATTCAGCATTACAACACTGGCGTACATTTAAATCCCGGCGCCACCATCAGTATCTCGGATATGAACATTACCAACTGCGGTTGGCCAATTTCTTTCAGCGATGGTGGTTCACGGCTAACTGTGAGTGGAACTAACTCATTTACAGGGAACAATAATAATGTGGTTCTTATTAATGGCGGATGGGAACTTTCTGACACGTTGAACCTGCCAGAGATTAATATTCCTTATTATTTCCCGAGTGGATTGCAGGTTAGTAATAGTGGATGCTTGATTGTGCAATCAAATAATATTTTGAAATTTCAGGATAATACAATCCTGAATATCAATGGAACCCTTATTGCTGAAGCCAATACGGGAGAAAACATTTTTTTTACATCTTTTCGTGACGACAACTGGGGTGGTGATTCCAACAACGACGGTATGGCGTCGGCACCAGGCACAGGGAACTGGTACGGAATCCGTTTTGGCGATCTCAGCCATGATGCTAACTGCCTGATGCGCCGTTGCCAGGTGCGTTATGCCGGATATGATGCCAATGGAGGAATAACCACGGAAAGTGCCAGTCCTACGATAGACCAGTGCGACCTCTCCAACAACTATTATGGTATCTGCATGAGATATACTTCAAATCCTGTTTTTACCAACAATAATATAGGTTCCAGCCAGGTAACACCCATCGCCATGTCTTTTGAGGCCAATCCTGTGATGTCAAACAACACATTGTCATTTTCGGATAATGCTTATGACGCTATAGGATTACTTGGCGGGGAACTCACAGCAAATGCAGTACTCAAGATACGGTCAGTTACCAGCATCCCCAATATCACCTATTTTATGCTGGGGCATATCAATGTCCCCGTCGGATTATCACTGACCATTAATAAAGGGATTGTTCTGAAATCATACAGGGATTGGGATGCGGTCAGGATTACCGTACAGGGGACACTGACAGCCAATGCCACGGCTGATAGCATGATTGTTTTCACATCCGCGCGGGATGATAATTACGGCAATCCCGCAGACTGCAACAAAGATGGCACCATGACATCTCCTGTTGTCGGCGACTGGGGGGGTATCATATTTCTTCCGGGCGCCACCGGCACCATGAATTACTGCCGTATCAAATATGCAAAACTTCCTGATTATGGCTTTTCATCATGCAGCGTAACGGAATATGTGAATAACGCTGCCATTGGCATGGTCGATGCCAGTCCTACTATTTCCAACAGTATTTTTGAAAACCTTAATCAGGCCATTTCATGCTACAGGGCATCCAGCCCCGTTTTGTCCAACCTTAATATGACCAATGTTAGCTACACACCTATTAATATTTCAGGTGCCGCAAACCCTACAATGAGTGGTATTACCTTTACTAATGTGGGCGTTCGTGCCATTGGGTTGCTGGGTGGTAATGTTTGCCAGAACGGTACGATACGGAAAAGGAATCTTGCTGGCTACACCAATATCACCTATGTATTACTATGGGATATGATAATTAATTCCGGCACTTATGTCAATGTGGAGCCTGGAATTGTCATTAAAAGCGCACAGCGCGGGGAATGTTATAGTGATTATGGCTATAATATTTTTGTCGATGGTGGATTCAAAACCGATGGTATTTCCGGGCAACGGGTGGTTTTCACGTCACTAAAAGATGATAACTATGGCAATCCTCTTGACTGCAACGGCGACGGCAATGCAACGATGCCGGCCCCAGGTGACTGGGGAAGCATTAAATACAGGTCAACAAGTGATGATGCTTATTGTAAACTAAATTATACGGATCTTCGCTACTCCGGAAAAATACCCTGCGATGTTTCCAACGGAGGTGCTTCATTTGAAAATGCCGGCGGGCAAATGAATCATTGCGTGATCTCAAACTCATTTAAGTACGGCGTATGGTGTGATGGTAATTCAACACCCGTTATTGATAATGTGATTATTCAGAATTGCACACTGGATCCTATCGCGATGTCTCTGACGGCAAATCCAAGCTTTTCCAACATTACTTTTGTTTCAAATTTTAGCAAGGCCATTAAAATCATTGAGGGCACTCTTTCATCAAATGCGACACTTTTCCCGCGTAATGTGGCAGGGATTACAAATATCGCTTATGTGGTCAGCGCCCTTACTGTTTCGAGCAATGCCAAACTTACCATTCAGCCGGATGTGGTCATAAAATTCAGAACAGATGACTGGTGTGGATGGTACCAGATTCCGGCCAAAATGAACATTTACGGGAACCTGATCGCCAACGGAAACGCTTCCCATAAAATTTATTTTACCTCTTTTGCCGATGATTCGAAAGGTGGCGATTCAAACAATGATGGAAACACCACGGTTCCCGCTTCCGGAGATTGGGGTTATACCTCCAATTGTGATGACCAGCCCGGAGGATTGAGGTTTTATAATAACAGCCAGGTGGCAGACACCTTTAATTCGCTGAAATATTGCGAAATATCTTATTCCGTCGTCGGTGTGAGGGTGCAAAATTCTCATATTACTTTGGATAATTGCACTGTTCAGCAATCACAGTTTGGCTTGTCTATCAGAGGCTCCTCCAACCCGGAAATTAAAAACTCACAATTTTATAATATTGCCTATGCTCCGGTAGAACTCAGTATGTTTTCAAATCCGGCATTTACCAATTGTACCGCTTTGAATGTGGGCCTGATGGCTCTTGCGGTGATTCCGGAAACGTATTCGCAAACAGATACCATTCCTGTAAGGAATTTTGGAGGGTATTCAAATATCGGATATTTCATGGAAGGGACCTGTACCATAAATTCAGGCACAACCATTACTATTCCGGCCGGCGTTGTTTTTAAGACAGGATACATAGGCGATTTTAATTATCCCTATGCAAAGGGGTTTGAGGTGAACGGACGATTGAATATTCTTGGAACCTCTGGTAATCCTGTTGTTTTCACTAACATAGCTGATGATCATTATGGTAATCCGCTCGATATGAACCAGAACGGTTCAGCTACCCAGCCGAATGACGGATATTCCTGGGGACAAGGCTGGTCAGGAACCTGGCTCACCTTTAATGACGTAAGCGATGATTTAAGTACGGTGGACTATGCTGTATTGAAATACGGGGAAAAGGGGATCATCACCCAAAGTGCCTCTCCAGTAATAAATAATACCCTGTTTGAAAGTTTAAATTATGGCATTGATATGAACGGTGTTTCTGCGCCCGGTATTGATAATAGTACTTTTAATAATTTGCTTTATTATCCCGTTCAGATATCTTTGGTTTCGTACCCGGCAAGTTCAGCAAATAACATCATATCAGGAACTACATATAAAGTATTAAGAGTACGGGATGAAACTCTGACACAGGATGTCACCTTGCCAAAAAGAAATTTCGGAGGCATTACAAATATTCCCTATTACTTTGAGCATTATACCGTTGGAACAGGTGCCAAACTTACCATCAGTCCGGGTATCGTCTGTAAATTCCGCACCATGCCCTATACCGAACCAAATAATGGGATAACTGTGTACAAAGGGTTTTCGGCAACAGGCGGCGCAACTCCCGACAGCAACATAGTGTTTACGGATATCAGGGATGATTATTATGGCGGCGATGCCAACTCAGATGGAACAGCTTCCTATTCAACACCTGGTAGTTGGTCAGGCTTGGTGTTTGAAGATCAATCACTCGACCCCTTGTGTAATTTACAAAATTGTATCATCAGATTTGCAGAAAGCGGCATCAGGACCAACAGCGCAAGTCCCACAGTAACCAAATGCAACATAAACCGCAATAATTATGGAGTATATGCGACAGCGGCCTCCAATCCCGTATTTAACAATTGCGATTTTGATGATAATTATTATTTTGCTATTAATAATGTTGACAAATCTTTTACCATTATGGCAGAAAACTGCTGGTGGGGAAGTAATCTCGGACCCATTCAGACGAATACCCCTGGAAACGGCACCAGTGTCCAGGAGCTTGTTACGGATGAGGTTGACTATACGCCGTGGAAAACAAACGGGCCTGCAAGCCCATTGATGGGCGATGTGAGCCTGAACGGACTGGTGCAGGCCTATGATGCTTCGCTCATCTTACAGAAAGTGGTGGGGAGCATAACGCTTAACAGCCTTCAGTTACAGGTGGCCGATGTCAGCGGAACCGCCGGCGTTACTTCATATGATGCTTCGCTGATTTTGCAGTACGTCGTTGGAATAATTAACTCATTTCCTGCAGAACAAACCAAATCGGGAACTATTTTGCCAGCCAGTGCAACATTGTCCGTTGGCAATGCCAGTGCCATGAACGGACAGGATGTGGGTGTCCCGCTCAGCGTTTCAGGTGTTTCAGGAATGTCGTCGGCGCAAATCAGGCTGCAATATGATCCCTTATTCCTGAAAGTCAGCCAGGTTGCAAATATGATTCCCGGCATGAACCTGGTTTATGGAAACGATAGTGTTAACGGGGTGTTGGTAATAGCCATGGCCGGCGCATATGCATTAAATGCTGATGCGATTCTTGCCGAAATCACCTTCCACACCATACTGCCAACCGGAAATACTACCATAACACCGTTAACAGTAACTGAATTCCTGGCTAACGAAAATGATTTGACTGCCGGCGCAATTAATGGAAGCATTACCATAAACGACAATATGACAACAGGAACTGTTGAAGGTGCCGAAACCGGCAACGGTTTTATGTATCCGGTTTATCCGAATCCGGCAACGGATAATGCTGTGTTGACTTATCGTATTAATGGCATCAATCAAATGGTTACTATCGAAATTTTTGACATGATCGGACAAAAAAACCTGACCCTGATTCATCAGCCTCAAAGTACGGGCGAATATTCCGTATCCCTGTTAAAGGATAGTAAAAAACTTGCACGTGGCTCTTATCTGATCAGGATGACGGTGGACGGAAATCAGCAGACACAATTGATTCAGATCATAAAATAAATAGCATCTCCGTCCTTTTTAATTTTAAAAAAGACGGAATGCTTTTTTGAGGAAAATAGGAATCGTTTACTTCAAAATCAAGACAATGAAAAAGCATAAAACTTTATTTTTTCTATTGTTGCTTATATTGATTAGCGGATGGACACAAGCCCAGACCATTACCATGCGCATCCCCGACACTACTGTCGTAGCGGGCAACACTGTTGATATTCCCGTATATGCTGATAATACACTGACAGGTCAAAATGTTATGTCGTATATGCTGCAAATAACCTTCAATTCTGAGTATTTTCAGCCGGTAGGGCTTATTTATGCCGGTACCCTAAGCGCACCATTCGGCACTCCCGCCATAAATACTTCTGTGCCTGGAGCCGTTACCATCGCATCGGCAGGCATATCGCCACTTACAGGTTCGGGAGTGTTCATTTATATCAGATTTTTGGCCTTGCAATCAGGAGGTACGAACCTTGGCTTTTCAGGACCTGCCGGAAATTATTTTAATGAAGGCACGCCGGAAATGTCCTTTGACGATGGGTATGTAAACATTTCAGCCCCCCCGACAATTACTGTGAATCCTGATAACAGTATCCTTGCCAAGGGAGAACAACTGCAATTCAGTGTCAACGACGGTACACCGCCTTATCAGTGGTCAGTAACAAATTCGTCGGTAGCTACAGTGGATGCTACGGGTATGCTTACAGCAACACAGGCGGGTTATACCAGGGTGATTGCTGAGGATAATAACGGACTCAGGGATACCTCCAACAACATTGAGATTAGGGCGATAAGGCTAAGTATTCCGGACAATCTCAGTCAATGGCAGGGCGCGGATATTGATATCCCGGTTAATGTTACCAGCCTCACAGGATTAAACATTATGTCGGGAAATTTTGCATTTACTTATGATCAGAACATCCTGACGCCTGTAGGTGTTTCCCAGGTTGGGACCTTGCTGGCATCATACCCCGCACCCGTATTCAACAGCAGTATTCCGGGATATTTTTCTCTGGCATTTGCAGGAACGGCACCTTTGGCCGGAAGCGGAACACTTGTCTATGTGAAATTTCATGTTTCCAACCAGTCAACGGGCACATCTGATCTTACTTTTACCACGGGTATGTTTGGCGAAACATTGTTGCCGGTATTTACCAATGGTTTTTTCTCGCCGATGGTTTTACCTGCATTGACAATTCAGCCAAACACGGGTTATCTTGTTGCCGGCGAAACACAACAGTTTACTGTGGATGGAGGAGGCAGCCCTCCATTTACATGGACTGTGAGCGATACCAATGCGGTTTCTATTAATCAGTCGGGATTGATGACCGCACACCGAAGCGGCA